>Ga0164310_10000128_pt1 | contig 37839 bp, 47 predicted proteins | sample GuaBasSedimGuay1_FD_121795 | JGI IMG/M metagenome (GOLD analysis project Ga0164310, IMG submission 121795) | Subseafloor sediment microbial communities from Guaymas Basin, Gulf of California, Mexico - Guay1, Core 4569-9, 0-3 cm | ecosystem: Environmental > Aquatic > Marine > Hydrothermal vents... | reverse complement strand
TAATGGTATAAGTGGTCTGGCCTATATAGCTTTTACCATTCAATTTATTAGTTGCTTTATACACTATCACGCCATATCTCCTTAGAATGGCCCTGCCATTTTATATGGAAGGCTATCGTCCGTGCTTCTGTAGTGTGCGTATATGACTCCAGAGACAGTAGCTGTCGTCCAGTCTGGGTCTGAATCATCCTTTATCCTGTGGATTATATAATCCGTTCTATTCAATCCAACGTTTCTTACGATTTGCGATGCTGTTGGTGTCGCATTGGTTCTCGGTACATCCTCAACAGAAACGTTGTGTGCTTTAGTGAGATCGTAAAGACTTTCTTCATTCACCACTATGTCTTCCGTGTTTGGAACAAACCCTGAGCACGTCGCGTAAAACAAAAATTCTCCGGCTGTAGGTATGCTCTCTACTACTTTATAGACACCGGGCTCTGCAGAAGACTCGGCCATGATTCCGTTTATAGCAGGCACCAAGGACACGTCTGTGTTTGCATCTCTGATGTCATAGTAGACCGTCTGCCCTGAAGACAACTCTCCGGCACACTCATCAAATAGAGCAACAGAAACTGGAAATTCTTCATTTTTGTCTACTTTAATCATAGCATACAGTTCCTTTTATTTTTTAATCCAGCCGCTATCATCATTATAAAAAATTAAATCAAACGACTCAAAATTCTCATCAACAATATATGGACTATATGAGCCCATTATTTTCTTTCCAGAACCAGATATAGTCACGTTATTAGATGCGCAGTATCCCCCTCCATCTATAAATGAAACAAAGGTGCCCATAACTGGATTTGGCGGCAAAATCAAATTGAAATCTCTATCATTTGAGTTTACAAAAACTCTATCACCGTTTAACATGTTGTAATATATATCAAATATAAAATCCACATCGTCAGCATCTGGTGAAGAATGGCCTCCATCGAAACTAATGTTCAATGTCCCTGATGCCGGTGTGTAGCTTCTGGGATATAGTTCCTCCCAGCCATCAAACTCTAGAATAGTCCCATCGTTCTTTACACGAAGAAGTTTTCCTCCATTACCACTAATGGTTGGAACATCACCTAAGTCTCTGAAATAGTGTGTATAATTAAGATGCTCTTCCTCTGTAAGAACGTCAGCATCCAACATCTGATCTTCCCTTAGACGACTTCTTGCCATTTACAACCTCCACATATCTATGGATGCGTCCACTACATCCCAATCCTCTGTATTTCTAATAGACTCATCGTCTATATCATCAGGCTCAACCGATTGCCATGGGACGCCATTAAATTCTACACCAGCTACAACGTGATATGCCCAAGATACCAAAGTTGAGCATATCTGATTCTTTCTATCCTTAACTAGCTTGGTAAAATAGTTAGTCTTAAATAGTTGATCTAAAAGTTGTAAAACAATTCTAAACACTCCATATCTAAAACCAAATAATTTCTCTGCCTTCTTTGTAATAGCCACTCTTTGTGCATCTGTAAGTTTATTATTTCTTATTATCTTATATGATTTTACGCCTTTTATGCGTTCTTCTAAATCCGTGTACTTTACACTACTTAACGCTTCTATACCTTTTTTATCGTCCAAAATAAGAATCACATGACTAAACTTGACTTCGTCTTTTTGTAAAAGATTCAATGTCATTAAAACTAGAGCGCCGTAGGACGATCCAGTATACACCAACATAATGTCTGCTGGTTTAAATATATTGCTGCTCACTAGAGTAGACACCATTAAATGCACCTCCTGGTAACACAGTGGTATTATATCTATATAGTTCTAGACTACCATGCCCCTTTAAAGCATCATTATCTTCATCTGTTACAACCAAACAGGTTACAGCCCAACCGGCCGGTATTGCATCCACAGAAGAAGCTTCGGCGTTCAGCTCGTCGCCCATTGGACAATCGCCAAGCATGTAGTGTTTATTTACATAACAACTATATAATACATCGTTTGTAGCATATGCGTACATCTCGTTGCCGTCAAGGCCCAAGGCGGATGCAGGATATGTTCCGCTTGCGTTTGGGTAATAATTACCAGATGGGATTGTAACATACATAGATAAATAGCTTCCAAACGTAGCATCTACAAAGTATATTGCTCCATCTTTTATATGAACAGGTTCGTTAAACCAAGTCCTTACAATCTTTGCTTTTAACCCACTGGCAATTGTGGGGCCATTTTCTATAGTAGCTGAATTATATAAATCGTCGTCATTTGAAAAATCCCACACCCAAGGCTTGCCTTCACCAATGGTTTCATGATCCTTGTCGCCTGCACACGTAAAATATGTTTGAGTTCCTAATGGACGTGTGTCGGAACGAACAATAGGTCTTCCGTCAGGCATTAGAGGTGGTCCTTGATAATACTCTTCACCTGTGTGGGATGTAAATACACCACTCAATGTAGCCTCACACTCATACGAAAGTTCGTCTTTAAACCATATATCACAATAATATGACCCTAAATCTATATGATCCAGAGATATAACAATATCTGAATCTCTTATCTCGGCCACTAATCTGTTGGCTTCTACTTTGTCATTAGGTGTTTCTGATAAATTGTATCTATATAGTGTAGCTGTTGGCATTATGAAATCCTCCAAAATTCAATTCTTGCTCTCCTTATACCTGCTGTTTTGCAATGGTGTGTTGATTTATAATCTAAATCTATATAATGACTACCAGAAGTTAGATCTAAATAACAAAATCCAGACGCTGGATGCCAAGCACTCCAAGAGCTTAATGATGGTCTAGCTGATATATCAGATATAGTTGTATAGTCATCAACTTGAACACGGGCCATAAATCTGAAATTAGAGTTATCCATAGCCCACTCAAATGACCACCCTATTCTATATTTGCCAGATGGCAAATCCATCAAAGACATCCTTATCTTTTGTACATAGTTAGTAGACGTTGTGTACGAAGATGAATCAGAACTAACCTCACTATGATTGAACCCAAAAATACCGGAATCGCCACTGCCTGGTACAGTTACAGTCACTGTGTCTGGCCCTGCATCCTCTGCAGTTACTCCTGGGCCTACAAAATTTATTGTGCCGTGTGGTGTGTTGTCAACACTTACTCCTTCATCTTTTATAACTATCTGTGTTCCAGAGCCTGGGTCGCCTTTTTCGCCTTTTGGGCCCTTAGTTGTAAATATTGATAGTGAACTTCCTTCCGGCATAAGACGTAAACTTCCACCACCTGAATCTCTTGATGCTTGCACTTTTAGTTTTGATCCAGCAGAAAATTCATCTGTAATTACTACAGTGGCACTATTTTCCCCAGTACTTATGTTTCTGCTGTACATGTAACCATATGTTCCATCTATTTCGCCATAACCAGAGCCGCTATCAATTAGAAGTCGCATCTTTGCATCTGATCTACAATTTCCAGAAACCTGGTTTACTGTTACTCTAGCAGCAACTACGTATGTTCCGCTGCTTGTTATAGTTACTTCTGCGGAATTTGTACTATGTGAGAAGTATGCTGTTTTTTGTCTTTCAACATTTAGAGGTACGTCTGTCCAACCAGAATTTATGTAAACATTGCCTGCAGTAGAATATGCATCAAAAAAATTTCCAGAACACGACAGTACGTTTTCAGCGGATACAAACTCTAAACCAGAGGCATCAGCATTTACCCTGGGTATATAATTTCCAAACCCGCTGTATGTAGGAACATCATATAAATCATAAAAATTTATAGGCGTAAATTCAACACCAGATTTTTCATCATTTACTTTTAGAAATACATAATTCAATCCACTATACGTTGTTGGTGTGTCGTTTAAATCCAAAAAGGAATTAGGAACTTTAACAATATTACTAACAGAAAAACTATTAGGAGACATAAAATCTGAATCATATATATAAACTTTACCGCTTTGAGGACTGACAAGCCCGATACGCAATTTATTAGTTGGATCAGAAGAGTCAGGAACAACATATTCTACCAAATCAGATCTTGGTTTTTGGTCTATTACAATAATAACTTTAATGTATTCCAAACCAAGATTGTGTGTAATTTCTATATTATCTGTTGATGAAAAAGAATGTGCATATAAAAGTTTAAATTTCCCTGGCATTAGTCTATCCTCTCACCATGTGTCCATTTAACCCCAGATACTTCTACCGACCAAACTATATAATCTTTACAATCACCATCATCATCAAATTCAATTCTAATGGCAACCATGTCTCCCTCATAATAATTAGAAATATCTATATCATCAGATTCAAAACTTTGCAATTTATTATTAGTACTAAGAGGTATATCATATACTGTAACTTGTGCTTGTTTAGCATTAAAAGTTTCTGTATTAGATAAATCCCTCGATACAGGCATAATACCACCGCTTGGGTCTGCAACCTGCACACCCTGCACTTCCAAAGGCAAAGCTGATATCTTCATAACACCATTATTGGAACTTCCAGACTGTTCAGGATGCCCAACAACAATAATTTTTAAAGGTGACGCTGTACATATCCCCTTCGGTAAGGATATTTGAAAATGTATTGCGTCTCCAGTTCCATTAAGTTGGTTGTTTTTCATAGAATGGTACCAGCCAGTAGGAACCCCTCCAGACCCAATATCCACATACGACGAACTAACTCCTCCAGACTCTCCAAAAATATTACCAGTACCTAATAAAGTTTGTCTAAATTTACCCAAACCAAAATAAACTGTATAGCCATCTCTTCCTATTTTTGTTTTAGACGTAAGTAGTTTGCAGTAATTAAACACAGGATTTGAAACCAGGTTGTGTTTTATTCTAAACCTAAACCAATATAAATTTTTACCATTAATTGTTTTTTTAGCCCAATCAGACGGCTCAGATAAAAATATATGTTCCTCACTATCGGCTCTTATAAAAATCTCATTAGCGTATGGATAAAAATAATTACTATGTGTAGCCATAGTTGAAATTTCTTTCCACATGCCGCCATTCCAATATTCTAAAACAAAAGAACGTTTTACATTTTCTACAGCTGCTAATTTTTGATTAATATACAAACCTCTTATTTTTATGTTATCTAGAGAATCATATACAGAAGATAATTCAGAGCTAAATAAAATGGTGTGGTTTGCATTTGTTCCTTGAAAACCAAAAGTTGTTCCAGAAATGGTAGAAGCAGCGTTATCAGAAATATCTACAATATTTCCACCGTCTGACGTACTAGTAGCGGTATTGTCAGTGGTCAGAACTACCATTCCTCTAGTATATGAAGCTCCTTCCCCAATTGAAACACTTCTGCCTTTTTCAACCCTGCCTATATTTAAGTCGCCATGTACAGTTAAAGTTTTGCTTACACTGTCTTGGAAAAATAAAAGATCATTATCGTAACCATCAGGGTAAAAAACCTTTTCTCTATTTAAATACCCACCAATCCAATAAACATAGGAATTTAAATCTTCTACAAAAATATGTTTTTCACAACTATCATTAGCAGAACAACCTATTAGTTTAATTTCTGATCCATTATCCACTCTTACAACATTTTCTACATTATTAAATTCGGCATCTTGTATGTGAATAATAGCTGAATTATCAGCATATAGAGCATTAATTACACTGTCTGAGGTGTCAAAAACACCATTAAATATCTTTAATATTGAATTAGAACCTTCACATTTAAATATAGTATTAATATCTGCATTTCCAAGAATCGCAAAAGTATGAACATCTAACTGTCCAGCACTAACTTTTACTAAATTATCTATTGTACCACTAACGGTAAAACCAGTAAAATCATAAGCAGTTACAGATGCATTTGAACTATTTATATGAATCCCATCTTTGCAGTCGTAAAAAACAATATTTTCTAAACGAAATAAGACCTCAGAATCTACGTAAATAGCACTTGAGGTTTCTGTTCCTGTTAATTGTAAACCTGCTATCTCACTAATGCTACCAACTAGTAAATTTTCATCACTGTTTTGTGCTTTTAATATAGAAGGAGTCATTCCTCCAATACCAAATAAATTAACATAATCTTTTAATTGTATAGGGTTGTCCTCAATATAAACACCTGGAGCAACCAAAATAATATATCTATTGTCTTGGTCATTATCAGTGATTGACTCTAGCGCCTTTTTTACTGACAAAAATGGATTATTGTACGTACCTGTTCCTGATGAATCATTTCCATTTTTAGCAACATATATAACATTCCTTATGCCGCTGGCCGTACTTAAAATTGATTCTATGTGTGTATAGTCTATTCCTGATTCATTATTATTAATTTGTACTAATTCTCCAGCATGTCCGCTATATGTTGGTATATCTGCTAAATCATAAAAATTTATAGGCGTAAATTCAACACCAGATTTTTCATCATTTACTTTTAGAAATACATAATTCAATCCACTATACGTTGTTGGTGTGTCGTTTAAATCCAAAAACTCGTCAGGAACTTCATATACTGTAGGCAAAGATGTGTTTTTCAAAGAATCTTCTTTAGATAGATCACGTGTACCGTCATTTATAATTATTGTATCATTTATAATAGCGTCATCTAAATCTAAAGAGTTGTCTATCTCATCTAGCGTAAAAAACTCTAGTAAATCTACCTGTCCATAAGCATCTATGTACACGCCAGATAAATCTGGGATATTTATACCACTAGATGTTATATTTTTTGCAATAATAAAACCCATTATGGTTCGTACCTCCAACGCACTTCCAATGTGACTGCTGGATTTCTACACCTGCCACCCGCAGCGCTACAAAATATTTGCAGCTTTGTATCTTCATCTAAAGCAATATTTGCATTCATATTTGAATATAGCCAGTTACTTAAGTTAAATGACGATAGTGTGGAACCACCGTCTCTAATTTCAAATCCTTTTGAAGAATTATTTCTTCTCTCTGCAACAGCAATTATCCCTGTGATAGCTGACGGTCTTGGTATTGGATAGTGTGCATACGCGTGCCTCAAATCTCCAATAGACAAATATAGGCCGTCACAATTACCTTGGTACGTGAATAGGTAATTGTGTAAATCATTACTCAACCACAAATTTCTATCTTGATCCCAGTGGTATATAATTAGATCTTCATTATTATACCATAAAGACGCTTCTTCTGAGTCTGGTGGAGTTGTACCACTAACTATAGTACCACCTATCACGGTATTAAAATATACGCGTTGGCCAGACTCGTCTACCCTTACATACCTGGCATTACCTCCACTATAAGTAGTTGGCGTATCTTCTAAAGAAATAAAATCTTCTTGTATAGGATCAAATAGACCCATCTATTATCCCTCCGTTAAGAATTTAAATGATGCTAGCGTCATTACAGCATCACCTATTAATGTATCCGCCACGTCGTTTGCATCTCTATATAATCTAAATGACACCATCTCATTGGTAAGAGGATTGTTGGCGTCATTAAAACTGAGCGTTATATCTGTTTGTACGTGATCTCCTGCTGGCGCGTTATTTTGAAAAGTCTCAGATGCACACACAGTTGTTGTAGTTTTATTTGTGTAGTTATCTCCATCAGCATATGAGTGGTAGTCTAGACACCACTTACATGTTCTTATTGCTGTTTGTGCATTATTATTTAAGGCATATATTCTTAGTATTGCGTCTTCACCGCTTCTTATATTTTCCGGAACTCTAAACGAACCATAAACAGATTCGTCAGAACTATCATCGAAAGCTAATCCGGCCACAGGGCCTAAAAACCTTCTCCCGGGCCTTGATCCGGCTGGTGCTCTAATCAAAGAATTCGCAGGAAAATCTCTATATTCTATACCACTTGCCAATGTATTTGCTTCAACGAACTCCAACCCAGTACCAGCATCGTTTACTGTTACAACATAGCCTTCCGATCCTTGGTATGTACCAGGTGTATCTATAAGCTGTGTAAATAATAAGCCGGAAGCCGTAGTTTCTGGATAACCCTCGGAATGATATACCAATACGGAAAAATTGGTGTCTGATAATACATCGGGAGTAGAGCCATTATCACCTTGTCCTATTGTCAAGGTAAAACCTGCAGTGGTTACATTAGACACCATAGCGTTGGTATCTGTTACCGTCTGATAAGGTTGAGAATGTACACCATAATACGCGTCCTGAGGCGTAATTACAAAAGTACAACTATATGTTCCTGTAGCAGTCCTGGAAACGTTCATGTTTAAGCTGTCTTTGACTGTTCCGTCACCATCAACACGTGCAAACGCAAATATACCTTGTCCAGTTTCTCCTTTTTCTCCACCAGATACGGTAGTAAACTCTAGACCATCTTCAGTAGACTTCACAGAGACATAATAGTTTCCATAACCACTGTAGCTAGAAGGTGTGTCCTGCAGATCTAGAAAGTCGTCTGGGACTTGATCTAACCTAACCAGGTGGTAGCCCTGTGTCGCTGCAGTCCCGCTAATCGTATGGTTTAGACGCAACTCATTATCATCGAACCACAGGGCTGCCTCCTGATTGTCGCCAAAATAGATCTGATCGTCATGCTTCAGATATATGTCTTTCCCTTTAATTCTAGCCATACGTAAAGTTCCTTATATTACAAAATTTTAATCATCGTCTACTGCAATCCACTCCAATTCATAATTATTTGAGTCAATGTCACCTGAAAACAACACAGTGAATCCTGTCGATGTCCTGTTGGTAATAATCATAGGATAAATCGATGGACTTGCGTCCGTAGTGTTATTCAACATGGTGCTGACACTGTAGTTGGTATCGCCAAAAGCAGTGCTAAAAGTTACAGCTTTGGATGAATCATTTAAAGCCAAGGCTTCTCTTCCAGTCTCTTTGTGCATTCCAGTTACCTGGTCAACATACCACTTAGTAGCAAGATCATTGTCCTGCGTTGGAGTTATACCACTTACAGTAGCCGTAAAACCCCTACTTCCATCAACTGGCACATAGATTGTATGATCGTCGTTGTCCAAACAATCTAAGTCAGAATGACAGATTCCAGAGGTTGGGCCATTAAATGTTGTACTTGAATTGAAGGTTGTAGTTCCGCTAAATGTTACAACAGAGCCACCTTCATAAATCTCGGTAGAACCACTCTCATGAACGGTTGTCGATCCGTCCAGGTAGTTTACATCTCCACCAAAATTTATTTCTGACGTAGAATCAAAGTTAAATACTGGATTTGATTCTGTATTTAACGTAGTACCACTCATGGTAATAGTGATTCCATCAAAGAACACATCACCTAAAAAAGTGGTTAGCGTGTTGTCAAAAGTCTTATCACCAGTGATTGTCTGTGTTCCTGTTATTGTTACAACACCAGGAATGTTGCCCAACGGTGTGAATTCCACACCATCTTCTCCCTGCTTAACAGTAACAAGATAATCGGCGGAACCAGAATACGTAGCGGGTGTATCAGGTAAATCAAGAAATGTCTGACCATCTACATATTGCTTAGTAGTAAGGTGGTAATCTTCCTGAGGATCAACACCGCTAATGGTACAAGATATACGCATCCCGGCACCGTCGTGCCAGATACTACAATCATCATTGTCACCAAAATAGGCTCTTTGATTGTATCTCAGTTTTAGGTGTTTATCCTGAAATTTAGCCATCTAGATGTCCTCCTTGTTTTATTTTAATTCTTCTTGGCAAGCCAATTTAATTTATAATTCGATGTATCGATATCTCCGGAGAATACTACTGTAAATCCAGAATTCGACTTGGCAGATATTATAGAAGCAAAAACCGATGGCTTAGAATCGACTAAGTTCTCAATGTCTGTGGACAACGTATAATCTGAGTCATTGAACGTTCTGGGAAAGATCACATTCACTGAGTCTGCTCCATTTGGTATAGGCTCTATACCATACTGCTCGTTTAAAATTCCGCTGGCTACTGTAAAAACCAGCCCTGTGCCTGTAGAATTTACCGTAACTACTTGGCTTTCTGACCCACTGTAAGTGGGAGGCGTGTCTTCTAAATCTAAAAAATAATGTGGTATGTCTTCGTGATCTTCTTCAGTGAGACAGTTGGATGGTGCAGGACCCACACAACCATCAACTTCGTATGTAACCCGGAGCTCATCAGTATTATCTGTAAGCATATGAGTCAGAGTAAACTCATTATATCCTGTCTCGGCGAAATCGTCTGGGCTATGAAGTGCTTGACCGTTGTAATATACCTGAATTCTGCCTGGCCTATAATTATACGCAGTTGTATACGTCTGGTTAGAACCGTTGATAATACCAGACGGTGTCTCGCCAAGTATGATAACCCCTGCAGTTGTTTTTGGCTTGCGTAATATAATCATAGACCGGTAAGTCCCTTATTCTCCTAAAAAATAAACCCACCAACAGGATACTCTGATGGTGGGCTATTGTATTCACGCAAGGATTGAGTTCTGTTATCCGGTTTTATACCGGTCCATAAAAAATGGGTATACGTATAGATATTTTCCCACTCATGGATGTTATCTACCATAGCGTCTCTATCCTTATTCAAATTTTAGAAGACAAAATAATCAAGTGTGTCGTTAGTATGTTGACACTATGTTGTGTAAAGTTTATGATTAGTTGTCTTTTGGTTCATGGATGCCAGATTTATCTGTAACATCCTTCTTTGTTTCTTCTGCTTTATCTGCTTGTTCTTTTGTAAGAGCTTTCTTTATTTTCTTTGTTTTCTCTGCTTGTGCTGCTCTAGCTTCACGTAGTTTAGCTGCAGTCTCTTGTCTAGCTATATCCCTTTCTTTTGCTTTAATAAGGTTCTCTACCAAACCCACAATCGCTGCCTCGTTTGACCTTAATTGTGCAAGTTCCCCACGCAACATGTCCATATGAACTTTCTTTTTATCAAGTTCATCTGTAAATTTGTTGGAGAATAAAGCCGCTATTCTATCGCTACCAACAAGAGAGCCGTCCTTTCTAGTCTCTGCGACAAGAACATTATTTTCTTTTAACTGAGCAATTTCACCCTTCAGCATGTTAAGTCTGGACGCTTTGTGCTCTATCTCTTTCCTGCCCTTTTCAATAAGAGCTATGATAAAAGCAACTTCCTCTTTGGTAATAATCTCGTCTTTCTCTGCTTTTATAACAACATGTCTTATTTTATTCCTGACTGCTCTGTCCTCTAACATCTTTAAATCCTCCTTGTCCTGTTGATGGTAATGCGAGGAGCCCAAAAGAGCTCCTCGCTGTATATCAAATTTAAACTTAGCCGCTATAGCCGTATGGTGTCCAAATTCCGTCCGAACTCTGCACATAAATGTTAAAACGGTACTCTTGCTCTCCTGAATATCCGTCTGCTCCAGTAATGTCATCATCAGTAATCTCTGTATTGATGGCCGCGTTGGCTCCAATAATTCCAGAAGCCACAACATCACCGGTGCCAACACCAGTTCCGCCCATCTCCAAAGAATATTCTCCAGCAGCAGAGCTTTGCCAATTTATAACTGACTTATCAAAACCTGCTGTATTACCGATGGTAGATCTAGATATGGAGTTAACGGTTATAACGGCTACAATTCCAAAAAGGAAATGTACTTCATCGCCGTTAGGAGCGGAGTATCCGCCTTCAAAACTAAAATTTACAGCGTCTCCGTCAGGTGGTGTATATGACATATTATATTACCTCCTATTGTCTCACCCTGTAGGTGACGTTTGAGTATTGGTATACATTCATGTGGAATGTGATTCCGGACGCAGTGGTTTCGGCATAATCTCTATCTTCATTGACGCCATTGGCGCCTGTGCTAGCGGCTAATAACTGACCATCTAAGAAGACGTCCATGTTGCTTCCTTCTTCTCCAGATGTGGAATCAGGTGTGTATGTGATTCCAGTTGGTAATGAATGAAGTGTTCCGGCAGTTACATCAGCCGATAACTCTTCTACATATATATCTTCCAAGCCTGCTGCAACACTATCAGCAACATCCTGTAGTGCCATATCCAAGTTGTCCAAAGATGTTGCTACGGAGTCGCCATCAGTTATGTAGTTGTCTTCTGTAAATGTTTGATCGTCTATAACATCATTGAGATCGTCGATGGCAGCTTCAAGATCTGATGGGTTTCCGCTCAACGGATAGTTGTTGGACGTGTTTGTCCAGGTTGGGGAAGTTACATCATTACCTGCACCTGTGAATGACCACAAGTTTGAGATGTCTTCTATCAACTCATCGTCGCCTTCGAATGAACTTACAAAGTCAGTTCTAGACCATTCCCATTCATAGACATTATCCATTACCTTTCGGTGAGGATAAACAATAGCTATGTCTGTAGGATCTGTTGCTTCAAAGGTATACGCGCCGGCGTTGGTGTAGAATTTGACATAGACATCAGTCAATGAGCCTGTTCCGCCGTGGTCGGCTGCATCATGCAGTCTGCCGAAGATGATGTTTCCAGAACCATCTACAAATTCTCCGCCGGTGTCTCTATCGATAAGATCTACGACACATACGTCGTCACTTCCACCCTCATCTGGATAGTCTCCACCTGTGCTGGAGTATATTGGTAAACCAACACGGTTGTCGTGTGTTGCATATCTAGTTGTAATGGAAGCCAATATACCAGCTGAACCAGAAGCGGTCGTAAAACCAGAACCAGAGTTATCATCACTCACGGCCAACAGAACTGTCTGAGAGTCTGTGGTTTTACCCATGATGTTGTTCAAACTCATCTGCTTGGTTGTACCGTTTCCAGAATCCGTAGCTGTTGGATCCCAATACGTTCCCAGATCGTCGTACCAATTTGTAGTACCCTTGAACTGCTTCACCAATGTGCGGAACACATTCATGTCGTGTTCAAGTCTCATCTCTGAACCAGACGTCACTGTAGGTTCTGCAACAGATGCAGAATTAGGATTAGATATGGCGTCGTCGTATGTCTCAGACCAGCGGATCTGTTCGTACTGACGCAACAGGCTTCTACTATTATCGGTGTTATAATCTATAGACCAATGTGTCTTGCTGTCAGTTACACCGTCGCAAGAAGCTTGGAATTCACATGTTCCTACTGCAGTCAAGTTCAGTGTGAACGTCGCGATGCCGTTGGCATCAGTGTTCACTGGATTAGATGAGAAGTTTCCAATAGTGTCTCCACTGATCTTGGTGATAGTCACTGGAGCATTCTCGACTTCTTCGCCTACTTCATCTTTTACAAGAACTTTCAGCGTAATTGAGTTACCGTTGTATCCACCAGATGTGGAGTCCGTAGTAAACTCAACAGAATCTACGACTGTGAAACCGTACTGAGAGAACTCGGTGATGTCGAAGGTTAATGTCTTGGTTCCAGGAGTCCAACTAAAATTAGCCAAACGGCCCTGGTAGTCACCAGCAAGACCAGTCTTTTCTCCACCACCATACTTCGTGATTGTTACCTTAGTACCATCTTCATCCTTATCACACCAAACCAAAGGACCACTATCGGTTGGCATCACCTTTGTTACGCTCAAAGAGCCGCCGCCTGCTAATAGGCCGGCCAAATAACCAGAAGATGAGCCTCTTATAAAATTAGATCCGAATTGAACATCGGAAAAGTCTTTACCGCCAAACTCTAGACCAGGTATATTACTCTTACTTAATACAATGTCTGTGTTATAAGTTGCGTTGCTTAACGTAGCACTACTGGCACTTCCGTAGTTTTCACTAGCCCAGTCGGTTCCCCAGCTAGCGCTAGAATGTACGGTAGGTTCTGACCATGAGAATGTTACACCACTTGATGTAACTGCACCTGTTTCATTGGAAGCATCCTTAAACTGTGCATAAATGTACTGTTTTCCGGATTGATTAATCAGTGTTCCAGATACTCTAGTTGCATAGGTTTCCCACGATGCAGCTCCCGAAGTAGTGACTCCATTAATATTCCACAACTTATAATGCGTAGGCGTCCAAGCATCAGGTCCGAGTAAAGAAACATTAACGTCGAGACCATCAACAACGATATCTATATCAGAGTCGTTTACTTGAACGGCTGGGGCTGTCGGATAACCGGTATCATACGTTATGTTAGTATAATTGACACCCATATTTATTTACCCCCTATGTTGTTTTGGTGGAAATATTAATGTACAAGTGGATTGCCGGCTTTTTATATCAGGGGGCCAGCAAGCTGACCCCTTATGGCCTGACAATTAGAAATATACCTATATTTTACTGTCTTACCATATAGGTGATGTTTCTGCCCACTTGTATGTCAAAGTGGAATGTAATACCGGAAGCCGTAGTCTCCGCATAGTCTCTATCGGCATTGGCACCGGCTGAGCCTGTGCTTGCCGCCAATAACTGACCATCTACGAACACATCCATGTTAGAACCTTCGGTACCAGCTGTTGCATCTGGTGTGTAGGTAATGCTGTATGGAAGTGAGTGTAGTGTGCCAGCACTGAAACCTGAGGAAATAGATTCTACGTACTTATCTGCTACGCCAGCTGTTACGCTTTCTTCGACATCTTTCAATGCCTGGTCTAATTTATCCAGAGCGTCAGCTACTGTGTCGCCGTCAGCGATGTAGTTGTCCTCTGTAAATGTCATGTCGTCAATAGCATCGTTCAGTGCGTTAATAGCGGCCTCAAGATCACTTGGGTTGCCACTTAGTGGGTAATTTCCAGTGGTATTTGTCCAAGTAGGTGAGGTTAAATTATCGCCTGCACCTGTGAATGACCACAAGTTTGAGATGTCTTCTACGAGCTCTACGTCACCTTCCCAAGAAGAGACAAAGTCTGTACGCATCCATTCATATTCTGCGACGTCTGCCATGACCTTTCTCTGTGGGTAGATAAAGTATACACTAGACACACCTTCGCTTCCGTCAAACGTATAAGGTGTTGGTGAAGAATCATTTACGTAAAAGTCAAAGTTTACGTCTGTTCCAGATCCTGTTCCACCTGCAGTTAACAATGCGAATACAGTATTTCCTGAGCCGTCTTCAAACTCTGCGTCTGTATTGGCGTCAATAACGTCAACACGACAAACACGCATGTCTGTGGAGCCTACCGTTCCATCGTTGTAAATTGGAAGACCAGTTCTGTCTGTGTTAGTAGCATACCGAGTCGTAATAGCCACGTTAGCGATGTCGGATGTACCAGAAGCGACAGCGTGGAAAGATCCAGAGTTGTCCTCTCTTACAGCGATCAATACTGTCTGTGAATCAGTAGTTTTACCCATGATGTTATTTAGGTCCATCTGCTTGGTTGTACCATTACCAGAATCGGTAGCGGTAGGATCCCAATATGTACCTAAATCATCATACCAATTTGTTGTACCCTTGACTTGCTTCATCAATGAACGAACAACGTTCATATCGTCTTCAAGAGATCCGGATACTGTTGGTTCGGCGACTGCTGAAGTATTGATATTTGATACAGCGTCGTCGTAGGTAGCAGAACGTCTAATTTGTTCTAATTGTCTTAGTAAACTTCTAGCCATGATTGATTTACCCCCTTGTTATTTTGCTAAAGGTTTTTAGACTACCTAGAAATCTCCAATTCCATAATACGCTTTCTTAGCATTCTACAAAGAGTGTCCTTACCTGTAAGCTGATTTGCTTCTTGAAGTGCATACTTCAATAAATTCAAATCCATTACCTTTGGTAAGACCTCTCTTCCCCTCCTTACCGACAGCCGGACTACGTCCCTTACCGTCATTTCTTTAATGGGGGCCTCTACTTCGTCTGTCTCCATTTCGGTACCTTGTGGTGCTTCTTCCTGTGGAACTTCTTCCGGTTCCTCTTCTTTTATTTCTTCCGTTCCGTGAAATACGATTTCCCAGAGATCGGTATTCCTAAGTTTAACAGTTCTAAGCCAGTTTATGAATTCCTCCCCTTCTGCCAAGTCATGCTTAACGCCGTATTCTTGATACAGCTCGTCTAGAGGAATTTTTTGTCCGGGCCTAATGGCCCTCTTCATGGCGTGTGTCCATGTAATACCTTTATTTCTAACATATCCATTCATTAGTATTCCTCCTTTTCCTTGTCTGATGGACTATGATAAAATGGTCTTTTCCTTTTCCATTTAAGGTAGTTAACCCTCCTCTATATATAAGAAGGTTAGTTTATAGACAGACCCTGGGGCCGGCTCGTCAGCTAATGGTAACCGGACGGGTCGCCACGGTTACCCAGGATTTACCTGCCTAAAGTAGTGTTAATTCTCCATATCCCAAATACTATTATAGTACCCCACGCGCAAAAGCGCAGGGTACTATAAAGCATAATATTCATAGAACATTTATTATAGGGACCTGTCGATAACACCCATTCCGAGCATTCTAGAATCGAGACATGCAAAACCAAGCTCGGCCCATCCAAAGAAACCTGCCTTTTGGACACGGAGCAGAGTTGGATCTTCATGTGCTTCATATTCTTTACGGATCGGCATTACAAGAGAATCATTAACACTAAGGTCAAAAGCTAAAACCTGTGTTTCGCCCAATGTACTTACTGTACCATCAGCACTTGTAATGTTCGGATTGTCCAGCGTGTAGCTGTTGTAAGCGTTACCACTATCGGCTACAAACTTACCAAATCCAGAACCATATCCGTTAATATTGTACAGGCCAGTTGCTCCGAGATGTTGTACCTCGTGCAGAGCCACGTTCCAAAGGGAACCCATTCCTGCTGCCTGGAAAATCTCACGTCTGGTCACTGGATCGATGTCGGTATCAGTCCATTCTCTGATATCCGCAGCATCTTCAGGTGAAATGTACAGGTCAGTCAATGTTCTACCAATTCTTTTAAAACCAACAATCATTTTGTTGATCAATTCTTTTGATAGATAACCGGCGCCTGTTGCACCCGGAGATATTTCGTAGATAGGAGCTGGCCGAGGACCTAAAAGACCTTTACCAGAGAAAGAGGAGGTGGCGGCTGGCATAATAACTCTCCATCCACACTCTTCTTCGTAATTGGCCAAGTCTTTAGCTACTCGAGCGGCAGCTCTCTGGGCGATGTCCACGCGAGAGTCTCTTGCATACGTTACTTTCCAGTCCGCACTTGCGTTGATAGCAAATGTTGGGACATAAACTTCTTCTCCAATACCTTCGATGAAGTTCTGTGCCATATAGCCCAATCCTGGGAGAACCCATACAGGGATCTCAAAATCCTCTGCTACAGGATAAACAGCCTGTGCACCCGGAGCCAATCTTTCAACTGCGAACAGTTTTCTCATGATTGATTCCAGCTCAATCTTCTGAAGAATCGGAGTAGTAAGAGCAGCTGCGAAAGCTCTGTAGGCAGCAAGACCCTCAGGCGTATTAATCTCAGCGGTTGCCTTAAATAGTTCTTGCATTTCGCGCTTATCCATGTCTACTCTTCCTCCTTAACATGTAGTTGTGGAGACACAATGAGTTCAGTGTCTTTATCCGTTAATCTTTTTTTAAAAAGCTTATTAAATAAGCAGTTTTACCCTAATTGGGTAAAGAGTTGTGTTACCAATGTTAGCTTCACATTTTTCTGCGCTAGCACCTTTACACACTCTGGCCACGACAGTCGTGTCACATCTTTCACCCTGATTATCACCCAACGCTGTCGCATCTGTAGTTGAGTTTGTGAGTTTAGCGTTTTCGTTTTCAGGGAAAAGGCTCATTCCAGGTTTCATGTGGAAACCAGAATCGACCGTGCCGGCGGAACCGTCTTGCTTACAGGTGTAGTGTACCGTATCCCAAATGCCTAAGTGAGCAACGCCAACTGGTGCTGATTTGTGACCAGCAATGTCACCGTTTGCATCATAATAAGCCTGCGCAATAACGTCGCTGGAACCCAAATCTCCAGGCATATAGAATCCAGTAGGATGTACCTGGTGATAACCAGTTTTAACCTTTTGCTCAATCAAACCGAATGGTGCCTCACCGTAGTTGTAGTATACTTTCTTCACCATTGGTTCTTCATTACTAGCACTAGGATCCAGGAATACAACGGAACCTGCATAAGCAATGACGCCACCTACGCCGGCAGAACCAAAAGAGGTATTTTCAGCGTAGCTGCAAAATTGGTTTTCTACAACAGGATGTCTTGGAATAAACATATCCTTTTTCCTCCTTAATTCATATTAGCGAGATTTAGTCATTTCCTCTGCCATTGCTTTGCCTAGTTCGGCATACTTCTCAATCATATCGTTGCTAGGACGATGTTCCATATTCAGCATTGCAAAGACCGCTTTGCCGTGATCAATTTGGGCAGGAGGAGTTTCTTCAGATTCTTCCTCTTCGGAAGCCTCTTCCTTCTCTTCAGCTTCTTCTTCGCCAGCTTCTTCTTTTTCTTCCTCAGCTTCTTCGCCAGCTTCTTCTTTTTCTTCTTCCGTTTCAGCTTCAGCTTCTTCTTTTTCCTCTGCCTCTTCTTTCTCTTCGGCTTCTTCCTTCTCTTCTTCTACGGTCTCTTCTTTGTCAGCTGCGGCTGCCAGTTCGTCAAGAACGGCCTGCCTGATAGATATCAGCTCATCTTTATATGCTGCAAAATCTTCATCGGACATCTCTCTAACTTTAGCAACCTGGGCTTCCTTGGCCTCATCATTACGATGTACAACACCAGCTTCTTCCAGGTCAGCCATTCTGACATCAGCAGCTCTATCTTTCTTAATCTCCTCCAGTTCAGTTTCCTTTTCAGTCAACTGTTCCTTCGCAGATTCAACCTCTTTCCTCGCCGCCTCAAGCTCGGATTCGAGGTCAGAAACCTTGGTATCACTTTCAGAGAGTTTAGACTCAAGCTCTTCAGCTTCTGCGCTTTTCTCCTCGAGAGCGTTCGTAAGGTCTTCGATGGTCGCAGCAGCTTTATGAAGGGCTTCTTCGGTCTGTTTTCTCATTTCAGCTTCTTCTTTTTCAGAAAAGATAGCAGCCACATGAGCCTCGATATCCTTCTTCAGCTTTTCATCCATAGAAGTAATACCTCCTCGAAATAAATTTAGTGTAACATACATACAAATACCAACCTAATGCGTTTGCTCTTAAAACATAAATTCCTTTTCCCTATACCAAAACTAGCGTACTAGTTTTTACGGATAGCTGGGCATAGCGCCCCTGTTACCTCTACAATAGAGGGCTTCCATGTCAGGTGCATCACCGAGCATGAAGTGAAGATCAAAGTCAACATCGTCTGCGACTGCAGATTCAGACTTCAGAAGAATTCTGTTGTCTGTAGTATCTTTCTCAATCCACCATCTCGATCCTACGTCTGACATAGGGCTTGCCGTTACATTTCCGTGGGAGGCAAGTGTCTTACCGTGGAACTTGATACCACTCGCTACAACCAATGAGCTGGTACCAGAAACCAAGGTAGCTTGGTCGCCCCATACGAAGGGAACGGCATGGTTATTGCCAAGATTCTTAAATACCATGGTCATATTGTCATCACCATTGATTCTACAAATCTTAGGCACACTCCTTCTCGTTCCAGAAAGTGCTTGTGGCATAACCTTTTACCTCCTTCTTTGATATTTTGCTGCCTTATCCAAAGCAGCAACTAGCTTATCCACCAGAACTTCTCTCTTGTCATTTTGTTCGATTTTTTTTAGAAGTTTTTCGGCGTGCGCTTTGGCTACTTTAGAAACGTAGGCAACCCTATCACGTTGGTTTTTTAAACACTTTGGATCGGTTGTATCTCTGGAAAATGAGGTGCAGCCCTCATCATACAACGTACACCAATTTTCGTGAATAATTTCTGAGTTTGGACCTTTGAATGTATCGCCATAGATCCATCTCTTGTAGCTGACACAAATACCAGTGGTGTCATCTCTTGTTATTTCTGATTTATCTTTATTTTTCAACTTATTATCTACCTCCTCAACTTCTATAGAGGTCACTTTATTGTCGTCGTCAACAGTGAACACCAATACGCCATCATCCGTTTCCAACTTCTTGGACTTGGCGGTTTCCAGAATAACAGATGGTGGATTGGCAGGGTTCTTTACAATGCCGCAACCAGAAAAAACAATACCGCGAAGTACCCTGGCCAGTGTACCTGCGGCTATTTCCTTACCATTCTTTATAACCTTGGCTAACCTACCGATTGCATTATCGGCCTGCGATGTTAGGCCCAAGGCTTCGGCTTCCTTTCTACTAACAATAAGATCGCCTACTTTAACGTCATAATCTGTATAATAAGCCTCCATACTGACTTTCCATTGGCCGGAGGCAACCTCTTCTGCAATATTGGGAAATCTTGCTTTATATAAAATTCCTGCTATGGCCACATGGATTTCTTGGTTGTCAATATCATTCCTGCTGGCCAGTTCCTCAAGCTGTAGTGGATTTCCATCTTTATCCATAAATGCTCTTTCATAGATATGACCAATAATTTCTTCTTCTTTGTGTTCTACATCCAATGCTTTATTTATAATTGTTCCTTCTGCTTTGACTAGCTCGGAGGGTTGGAAGTAGGCGTGATTGAGGTTTTCACCTGAAGAAACAAAAATAGCCGAAAAATATTGCAAATCCGGCTGTTTAGACTTTTCATCAGGCAAGCTTATTATCTTTGAAGCGCGCTCACGTAGCGCTGCTGTCTCCTTATGAAGCTCAATATCAGCTTCCAAATATATTTTATTTTCCACTCGCAAAACCTCCTTGAATCGTTGTCATAAAAAAGCAATAGTCCCTCATTAATAAACAGGTTAGTTTATTCTTCTTCTGTTTCAGGTACTTCCCTTCGCACGTCGACCATTCTTCGAAGCATGCTTAAATACTCCTCATCCGACATTTCCTTAACTACTTTATCAAAACTGCTCTCTTGTTTCTTCTGGGGCACCTTCGTTTTTGTCTTAATCTGTTTCTGTGGTTTGGCTGGTGTTTTCTTGCTGGCCGGTTTTCCTGTCGGTCTGCCCTTAGAGGGCGTACCGGTAGGAGCGGCCTGTGTGGGTTGTGTTTTAGACTGCTGCCACGGCGAACCAATAATACCAAAAGTTCCGTCCTCGACCAGTGGAAACTCTTCTTCCATGTTCCTAAGTTCATTGGGATAGTCAAATCCGAGCTCCTCGAGCGCTGTTCTGTAACTGAGCATCCTTCTATCCACCAAACTAGATACCGTGGACATATAAAGAATCGGATCTCTCAAGACTGCGTCGTCCCATCTGACTTTAGGAAATCTATCAAAACCCATAACTTCGGCAATCTGGCGATATTCATCGTATATCCAACGCGTTACCTGATTTCTTGCGTAACGAATTTCCTCCATAAGGCCTTTAACCATCAAAGCAGCTTCTGGTGCTGTCACATTTGATACGCCGTCGATCAGTGCCCTTGATACTGCTAGGCCACCAGAGATATCCTCATTAACCTGTTTATATTTATCTTGGCCTAAAATATCTCCAATCTCTGGAGAAACAATTTTCTGTATGTCCAAAGTATGGTTCCAAACAACATCGAAACTCTTTGAAGGCGTGTTGAAAAGTTCGGCTACGGCCTCCAACTCAGTTTGTGTCGTAACAGGGAACTCATCAGAACCAATTGTAATCTTTAGAATATAATTAGAAATACCATCCAGGGTGCTCAAGTCTGCTTCTCTAAGGGACTTCTTATATTCGATAGATTCAAAAATCCTAGTGGATCTAGGCTTAGCATATCTCTCGTAAGGTTGTTTTCTATATGTAATCTGACCAACCAGGCGCGGGTCTAATATGATGTTTCCTCCTTCCTGTGCTGTTTTCTTTAAGTCAGATGGCAATATCTTTATAAGTTCCTTCTCAGAGAGGCTGAGTTCGCCCTGGGGTTTATTTAAAAGAGCACGCAACTCTGGAGGTGGCTCCAAAGTTATTTTTTGTTGATCAAATAAAAGGCTACCATCCACTGTGACTAAAAGTGGATTAAGAACGGTATATGCTATAGGCATATGACCCTTAGACCAAATATTCTTTTTGGCGCCAGATTCCTGACCTGTAGACTTCTTAGGTGATTTTATCTTCTGACCTGGAACCGGAGAAAGATATGATACTCTGGGCTCATACTTGGCTATAGCCTTATATGTAGTAACGTGTCCAACCTTAAAAAAGTCCAAGAATATCCACTCCAGAATCTCAGTGAGCTTTACATCGAATGCCCACAGATCATAGAAGCTCCTAATATTGTCATCGTCAATGTCATTCTCGAAACCTTTCTGTGCTAAGTTGGTCAGTAAATTAACCACTGAACCAACCTCCGGCTCGGTATAATAATATTTAATGGCACGAGAAAAAGATTCTTTATAGTCTTCGGTATAAGGATCTTTTTTGATAAGATCCAGAACCTGACGATCAATAGGGTCTCGAGTAATAGTTGCGGCCTTTTCAGGCGGAAGATGTGCCAAAGTCTTTTTGGTGGGCTCCATATAGAAAGTTGCCTTGCCCGACTTATCGTCGACCTCAATCGCATGCAGACCTATCTCAGGATATTTCTCCTTTAGCTCTGCTGTGACTTTTTGCATTGTGTCCTTTCTCATTTCCGTAACTCCTTATATTATTTCTTGTCTTTCCAGATCTTTAGGCCTTTTTCTGCGCTTCTGCCTACGACGTAGCCGCCAAGACCTATCTTAAGCAACTGCCACATTTGAGGCGGAATATCCATCACAACATTAATATCGAACATCACATTCAACCATGGGTTCAAAATATAGTTGTTGGCTATTATGACACCAAATATTGCCATGATACCTGGGCGCCAATTTCTGGCCAACCAAGAATCACTCTGCGCTTCTGCAACAATGATATCTCTCTGTGCGCGGATTTGCTCTGTGAACTTCGTGAGATCGGCGTTTCTGAATACATGCTCTAATTGGGCCTTGAGTTCGTTGGCCTTGTCTTTATCTTCAATGGACTGATCGACCAACCCAATTACGCCCTCCAGTACTTTGCCTACTATTGGGATAGCACTAAACCATGCCATAATAACACCTCCTCGACCATTATGGTCTTCTAACAATAAACAGGTTACTTTATTGTTATCGTTTCTTTTTTCGTGGCTTTAGCAGCGCTGCCTGCATAGGATTTATTATGCCGCCGCCAGGCTTAACAGTCGCTTGGCCGCCCGAATGCGCAAATCGCGCGCCTTCTTGGTGTTGGCGAACCATACCAGTGTTATAAACCTGTATGTTGGTGTCCTCGAAATTCATCTTTTCAAAAAGACGAACGCCGTGGGCTGCTAGTATTATAGCGGAATAAAGGTCTTTGTTTTGACCTTTCTTTGGTGTGTCGAAGTGAAGTAAGCCGCTCGGTGTTTGTGTGACTACAATATTCAACATCTGCGACTTCATTGTGTTAATTCTTTCATACGTGATTCCCTCGATATCCAAAGTCGATAAAGGGGGTTCAGGGAACCTTAGTGTTTTGTTTTCCAGCAAAGATTTTGTTGTGAAATTAGCGTCTGAAATCCATGCTGGATTGAAATTCACCAGCTCCAAGATATGACGACCTTCTTTAAGCTCGTTCTCCTTGTTTGTGGTATCAATAATAGGCTCATAACCATCATAACCCTCTTCCAACAAATCACATATGGCTTTGCCGCCGCCTCCTTTATCCATAAATATTCTCGCTACATTATACTGATCACAAAGATCTTGTACTGCTTTCGTTAGCTGTTGTGTAGTCTTTTTCTTTAATTCTAATACATTAACTATCTTATTAATATGGCCCAACTTAATTACAACTATGCCACAACTTGCATTTCCGCCCTGGTTTGGATCAATACCAAGTACGTATTGTTCTCCAGTCCTACCTTTCAACTCTAGGCTAAAACCACTATTCATAGTACATGCTTCCAACAAAGAGGCCTTGAAAAACCCTTCTGAATCGGAAATCATGGCAGCCTCATACTCCATGCGGAACTCTGCCTCTGACATTATACGCTTAGCTTCCTCGATATTCTTAATATCCAAAAAGCCAGGAGGCATATCCCAGTATGGTATTTGATGTACAACATAAGGCGATGTATCAGCATACTCGTCCATCTGAGACCAATGGTCCTTCATTCGGCGCCACATGTGGTTAAATTTATAGTAGCCAGAAGAAGCCATCACCATTTTATTAACTGTTTCGTCTTGAAAATCATCCTCTGTAGCAAGGCCTGCGTCTATCAATCTCTTCTGACGCTCTAATCTGCGAACATTTTCCATTGGCTCTAGTGTAGTGGCCGCCATGGGACGTACGACCATATCCAGAACCTTATCCGGTACTTGGGCCAACTCATCTACAATAATTAAATAGAAACGAGACCCACGAATTTTAGAACCATCACCAAGGGGTAGCGCTTCGATATATGAGCCATTAAAACCGCCGACTGCCTTAAATTTAAGATAACATGTATCGGATCCTCGAGTAGGTTTCTTTTCGGAGGCTTCTCTTAGAAGGGATGATTTTGCGTAGAGTTTCTCAACTTCTGAAAATATCATCTTAGACTGACGAAAAACGGGTGCGATAAGGCCAACACGATAGCCTGGATACAACATACAGCTCAGTGTGGATAACAGGCCCAATAAAAAAGTTTTGCCGACGCCTCGACCGGCAACTGTAATAACATAGTTTTTGAACCACATATCTTGAAAAACAATGCGCTGTATAGGAGCCAAATCCACATTTAATAAATCGTAGGCCGCTATACACGGATGATTTATATAGAACTCTATAAGCTCTTTACCACAAGATTGTACTACATCCAGGTTCCTTTTTTCTAAATCCAATCAATTAGTCCTCCTCTTCCTTATCGGCCTCTGTCTCTGTATCATAGCGGTTGCCATGGTAATTCTCCCGTTTAAGAAGGGCTTCCTCCTCCTCAGCTCGAAGCTGCTTGGTTTTCTCCTCCAAGATCTTCTTCTTGTCCGCATCAAAGGCAACTGCCAAGTCCACTATAGAGAATCCTTTAAATTCATTAGGATTAATTCTGTCCCTACGTCTCGAAGAAAGGTTTTCTTTTATCTTTTCGGTTTGCTTTCGTAGCTTCTCCACTGCTGCGGCCACATCCAAATACTTTTCTGCCGAACCTTTGCTGCTTTTGAAAAGTCTCAACTCCAAAACACGGTTCATTGCCATAGACAATATGTCATCCATATCGCTAGACGTTAGGTCACCCTCATCGAAGTCCTCAAGATATACATCTACGAGTGACTCATATATCTTTGCCTCATCCTCTTCAAGAATTTCCTCTATAGGTAAAATATTCTTAAGAACCTCTCTATGTGTCGGTGGGTTCTTTGGTCTGCCAACCTTTGCCATTAAAGTATATCCTCCAAAAGTTCTATAGCACCAGGGCCTCCGGTCTCAACCACTTCCTTAATCAATAACATAAATTCCGGCGTCATGTTGTGGCTGTGGAACTCGATATTGTGACCGCTGGTTAATTCCATTGCCCTTTTATTCCTCATAGTTTTCCTGGTAAGCACATCCTCTGAATTATCTAATTCGTCCCTCACATCGTTTGCCCAGTTACAAACTTCATCATTGTCGGTTCGACAATATCTGTTCTCTATTTCTTCGCTGAGAGAGTTAAACTGACTAAAATATAATATTAGAGATCTGGATATCTTATCCTTAGTTTCAGGCTTTTGCCGTTGTCCCCTCTTTGATTCAGCAATTGCTCTCTTACTTTCTTCGCTGAGCTTGTGTCCAAGCGGTCTGCCTCTTTTACCCATTAATCTAACACCTCCACAGCAGAGTATTTTTTGCACTCATTGCAAATAATTCCGACAGTGTTTATCGGCGCAGAGGTTAAATGGCCACAATTCTTACACTTTACTGTCGTGTGTCTCCTGTGTCTCTTTGGTTTTGAAAATGTAAAGGGCAAATTCTTGGCGTCTGCCTGCTTACTTTCTCTGTGTATTCTTTCCCTATGTTTATTCCAGCCTCCCTCAGGCTCGTATCTTGGCTTTGTAGAACCGGGGCTTAACTCTCCGATGCCAAGATCTTGATTCTTCAATAAGTTCTTATCTACCTGCATCTTAATCCTCCCCGTTATCTTCTATAGTCTACACTCACACACCTCTTTGACGCCACATAATCGCTGATATATACACACAACTCCTCTGGTGTATACTCATCAAGGCTTTTTTGCCAAGGCCTTTGAGACCACAAACCATAATGAAAACCCACACAACACTTAATTATGTTGTATGCCTCCTCATCAAGCATCTGCGTGTCCCTCTGAACCTCGTCTACCAGCCCCGCTGCGAGTGCTGGGTGATCCTTTGTAGTGTGACCACTCTTCTCCCGTCCCTGCTTTAGAAGGTCATGTATAATACAAGCACTAATAATCTCGTCGCGATGGTGTTCACAACCAAGACCCCTGCACAACTCATAAGCAGTTGTAACTACCTTTTTTGTATGTAAAATTGTTCCGTCCCAACTCAATTCATCGATAGGATGGTATCTTCCTGTAGAGGATGCTGGGCAATCTGTGAAAAAATAATCCGGCGCAACGCCCAAACAAACCTCTGTAAACTTTCTAACGCTCTCCTCTAGAATTAAGTCGAGCTCCTTCTCAAATACTTTAATCCTTTCCTCTCGAGAAACCATACGATAAATCTCCTTTCTAATAAGGATCTAATGTCAACGTATCACTCGTTATCCTCACCCTCTCTACTCGAGTAGCATTCCTATTTGGATTGTATCCTGCTCGAGGCCATTGCCCATTCCTATACCTTCTCGTCTCATTCTGCTCCATCCACGTTACTTCAGAATACTTGGCCGTAGGTGTGGTAATACGGGCAATCGTATAACCCTCTCTATACCTCGTAAACTCAGGATTTGCGAACTCCTCGATTGGTATTGGCATTAATTAGCCTCCTATTTTTTACCTTTTTTCTTTCCGCCGCCACATTTCTTCTTGGCATACTCTTTGTCGTCTTCTGTCAGTGCTTCAGAAGCTGTTTCTATTTCTTCCTCATTGGCCTTTACAAAGCCCATAAGATTCATAACAAAATCCGGAACACCTTCACCTTCCCATTCATATCCAATACTCATATACTCTTTGTCGCCTTTTTTGACGATTACTCTAGCAGATTTATATCCGTCTTTGGATACGGACATACCGAAATGCATAATCTCGTCTGCCTTGATGTTGAGCTTAAGGTCTTTCTTCTTTGATGCCATGGTTCTTACCTCCCAAATTTTTGTAGCTGTATCATGCCATTAGCCACGTCTCCAGCTAGTTTCCTCAGGTCATCCAATGTGCCGGAGTTTACGATACTAAAGTCCACTTTATATGGCGCATCCAGACTTGTCTCTGAGGCATGCGCTTTGCCATGGATTTTATTATCTATTGGTCGATTAACACGTATATGGTAACCGCCGTTCTCCACAACCAGATCTACCTCATTCGGAAACCGAACATCTGTGATAATAACATTCTCGTATTCTTTTTCTTTGATTTTCTTAAAAAGTCTCTTAACCCAGTATTGTGGGTCAAAACCCCGGTAAAAATCTCCCAGAGACTGCATAATTTCACGTGCCGTCCAAGGAACATAAACTTCGTCTTCTGGAAGCCACTTCATATACCTCTTGTCTTTCACTTCCTTGTCATCACCCCAGAGCTGATCCCAAGTCAGACCCAACTCTTTCTGAGCCATTTCCTTTAGTTCATCCGCGTATGCCATCATAACATACGCTTGGCCTGTTCGCTTGTATAACTCCTCAGCTAACATCTCTGCGAACACATTCTTTCCCGACCGAGCCTTACCACTGACGCCGACAATCATTGTAAATCCTCCTAAATCTTGAATTTCTTAATGCTTCGTTTAACCTGCGACTCGAATTTTTTCTGCTCGCGTTTAAACTTTGCCTCTAAAGTACTTGTAGCCTTCTTGGCAAGCTTTACACGCTCGTCGTGTCTTTGGACATCATCTATCTGTATAAACTTCGCTAAATACAGAAGACAACCTTCTCTTTTTTCTTTAGGACACCTTCTATTATTATAAGCACAGAAACACTCGATGTCAAGGTTTTCATCAAATTTTACCCACAATTTATCCTTATGAACCATCATCCAGCTCCACTGTCCAATCCTTAGTCCGTATGGCGGACGTCAGGATGTTATACTCCGTAAGAAGCTTGTCTCTATTATCAAACAACTCCGATATAGAAAACTTACTGCGCGTATTACAAGAAACAGCTTCTATAAGACCGTCCAACACACTAATCTTTCTCTCTATAGTTTCTCTCAAACGCACTGCAGAAGCTAGCGTAGTGGTAGAGTTCCCTATCTGTATTTTAACAGAGCTATTCAGACGATCTATTGTAAAAACTTGTTGTTGGTGTTCATCCAAAAGAGCATAAATCTTCGTAACCATCTCGTCTACCTCAGACGTGTCCTCCTTAGAACCATCTAAAGCCAACTGACGTAGATGCTCTTTAAGACCTGATACTTTTTTCTCAATATCCCTTTTCCTTATCAATACTTCTGCTAAAAGCATTTAAATCTCCTTGTGGCGGCTGCTCACCACGTCACACCCAACTTACTCTAAACAAGTACCGCAATTTCCACAAAATCTCTTAGTTGATTTTGATTTCCTGCCGCAAGTCGGGCATGTCAATTTCGTCTTTACTGTTACTGGTTTCTTCACCACTGTTCCTTTTTTATTGATGCCTCTCAACCTAAGAATAATAACAGATGACTCCTCCTCCAGCCCTCTTGTATGACCATACGAAAAATCCTGTCGTGTCTTAGAGCCTTTTACTGTTATTCCTTCATCATCAAGGGGTGCTCCTACTCCACTATCTGTGAAACTCATGTTGTTTAGATCTGATGAGCTGTGAAAACAATTTATAGTCCCACTATCACCAGAACTACAACTAAAACCTCCAGAACCATTACTTGGATTATTCAGATAATAATGATCGGAGCTCCACCATTTGGAACATATACATGGCCAGGTACCGCAACCTGGACAAGTCCAGTACCGCCAAACCTTTGGCCATTCGGTGGTGTAAACCTTTGTTTCTTCGACGATTTGAGTAACCTTCTTTTTCTCGAAGGTAAACTCCACCCTTACAATACCGTCGTCTAAGCGATCTCCTCTATAATCAGAGATCTCTTTTGTTTTCTGGATGAATTTAAATCTATTTCTTACACTAATTCCTTTCATGAAGCCTTTTAATTCCATCTCGGAATTGGCATCCACGATAATCTTTTTTCCATCCAGTACGTCCTCTCCGTCAACACTTACGTTGACAACTGCCTTTCGCGATTCTAAATTCTTCAACATAATGGAGTATTCAGAACCAAAAGGAAGCTTTACGATATTGTTACGCTCCCTTAGTACCTTACCATTATATTTGATTACAGCTATAAATCTTTCTTTATACATCATCCTCTATCTCCTCCTCTTATTATAAGGTCACTGACTAAGACCTTGATTTTTTAAGTCAGTTGAGGTGATATAGAGCAGCCGCCTGCTATTATTAGTCCTCTAGCATGACGTTCACTGCCTGAGTTCCCTTGTCCGTATCCTTGAGCTCAAATGTACATTTCTGTCCAGCTTTTAGTGTTTTGTACCCTTCCATGATAATTGAAGAAAAGTGTACAAAATACTCTCCGTTGTCGCTCACTCCGTCTTTTAAAACGAAGCCATATCCCCTTTCATTGCTGAACCACTTCACTACTCCGCTAAATCTTTCGCCCATGTCAAAATACCTCCTAATTTTGTAAAGCTGTGTTTTGCTTTCGATGGCGCTCCCACCAAAGTTTCCTGGCAACGCTCATCTTCCTTCTTGATTCTTCAGATAAAACCCTTTTTCTATTATGCTCTGCTACATTATCTCCAAAACCCAACGGTTTTTTTCCTTCCGGTGTTGAGCTTCCTCAAATCTGCCATCATCGTCTTATAATGTTTTTTACCTTCCTCGGTTTTGGCATATCTCTTTGCAGCTTTGCTTATATTTTTTCTGTGTTCTTTCAACTTGGCAACACCCTTCAGTGATTTAGAGGCCTTACGGCGATTTTCTTTATAGCTCATAGGATTGAAATCACCTCCTCTAGTACTGTTGTAGCCTAACTCAAAGGAGTCATATCTCTCTATATAATATATTTCTTTCGCGTTTAGGTCGTCTTTTGAATTGCACTCCTCAATAATCTCACACACAAAATTTTTCCAACCGTACTTTCTTATAGCACAATGTAGGTGACGTTTACTACCGCGATGTAATGCATTATATTTGTGATAATATATATATAATCCACAAAATTCTGTATCGTTTGTCCGATACACACTTTGCCGTTTACAGTGTTTGTTATTTTGTATACTACACCATACATAATTTAAATCAATCCATAAGCTCCACGTGAGGCAAATCATGAAAATTCTGATCCTTGACTTCCATGTCGCCATCCCAATCTGCGCCAACACGAATTTTTATTCCCATCATGGCTGCTATACCACGTACAATACCAACAAACATGTAAAAACGCCTAGTATCAGACCAATCCACTGGATATGGAGCTACATCAACCGCCTTAGACGGCATACTGTTGTGCTTTCCATTTGGCCACTGAACCTTAGATCTGCCATCATGATAAGCAGCGTCCTGTTCCTCCTTGGTTCTATGGCCACATAACACACTGCAATCATAATACTTTATAACCTCATTAAACAGCCTCTGCAGGTCTGGATGGCACGTATTTAAATTATCGAGTGATCTCTTACCAAACTTAGGCATTACGCTTCACTCCAAGGATCATATACAACTACGTCTGTATACGAAGGCCAGTTCTGTGCGAAATTAGAACCTGAGATTGTTTGAAACCAAGTTGTGCCGTCAGCATAGGCCTCCTCTCTACGTACCATATTGCCCGAACTATCAAAATACTCAGTGACTGTAGGGTTGTGACCTTTATCACCTGAGGTGGCCGTGCTTTTTATTTTCTTATCATAAGTTTTAGGCATGTCTCATTTTAGAGCTGAGAACCCAATAATGCGCCGGTTGCCACGGCCCTCATCGGATCTTCTGCCCTTCTTACCTCCTTAATTTCTACTGGAAAAGGTATGATTTCTAAGGACTTAACAACCTTTTCTACAAAACCTTCTGCCAGCGTAAGGCCACCAGATACCACTATCGGTACTGGCTTCCTAAACACAGGAAGGTCTTTCTTTCTTTTTTCAAGCTCGAATGCGATGTTCTTTAGTGTATAGTTTATTAGTGTAGTATAATATACAGATACAGCTTCTCCTATCTTATCCTTAGGATTCATAAGATCTATTCCAGCCTCTTTCTCTAACTGTACTAAACTAGGAGAAATATCCAACGCATTACCAACTGCCGTGTCAATATAATCGCCTGCTCGCGTCAAGCTAAATTCCACGAGTGGATCACCTTGATGTACAACAGCTGTGTTTGTCATTCCTGCACCGTAACTTAGGCATATGCCTGTCAAACCATCATCAAGAAGTTCTGATAGTGCAATAGCAAATGCTTCGTTGATTGGTTGTGCTTGATAGCCCATACCATTAAGGTAATTTTCTAACATTACGGTGTGATATACGATGTCGAATTTACCATCTACCGGCCGGGCAGGAACTGAATAAACGACCTTATCGCCTTCGGCTCCTTGACCAACTAAACTCTCAATTATGAGTTTTAACATTGGCAAAGAGTCTTTTTCTCTTGGCGACAAAACGCCTTTGCGCAAAGGTCTTTTTGCAATGTCGTTTCTTTCGATGGCTATTTCTAACGCATCTTCTCCGACGACAATAAATTCACCCTCTTTGTTGCGGATGAAATTGGCGCCTCTCTTTTCCAACGATGTTTTTATGCTGTTCTCATTAACTTGTGATTTTGGTACAATTTTGTAGAAGGCGTCGCGCTGCATCTTATATTTGATATTTCCTTCCTTGTCCATATGAGCAGCAACTAACATGTTGGTACCAACATCTAAACCTTTATTGCTCATCCTTTAATCCTCCTTGTCAGCAAAAGACCCCATCAAATCTCTCAATCTATTAACTTTGCTGGACATATTTTTCTTCTTCTTGGTAGAAGCATCTTCCAGATATACTTCCTCTTCGTACTTTATATGTGCCTCTAAATCCGATCCTGCACCATCCTCCAGAGGATCGACAAATACGTCCTCCATAGAAGGTCTATCTGGATCATCCACGCCCAATTTCTCCATAGAAACTCTCTCGGTAAGTGCCTCTAGTTTTTTAGTGTGCTCCTCCAACAGCTTCTTAATCATCTCGTCCTTCTCAGCCTTTACATCATCGAGCTGCCGCTGTTTATCCTCAAGTTTATCCTCTGCAATTCTCAATCTGTCTTCTAAGCTACTAACTTTACTGTTATAACGCTCTTGAAGATCTCTTGTCCTCTTCTCCACCTCTTGTCTATGGCTCTCGCGCTCTTCACTAAGAGATAATCCAGCTTGATCTTTCAGATTCTTAAGCTTTTCGCGCAAAACCTCTTCCCTACGCTTAGACTCGGCGAGAAGAGGCTCATAATATGCTTTAGTTTCTGCGACTGCTGCTTTCACAGATTTTCTAATCTCTGCGTCCACATCCTCTGGCGTGATTCCGCCAGTACCAACTTTAAACTGATCTCTTAGATCGGAGATTTGTCTTTGGAGCTCTACTATCAACGCCACATCTGATCCTTTTTCTTGCTGGCGTCTACGTACATCTCTAGGACTGGACGTACCTAACTGGCGCCCAGGCTTATTACGTACCTCTTTTCTATACTCCATAAAACATAAAACCTCCTACTTCTTCTTTGTCTGAATAGCATCGACAAGGCCATAGTCCACGGCCTCTTGTGCAGACATGTAATAGTCCCTCTCCATATCTTTCTTAATCTTGTCGAGCGGCTGTCCTGTCATGTCAACGTAATGATGCGCCATGCGGTCGCGCAATTTGAGAGACTGCTTCAGATGGATCTCCATATCTGTTGCCTTGCCCTGATATCCACCACTAAGCTCGTGAATCATGACCTCAGTGTTAGGAAGTACAAAACGTTTCCCCTTGGTGCCTGCTGTCAGTATGAAGCTACCTGCACTAGCTACCTGGCCGAAACCGACCGTAATGATATCTGGGGTCACATATTGCATAGTATCATAAATGGCATACATAGACGTGATCCAACCGCCTGGAGAATTGATATACATATAAATATCACGCTCTTTGCTAGCGGACTCCAGGAACAAAAGCTGTGCTACGACAGCGTTTGCCATATCATCATTAAAACCGCGTTCAACAAAAATAATCCGATCCTTCAAAAGACGTGAATAAAGATCGTAAACCCTTTCCCGATTTTTCTCATCTCTCTCGATAACGTACGGAATACCTGACATAATTCTTAATCCTTTCCTTTATTTTTGTTAATCCTGTCCCGGATCTAGCGATCCGCATCATCATGTGGATTATGCTCTACAAAATACAACTCACCATTTAAATCCACTACCCAAACATAATACTTATTCTCGAGCCCATAAGCCCTGGCCAAAGAAGCAGCACTAACCTTCAGCGCCACCATCTCATCACCAGATAACTTTTTCTCGTAATCTTTCGCCCATTTAATCATGGTCTTCTTCTATAAATAAGCAGGTTAGTTTATTCCCTAATAACAATATAATCATTTTTTCAATAATGTCAAGCTACTTTTTAGGACCATACTTTCTTTTTTGACGAGCAAAAGTAAAATTCCTATTAAAAGAAAACCATATATCGTAATAATTTGGCTCATCAGCAAACTTTTTTCTTTTATTTATAGGTAGATTGTTTGGCCAATAACACCAATCCAAGATGCACTGTGTGTCGTCGTCTCTAAGATAGAGAACATATGCATGGCCGCCGCCTTTTACCATCCCTGCTGCTATACGAACCTTATAATCTGGAATTCCAGCAATCAAAGATAGAGACTTTATCAGTATTGCGCCGTCTTCACAGTCGCCTTTCATTAATGTGACCGTATCCTCTGGATTCTGCCAGAACTCTGCTTGTCCTTTAGTCTTCTGATCGCCTGTATACTTAAGATTCCTCATTACAAACATCAAAATTCTATAAATCGTGTCATCATCATTCTTACCAATAAGTTTATTTTTCTTAACTACATCAGTAAGTATGTAACTTCTATCAAAAATAAATGTTCTGACGTCCCTTGGTCTGCCATACTGAGCATTATAAACAACCGGCTCTCTCTTGAACTTATTTGTCCAGTTCTTTGCACGCTCTTTCTCCTTAGGAGACATTTTTCGTGGCATATTATCACCCCTGAAATCGGATTCAAACCCAATATCTCAGTATGTCGGGTGATTCTATAATGCTCTAAAACGAAAACATGCCGTTGTGCTTTGTCTGAACATTAGTGTCTACATATGTAGGAAATCCCAACTCACGCAGAACTCGACAGACATAATAGTCCTCTGATAGATATTCGCCGTCAAATACACCGGTCTTGAAGATATCATACTGCGTAATCTCGTCATTAGCGTCACCACGTGTATGTGTATTTCCACCGTAAACATCACCATCCTTAATGGCCTTCTCTACCAACGCATCCACTGCGTTTCGAGATAACATTAGAACGGCTGTGCCCAAACGGTCCATTGTGACAAGTCCATCACCTATATTCTCTATTAAATTTCCGGTGTTGTATATAGGCGAATTATCGAATTTATTATAACCTTTAAGCCTTACCGGTGCTCCTATAACATCCTTCTCGTGCGCAATAAGTTTTATAAGTTCATTCGCATGAAGATAGATGTCAGCATCTAAAAATAATAGATGTGTAAATCGTTTATCATAGTAGAAATAAGATATTACAGTGTTTCTACCTCTTGTTATAAGTGACTCGTTCCCAAGTGTCATAATCGTAACAGGTAGTTTTATTTCATGATACGACATAATAGAGTGTAGATAATCAGTATGCACAAGGCTTGAATAAGCGGGAGTTCCAACAAATAAGTTTAAAGTTATTTTCTTTTCCATTCCTCTATAGCCCCCTCCTATACATTAATGCTGTGTAGAACGACTGCCACCAAGATCTATTGAAATTTGCAGTCGAATTACATGAATTACAGATTTTTATTATATTATTTAAACTACAATCTTTTTTGTTGTAATTTATGTGATGCAATGTCTCTTTCGTGCCATTACCAGAACATTGAGGATTCCAACAGAACTTATCAGAATCACGATTATAAATTATCTCTCTCCAAGAATTATAACGCCACACAACACAATACATATGTGATGACACACCACCTCTCCAGGACGGGCTCATATGACCACGTCTACCATACATTGGATTGTTGGGGCCGGAAAAACGGCCACTCAAACTACGAGATATTTTATCTTTTGTGTTGGCAGAACGTTTTCTACCCGTCCAATAATTTACAACCCTATTGCGTGCAGAAACCGACATATTAGTTTTTGCCTCTACATTTCTTTTCTTACCTGTATTAGACCTAGATATTTTATCACACACATGTTTAGGTCTTGATATACCCTTTAGTGAAATAGACCGCAACATATTGGACATCTTAGACGGCTTTTTTCCGTACATAGGATTATGATTTCCGGATTTACTGCAAGATTTTCCACAAAAAATACTAGGATTACTATTTCTGGTTAAATAGGCATCACCACATACGCTACACGCAGTACGTTCAACGTATATAATATTTCCCTTCCTAAACTTACCACGCTTAGTGAGTACCAAATTATTCAACGTATCCCAACAAATCTTCATTTATTTATCATCCACTAGCTCATCAATAATATCTTTATAAAACTGCTCTTCACTTTCTCTATCCTTCTCTCTATTTTTATCCTTATACAAGAAATCCTCAGATATGTAATCCTTTAAACCGATACGTGCTGCTGATTTTTTGTATTCTTTACCGTACTTTAGATACATTTTGTCTAGGAAATCATACAGATGATCGATATTAGATGTGGACGATAACTCTCCTTTTTCGTTCAACATTACCGAACCATCCACCTCCTGCAAATAGATCTGGACATGTTTAAATGCTATTGCAGGACTTACACCGAACTGCTCTAGATATTCGCATGTACCTACGTTGAGCCTGCCGGTCATCTGAACATCACGGACAGCATGCAGAAAAGCAGTTTTTACATGCTCCTCTACCTCTGTTCTTTCGAAATCGGCTTCATCCCAATTTTCTGGAATGTCATATGTTTCCATGATTTCTTTATAGGCGTCCTGATACATACCAATTTCTTTCAAAGCGCCCTCGGTGTAAATGTTAGTATCTGAAATATTTGCAACTTTCTCTTCTATATCAATCTGTACCAATTCCAGGTCAGAGAAAAGGTCTTCTAAGTCCACTGCTACTACTCTATCGCCAATTTCTTCTTCGTAATAATCTTGACCTTCGGGAACAGATTTAATCTTCTCTGCTATTTTATTTTTCTTACGCAGAAGCTTGTTCAGCTCAACTTTCTCACGGCGCAGCTTAAATATATTTTCCTTTAATGCGCCACGCTTACGTTCAATCTTAGCTAAACACTGCTTCAATCTTCTGTAAGGTGATTGTGCTATCATGCTCAATGACATGAGCTTTCCGGTAGCTTGTGAGTTTTGGCGACCAAATACCCTACACGCACGGTTGATTTCAGGCATATCTTTTGCGATTTTTGCCAAGGCTTTTTCATCAATAGCATGAAACTCAACTAATGAATTTGTGTTTGGGTCAGCTGCCCTCGTAAATATCTGTAAGAACTTGTTATCCTTGTCTATTAATTCATCCACCCTCTTGATTGAAAGATCTTTGATGCTATCATCAATAGGTGTAATATCTTTAGTTCCATCTGCCATTATTCCGCCTCCTTATTCAAATACCAATATACCATATCCGCCATTAGCATGAATTCTTCGTGGCTTATCTCGTGCGGATAACTGGTCGAAACCACTGTTTTTGTTATTTCATCATAGACGAACGATAACACTATTCCTTTCCATATCGTAACGAAGTTCGTCGAGAATCCAACAGAGCTTGTTTCCCTTAATTGGTTTTTAAAGATATATAAATCAGTAGATCTATATCCCATATTCCTTCTCCCGACACGACTTTAAAAAGTCTTTGCTAAAGATTGTCTTTCGAAGAAAGACCTGGAGACCGGTAGGTCTGCAGTATCTATTCAGGTTCTTTATTCCCCTGAAAGGGGTTCTTTATTATATGTGCCAATATATGGCACTTTGAACTGCCAAATATTAGCACTTTGAACTGCCAGATTTGAGCAGTTTGTAAAAATCTACCATACCACCAATACCAAATTCGTCAATCAGTCCTGGATTATCTATATAAAAATATTCTTTATAGTCCGGTTTTGGAGCAGAATTGTGTATTCCCAATATAAATACATTCTGCGGCCGACCTGGATTTACATACACTTCGCCCAAGACAAACACCTTATCTCTCACCAGCTCGTCTATCCACTTCCTAACAGAAGAGCTGCTCTTATATCCGAGCAGCTCTGCTAGTTTAGACACCGGTCTTGATGCTGCCACATATCCTTTTTTCCAGAAATTTTTATATAGTCCTAAGTCTCCTTTATGTGGCTTTCTAACTGACGATCTTCTTATTAATAGATACAATATGTACTTGCACCTATTTTTTCTAAGAAACTCTTCGTTATCCAGTAGATCGAAATTGGTCATTATAAATTGACTTTCATCATAAGCCATAATACAATAAATCTCCTTTCCTAGTTTCCGTTTAAAAACTTGTTGTTGAGGAACGGATTGTCCTCAATATTACATTCATATTGATTACAGCCCTTGACAACGTGATCATGCAAGTCTATGTCAAGTAGCATGCAGCAAGCGTGTACAAATATGTTGTTCTCAATATCCTCCTGAGTCATGATTTCGTATGCTTCGTCATCCAATGGTTCTATAAGTCTCGTGATACAGTAAATACAAGATTCGCAGATACTTCCTTCAGGTAAACAAACGTATTCTTCAGTATCCATTATGTTTCCTCCGCACACACTTATAG
>Ga0164310_10000127_pt1 | contig 37934 bp, 45 predicted proteins | sample GuaBasSedimGuay1_FD_121795 | JGI IMG/M metagenome (GOLD analysis project Ga0164310, IMG submission 121795) | Subseafloor sediment microbial communities from Guaymas Basin, Gulf of California, Mexico - Guay1, Core 4569-9, 0-3 cm | ecosystem: Environmental > Aquatic > Marine > Hydrothermal vents... | reverse complement strand
TTTCTTGACATTCTCGAAATGAGATATATATTAATACTTGAGAGACGAAAGAAATTGAAAACTAAATAGTTGGAATTGAAAAAAAAGAAAATTGGTGAACACCCAAAATTTCAACAAAACAAAAAACTAAAGAACTGGAGAATATGAAAAAATGAGAAAGATTTGTGAAAAGTAGAAAACAAAAAAAAACAAAAAAAATGGAGAACAAAATGAAACGCACTCTAATCACACAAGAAATAATCGAAGCGGTCGAAGCAAAAATTAGCGGAACACTGAAGGTCTGGCAAAAAGATGGAAAGTATAGAATCTATGTGCAATACAAATACGAACAAGCTGGCTACATCACCGATGACGAAAATGACTACTATAGAACTGCTCGCAACATTGGCGACCACAAAAAAAGCGGACTATCTTGGGTTGCAACTCGCCCAGGGTGGTGCGACTCCTTGAACGCTATTTGTGGAATCATTGCAGATGAAGTCGAAAAAATCACAAAATAAAACAAAGACAAAAACAAAAGTAAGGAGACACTATGACATTCTCAGAAAAAAACATCGTCCTAGAAGCAACGATCGAAGAGCTAGAAAATTATGAAGGAAGTGGTTTTGATTTCCAAGATGCCTATGAAGGTGTTGAAAAAAGTGATTTGATCCGCATTTTTCCTGAAAACGATACATGGCAAGTCGCTGACGAGGATGGCGATTTCGCCAATTGTGGCTATATGGAACACAACGAACCTATCTCGCTAGAAGAACTAGAAAAGATTGCCGAGAAAATCGGTGTTGAATTGATGGAAGAATAGAAAAACAACAATAAGAAAGGAGTTGCCTATGAAAATTGATATTGATTTGTGAGAAGAAAAAACAACTAGAAAAGGGAGTAGTATTATATGGAATTGTTACTGGGATTTTGCATTTTGGCAATCATTTTTCTAATGGTTGCAAATGCTGCCAAAATTAGGAATAGGATTGACAAGCTGAGGGATTTGGACGAAAAACTCGCATTGAAAATATTTGCAGTACAGATGCTAATTCTTGCTGCATTAAGTTGTGTACATTTTTGGATTCGATAGAGGCAAAAAAAACTCAAAGAAAGGAATTGCCTATGAAAGTTGAGATAGATTTGTGAACAAGGAAAAAATTAAAAGTAACCCCTACTTACCCCTTGACTATGTTTTACACTGGTCAAGGGGTTTTTTGTTGCATTTTTCTTGAAAATCTCTATACTATAATATAAATAGGAGGGTATTTCTATGGATAATAGCTTTTTTGGCAATATTGTCACCACTTCCCACACTAGCGGTGGCACTGTCCAGGACGGTCAAATAAGAGTTTCTGACGGCGGTGTTTTCTATTTCAACGACAAATTTATTCTGATCGAAGGTCCCAAATGGCTAGATGTCGAGAAGGATTATGACTTTGAGTCTTTAACAGGCAAGAAACTTCGCAAGGTAGTTTCTTATAAGGCACAGTGGGAAATAAAATTTGACTTTATGGGTCGAGAAACTTTCCAAATGCTTATGGACTTGGAAAGCATGATGGAAAAGGTCAACTTCTCTTTTGATCCAACAGGGGCAACGGCTCCAAGGAAATTTTACTTCACCCCTGCTGGCGATGAGACAAGACCTACTCTGGAAGTCGTCAAAATCTCAAAACCCCCAGTGAACACAGAACATTTCGGGGGTCGTTATATCGGCTATAAACCACACAATTTGATATTAGAGACTGTACAGCTATTCGAGACAAAACGCTTACCAATGGTCGAGCCAATTATAACCGATGTAATGGAGTTCGGTACACTGTGCGAGTCGTGGGCAAGTCCAGACATTGAAGTATTTACATAATTAAGGAGTGATATGGCGAGAAAATTAAACGTATTAGAGTACATAGGGGCAAAGCTCACAGGGGCTGGCACGGCAAGGGCTGGAATATTCGCTTGTCGATATATCGGCAGTGCTTACGCCGATCCATCTACCCCTGCTGTGATAGATGTCAATGAATGGTGGGAACTGACGGAGGATAACCCTGTCGGCAATCCTAATAGCTATTTTTTTCAATGGATACCAAAGGGAAAATATAGACTTCAACTCAAAGACGATTCGGGCGGTTCGCCTGTCTATACGACAATAGGTCACAAAGAGAATATTCATCATTCAACATTAGACTTCGATAATCATATCAACGACGACGATACAGACATGAGACACGAGACAAACGCAATCGCAATACCTGCAACCGATCAAGCAAGGCTTAACACAGACCTAAAGCTTGCCCTTGATGAGATTGCTGGTGCTACTTGGTCAAGAGCTTCTGACGACAGTCTAAAAACCCATCTCGACAACACAACGGACGCACATTCAGCAAGTGGAATAACCTGCACAGTCGGAGTTTTTACCGATGTCGAGAGTGCTTTAGATGATCACGAAGTCAGGATAACGGCTCTTGAGACAGGCAATGCAGTCACACCTTCAGGAATACATGACTTTCTAGGCGATATGGGAGTCGATGTACTGTGGACGGCTCAAGATGTGAACGGTATTGAGTACAAGACAAGGCATTTATGGAAACACACAGGCGAAAGTTTACCGGCGACTTATTCCGATTTAGCACATGAAACACGCCAATTGACACCACTTTCAGAAATCCCTTATTATTCGCGAAGATTCGATTTAACAAGCTCAATTAATACAAATCTTGTGCTTTATTATGCTATCGGTGCGAAGGGTCGAGCAGATTCTTCTTTCACTTGGTCAACTGTGCAGAGCATTGAAGTTGAGATTCCAACTTATACTCAAGAGTTTAGTGGTGTACTCAATGGCTTGTCGGTTTGCACAAGTGGGGGCGGTTCTTCAAGTGTCTATGCTTTGGATTCAATTGATATAGGCGATAGTGAGAACTTCCCAACTGCAACGGAGTCAGGCGGTTCGCCATTGACGAATTACATCAGGCAAATCTTCCAGATACACAATGTAACAATTACAGGGATAGAATTTTATAGTCAATCGGCTTTAAGTGGTGATTGTACGATGAAATATAAATCAACTACAACTGGTACGTCTGGAAGTTTTACGGTGGCAAGTTCTAACAAGCAAGGCAATATCTCAGGGCTATCCTTGCCAATAACGGCTGGTGATGAATTGCAACTCTGGACAACAGACCCCAAAGGCATTTCACATTGGAGGACTAAGATATGGTTCACAAGAACTTGAAAAACAGATTGACAGACGATGAACTCAAACTCAAGGCGGAGCTCAAGGAATATTTCGGGTTAGTCTTAGATAGAGTAAGTAAAATCGTCATGCAGAAACACCTTGAAATGACGGCAAAGGCAGTCACCAAGCAACTCAAGGCAAAATACCCAAATGGGTTCGATGAAATTAAGGAGAAAAATGTTTAATAAATTCAAAGAGTATTTTTATGACTATTTGGCGATATTGACTTTATTGCTTTTGATAGTCTTCACGTTCTTTTTTGCAGAACTAGCACTTAGTCAAACGTGGAAAGGTGGCAACACAGCCGATTATGACGCAAATTCTGTTTGTAGCGATGTCTATCTTTTGCACAAAGAAGGGACAACTTTTCCAGATGAAATGAGAGAGGATTGTTGTCCTGACACTGTGCTTTCAACTGGTTGGGGAATCATTGAAACTTGGATCGGTGACACGGTTATAATCGGCAGTGATACGATTATCATTGACTCCAATATTGTTTATATTCCAGTTATTCTTGATAATTCAGTTGATACTTTATATTTTGGAAGTGACACTTTAGTCATTGTAAGTATAGATTCAGTCTTTGTCTTTGGTGGCAATGACAGAACGTACTTCACGACTTTCAAAGATGCTTTTTGTGAGAGTTTAATTACTTCCATTGATACGGTGGCAAATGATACTTTCTATTGTGTCTTTTGCGATTCAGTCTTAAAAGTGATGTGGTGGGAGATTACTGGAACGGATACGCTCAATTTTGACATTTGGAATATGACTTATCGAGATTCGAGAGATTCTTGTCATGTCGTTAATGCTGGTATAATCCAAATTACTGGTGATTATGTTGATAATACGGTAACGATCAATAATTACACTACAAATTATTATACAGATGAAAGAGTTACTTATTGGTACTCAGATAGCTTGGACTCATTCTTTGCCGTTGGTGATACGATTAATATCAATGATTTGAGAACATGGATTTTCGGCGGTGACACCTATAATTCAGGTGGTGGCTTGTGGGTTAAAAGTTGTGATTGCTCAACTGGTGCAGATACTACAATCACAGTCGATTCCCTTGATGCTTTTATGTGTCTTTCTACTAGTTGGGCCACTTGGAACACAAGTGGTGACATTTGGGCGACTGCTACAAGACGAGATGTGCGAGGAAGTCCCGGCAATCCTTTACGTTTTCAATATGCAAGACATACGGTTGCTAATTCAATGGATATTGGCACTAGCGACAGAGCGGTAAGTGCAAGGCTTTTTGGACACGATACTTATATGACTTCTTATCTTGATACCATTACAGACTTATTTAATGTTGGAGATGAAGTTTTTCCCTTAATTGATGGTGATTTAGACAGCACGATTAATATTGTGAACGCCTTATATTTTGAATATGACACAACTAATAATTTCGGTTGCTTTATTGGCGATACAATTCCAGTACATTCGAGTTTTGGGAGTACAAACGCAGGCGATATAATGACTGTGTCACACGGTTTGAATAGGCGAGCTTATCGATTCCACAAGACTGTCAATTTTTCAGATATGTATAGTGAAGACGAGATTAGAGATATAAACGAAGCTCAACCAGATTGGTATATTTTAGCACCTAGTGACGATATTGTCCCTTATGTTAGGATTAACGGAGAGAGCTTTAATTTGGACACCTTAAACGAATATAATACTTATGTTTATTCTATTCAACCCACAATTAATTACTTTGAACCCTTGAAAGTTGAGACAGGCGTTTACTCTAAGAATCAATATTACTTGGGTTCTCAAGTCATTTTCGCCTTGCACTATCCTGACACGATTATCAATACTACTTGTTGGGAGTGGCAAGACTCACTTATTATTCCCGATTGTGGCGGTTCTAGTGACTGTGCAGATTCGATATGTTTCAAATTTCCACAAGGATACGCTCCATATAATTCCGATGGTTTACCTTATGAGTATAGAGCTACTGGTGATATAATTCACTGTATTTCAGTCTGTGAACTTGACACCTTGGATTTAAGTGCGGCTTTTTATGGTGATTCAATCACAGGCGAAATGGAATGGATTGAGACTTTTTTCAGCGTTGTTTCAAGTGATTCTGTGGATACCTTCACAATAAAGGCTTATAACGATTCAGTAGTATTCGCAGACGATGATAACGATATTTTGAAAATCAACATGAATACGAGTTTTGGGGCTAATGAAATCAAGTTTGTTGACGGCTCTCAAACAGACACGACAAAATTATATCAAGTCTCGGACACTTTCAATATTGCCACAAATGATTCAAGCATAATCGTGAAAATCGGTTCTGGTAGTGTTTTCATATCGGATAGAGCTATTTGGTTTAGTGGTTCGACAATTGGGCATAGTAATTATGGGACGGCTCTTGGAAGTGGTGTGACTGTAAGTGGAAATTATTCAACTGCTTGGGGTGATAATACGACTGCAAGCGGCAACTTTTCTACTGCTTGGGGTGCTTTATCATCTACATCAAGCGGTACGGCATCTACAGCATTTGGCTTCGGTACGACGGCAAATAACGAGTGTGCTACTGCATGGGGAATTAATACGACTGCAAGCGGTACAGCATCAACAGCATTTGGCTTCGAGTGCGATGCTAAAGGGGATTACTCAACAGCTTTCGGTTATTTATCAAAGGCATTAGCCGCTTACTCAACAAGCATCGGCTATTACACCTATATCGACACCTTCGCAACTTACTCAATGCTAATCGGCACACAAGACACTTTAACAGCCGATTCAACCTTCATGTCATCTTACGAATATAATGTTTTCACAGGTAACTTAGCACTTGAGGGCTTGCCTATCCAACAGACCGACACCGTATTGACATTAAAAGCAGATGGAACTATCGGCTATATTGATATAGATTCGATTGCAAGTGGTGGTGCAACATTATTGAGCTATGCAGAAAACGGTACTTTTGCGACTGCTCCGAGTGCGACTGGTGACAATTCTATTGCGATGGGGTTTCAAGCATTGGCGAGCGGTGACTATGCTACTATTGGTGGTGGTCATTACAACAGAGTTCAGGATGACTATTCTACAATTGCAGGAGGTCGTGCCAATTGGATAGAAGATGCTGCGGCATATTATGGATTTATTGGCGGTGGACAAAATAATAATTTGGATGATTATTCCTCTTTTTCTGTAATAGGTGGCGGTAGCGGAAATCAAATCTCATCGGGCAGTTGCTTTATAGGCGGTGGGTCTAGTAATGACATTGGAGCGATCGGCTCTTGGTGTACTATTGCTGGAGGATATGCCAACACCATTTCTAACCGCACAGACTATGGTTTTATTGGTGGGGGGAGAAACAATTCTATACACAGTGCATCAGGAAACGAAACCGATTACGCTACTGTATGCGGTGGGATGGATAATGACATTAATGCCGATTCAGACTATTCCTTTATCGGTGGTGGCTCTGGGAATGCTTCAAGTGAAAAATACGGTGCAATTCTAGGCGGTTCTGGCAACACAACATCAGGACAATATGCAGTTATTGCAGGTGGTTTCAACAATTCCACTTCGGGTTTGGCTGGTTTTGTACACGGAAACAACGTAGACATTGCAACCAACTACCAAGCACAATTCTTTGATTCAGTTAACAAAGGCTTTTTCTGCATAAACACAAACGATGCAACAACGCCGACTTATTCCCTAGCGGTTGGTGGTGGTATTCTTGCAGATTCTATCGATATTCGCTCAATGGTGATAGAATTGACAACCGTAAATACAAGCACATACAGCATATTAAAAACCGATAATATTCTAAATGTCACCTATTCAGTAACTGGAACTTGTGCAATCACTATTCCAACGGCATTGAATAAATCTGGCAGGGTATTGACTATAAAAGACGGTGGTGGAAATGCAGGAACTAACACTATCACAATCGACTGTCAAGATACAGGCGATAAAATAGATGGCAATGTTGCAGGGGTTACATTAACAAGCGATTATGACTCTATCAATTTGTACTCTGATGGTACAGATTGGTTCATATACTAAAGGGGGATTATGGCATATAAAGCAAAACAAGGGATAACGACTCAAAGCGTATGGGACGACTTACTTATCAATTCAGCTTTGTTCAAAATTGCAGATTATACAGAGACGACCCCGCTAGCGATGCGTGGGTTGGCACTAGTAACCCTAATTCACCTGCATTATTGCAATTTGATTTTCACCACGAAATAGACTCAATGGGTTCACGGCAACAATGGGTTAAATAACAAATAGGAGATTTATAATGAGAAAAATTATATTGATAGCAGTCGTTTTGACGACCGTATTTATCGGAGTCAGTAAAGAACTTTCAGAGACAGAAAAGATTCAATTGAAAGAGAATTGGAACAGGGCAAATGTAAATGAGAATGATATTGTTTTCAGTAGGGAAATTCACAAGAAAAACGGTGTAAAAATAGATACCATTATAATATTTGAGTCTATTCCCTTGGTTTCAGATATTAAAGAAATCAAAACATCGTTTCTTTCAGATGGAAGTGACAAATATATTACTTGTGATACTCTATTTGAGAAAAGACTAGACATTGATACAGAGCTTCGAAACAAGCTATTTGTAGGGTTGTCTCAAGGATTAAAAACAGATTCCACGAATAAAAAAGACAAAGAAGGCAAACCTATCACAGTCAAGCCAATTGAAACAAAGAAAATTGAGGTCAAAAAGTGACGATGATTTCCGCTCACATATCCACAAGAGAAATCGCCTGTAAATGTGGGTGTGGGTTCGAGATAATTGAAAGAGAAATAGTCAGACGATTTGAAGCAATTCGGACTAAATGCGCGGTCCACATTGGCTATGAGATTCCAGTTTTTATTCTTTCAGGTTGTCGCTGTGAAGCTCACAATATAGCCGTAGGCGGTTCTAAAAGGTCAAGGCACATAAAAGGTCAAGCAATGGACTTAAAATGCCCCAATATGATGCTGTTCAAGGATTTTGTACGAATATGTAAAGATGTGATGCAACATTTCGGAGGGTTAGGGGTTTATACCGAAGGAAATTTTGTTCACATTGATTGCAGAACAGAAGAAATAGCACGCTGGCACGATTAACAATTAAACGAAATGGGGAAAATGGCTGAAGAAATAATCACATTCAAGTGGCTTGTTGGAATTGGTGTACCGATTGTCATCACATTAATCGGATTACTTTTCCGCTCTGTCATCACAAGACATGACCGCTTGCACGTAAAACACAATGATCTTGACGATAAGGTCGATAATCACGAGAAGCGCCTTGCAGAATATAAATTAGAACAACAGGCGAAGCAGTTATCGCTCCAGAACAAAATGGACGTTGGCTTTGCAACAATAAAGGGCAGTATTGAGACCTTGACATCTACTGTCGAAAACTATTTCAAAGGAGAGCAAAAATGACAAATGCAATAATCTTGAAAATACTTGAGGTCGGTATTTTACCGATTGCGATGCTTATCTTGGGTTGGCTCGTAGGGCAATACGTGAAACCGTGGGTACACAGCAAACCAAGTCGATTTTACAAAGCCAAAGAAATCGCCCTTCTTGCCGATAGACTCACCGATCAACTCTGCTTTGCTTTCCCAAAGGCAACATGGGACGATATTCTCGATCAGACTGTTGACGTTCTAATCGACAAACTCGACATTTCAAGAGAAACAGCGACAAGAGAAGTTATCCACCAACTCACAAAAAAAATGGATAGCGTAGTCGATTATCCGCCAAGTCCTTAACTTCCACACTACTTCTTTCATACAGCTACAAACAAAAAGGGGTTAATTGCCCCTTTTTGTTTGCTTATTTTTGAGAAGATTTAACTTTCACCCTTCGCCAAATATTCATCTGTCTTGTCCTCGTACTTTACCCTAGTATCGCCCCAATAATTAGGGTCAAATTCCTTAATGTGCTTAGTAATGATCTCCAGTACAAGCCCAGTTAGTGTCATGTGATCCCTTTTTGCCTTTGCCTGTAACCAATCACTAATCTGCAAGGGAAGAAACAAGCTCTTTGAGATAGACAATCGTCCCCTTATAACCTTCAAAGCACCGCCTGCGAGTCTTTCTTTCGCCATAACAACCTCCATTTTTACAATAAATACTTATTTATTTATTGGCTTATAAATAATAAACTACTATTTATAATTATCGTCAAGAAGTATTTAGGCTTTAATAAAAAAAAGCTCCGTGCCAGAGGATAGCACAGAGCGAGGTCAGTTCCCAAACGGAGATGTATATGCACGAGTATAATACGGCTTACGCTGTCGGTTGTCAAGGGGTTTGTCTAAGTTATCTCGGTTTCAATTGTAAGGCTCGCCATCTTGCCCTTGTTTTCGACATTTATTCCACGCTCTATAACGACCCCAGAATCGCCTGTCTCGGTTATCGTTACCTTTGACCCTAGTCTTATGTCTTTCGCAACTGTGAGCGGAATCGTGAGCGTTCTCTTTACCCATCTGTTAGCCGTCTTGTAATAGTTTCGTAGTGTCCCCATTAGTGTTCGCGTTGAGTAAAGATTGTCTTTGTCGTCACTTGCTTTATTGGCCCTAATATCCAAAAACGGTTTTTTCTCAATTTCTTCGCGCAAAGTTCGATCAAAGTTGCTTTTCTCTATCCAATCCGTTGAGACAGTGAACTCACCCCTTGACTTGCCCCTATTGATAATAAAAACCGTTCCATCTTTGACAAAAAATTGACCGTTGAAAAATTGCGTTAAATCAGTGATAATATCTTCGAGAGTCGTCTCTTTGTACACCATAGCGGAAAGAATGATAAAAATAGGGTCATCTGTCCACCATTCGTCGTAAACTATCGCACCACCGCCCAAATCTTCACGCCAAAGGCAATATGAGAACTTTCCACAGTAAATATCTTCAGCATAAGACAAAGGGTAAATGTGATATTCTTGAGCTATTGGCACATTCGCAATATTGACACCATCGCCGATATTAACCACGCCCGAAAAATCGCTCATACTTTCCCATCTTATCCAATACCATCGCCCATCGTCTGTCTTGAAATCATACCAAGAAATAGTATTTAGTGAACTCACGTCAATCGAATTAATATCGAAAGGTATATTCTCTGCTATGTCATAGGTTCCAATTAATACGCCAGTTCTAGTCTTTTTCTCGATTCTTATTCCGTCCGTTATTTCTGAAAAGATGAACAAATTAAACCCATCGGAGCGGACTATCTCACCCACATTGCCAAATATCGTTGGTGCTGTGAATAATGCTCCGCTTGTAATTGCATAGCGTTCGTTTTGGTCAACGGCGGAATAGTAAGTCGGGTGTAAATCTTCGCCGTCTTGTAGGAAGATGATATTTTTAACTCTAACTTGGTCAGCCACAGACGGCCGTCTAATCGTATATTTTACGGTGACTCCGCTAATATCATCACTTGCAACGGCCCTTATAAACTTCACATAAAAAACCGTTATTATTCGCACATCGACATAATCAACAGCGTCAAGGTCAATCGGGAAGGTAGCTTTTAAGGTGTGTTCATTGCCTTGGATTTGATAAAAAGAGATATTTTCACCATCGCGCCGGATAGCAAAAAACTTGCCGTTCCTATGATCTCGCCAGACATCTTCGTAAACAAACCCACTTTCGGGATCACTGTCACCTATCTCGACCCCAAATTCAAACTCTAAAACTCCTGTCAGGTCAATATCGCTTGGCTCAAAAGACGGACTTCCAGACACCCCTTGAATTCTTTCGTCAATCTCGGAATATAGCGCCGTCAAAGTCGTTGGAGCTTGCCAATCTGTGAGAGTTAAGTCACGCAATCTTTTAAGCCAAGAAATTGTTTTGAAAGTTGCCGTTTTTTTTATGTCGTCGAATGAAACATCGCCAAAATAAGACACACCTCGGAATTGTTCGACATCTTCCCAGAAAATGTAAGTATTAAACCCATGCGTCAAAAATGTTGTTGGTAACGATACAGGCACATAAAGAAAATCGTCAAAGTTAGTGATCTCGATATTTACGTCACTTGCTGTGAAAGCAAATCGACCGTTTTCCATTTGTTCTGAAAAGGACTTTAGAGAGTTCTCGGAAATCCTGTCTGTTATGTCAATTAATTCGTTCGGTGGCCTTAGATAACCGCCGATAATTTGAATGAATATTTTTAAGCTCAATTAAACCTCGATTCATCAAACACATCTCGACCGTTTTTCAGTTGGCGATTGCGTCTGTTAATATGTCCGATATTTGCTTCGCCCATTTTCTCGCCGTCCATTGTGAGTTCAACTGTTCCCATTTGTCCGCCCATTGCTTCGGTGATTCTATCGACAAGCGCTGTCATCATAGGGTTATCGGTTGTGGGGTTGACAATAACGTCAGTAGGATGAACAGTAGCCACGCCAGCGGTTGTCGGGATACCACCATCATCAAAACTTGCCACGGCGTTACTTGCCAATGCGAAAAGCCCTTCGAGAGCGGCGATTTTAATACTTGCTGTTGCAAGACCAGCAAATCCCTTTGTAGTAACATCTTCAGCGGTTATCAAAGCATATTTTAACTGTAAATCGGCTTTGAGAGCTTCCAGCTTGACCAATAAAGCGGCTTTCATCGCTTCTTTTAGGCTCTTTGTCTCGCCAAATGCGCGCCCTGCTTCTGTTCCCATTGTCCGATATAGTTCGATTATTGCGTTAGATGTTTCTTCTTGAACTTCATAATTTTCAGCCGCCAAGTCTTTGAGTTTTTCGTTAAGGGTTCGCCCTCTTTCTAGTTTTTCATCGTTTGCTTTTATATCCAAGTCATCGAGTTTTAGCTGTGTCTCTTTCTCAAATTGTTCTTTGATTGCTTCGTCCTTTTGGAATTCTGAAAAAGCGTCCCACTCAGCCTGTCTAGTTTCTTCAATCTGTGTGCGAATTGCCGTATAATACGCTTCTTGTTGAACTTCCCTTTGTGCATACAGTTCTTTTAAGACTTCGCCGTAATCCGCGTCTATCTCTTTTTGTCTTGTCATGTTACCAGTTGCGAGTTGCTTTTCCCTTGACCAGTGGCGTTCAGCTTCTGTGATCTGCAAGTCGGTTTTATCGATGGTTGACCGTTTGAGTTCTTCAAGCTCCATGCGATATTCCGTCTGTCTATTCTTCGCGGAGAGCTTTGCCAATCTAGTTTCTCGGTCCTTGACGTGCTTTTCTTTGATTTGAGTAATTTTAAGTTCTAGTCCGTCAATCATTTTTTTGAGCTTTTTATCGTCAAGTGTTTCCCATTCTTTCGCCAGTGTGTAGGAACCTCCAAGGGCTTTATATTGAGCTACAAGTTTTTCGATAATTTGCGTTTTTGTCTCGCCGTTTTTAACAGCGTCCTCGAGTTCTTTTGCTTGGTCGGCTTGGCGTTGGAGATGTTGCTCGTGAGCTTTTTGGTTTTCGATTGCCTGTTGCGCCGATCCTAATTCTCTAAGACGACGAATATCTTCAATAGAATTTAGCTCTAAGCCTGTTGCCCTTATTTCCGCGATTGTCCTTGCGTCTAGTTGGTCAATATACTTATTAATTGCGTCCGCTTTAGCCTTTTGAGCGCGTTCGCTTCCTGTTAGCTTTTCCGCCAAAATTTCTTCAAGTTTTTTTAAGTTACCTATCATTAAAGCGGCTTTTTCAGCTTCGGTTTTTCCGCCTGTCATGTCGGTAAATGCTTCCTCGGTCGCCTTTTGGCTTGCGAGCATCTCTTTTTTAGCGGCGTTAAATTCCATAATCGCACCACCAAGGGCGATTAATTGAGTAGCTGTGAAAGCAATCGCGGCCCCAAGTCCAGCCTTGCCAAGCATTCCTTTAAGACTTTTTGCTCCGCCTGTCGCACCTTTGAGAGCGTCCGCCGCTTCGTTCGCACCTTTCGCCAATTCTTCGCCTGTCTTGAGAGCTTTAATCTTCGCCAATATCGGCGCAAGGGCCATATACCCCTCTTTGATACTCGCTACGTTTCTCATCCACTTTCCGCTAAATTGCACGATTCCGCTTGTTGCCCTTGCCATTCCTAACATTCCTGTCATCACCATTCTTTGACTTGCTGGGAGCTTTGCAAGGGAGCCATAAATCCCTGTCAACATCTCATTATATTTCTTGTGCAATGGTAACACATCTTGACCCATTTTTGTCAATAGAGCTTCATAAGCATTGATTCGCCTTTGTTCAGCGTTCTCTAGTGTGTCAACGGCTTTTTCATAGGCAAGAGAAGTCGAGCCAGAGGCAAGGGCCATTGCGTCTAAGTCCTTTTTTGCCATCTCAAAATTTTGATTGAGAATTGTCGCACCACGCAAAGCCTCTTCGCCCCAAAGTTGATTAAATTTTACGCCTGTCTTTTTGGCTTGATCGCCAGCCAATTTAATCGCACCTTGTAGGCCCAAAGTTTTGAGCGCCATTTCAGACGATTCATACCCAGCTTGTTTGAACAGTTTGACAATCTCGCCCTTTTTGGAAATTTCTCTCATAATCGCGTCAAGAGCGGTTGCCGATCTTGCTGTCTTAAGACCCGATTTTGTCATAGTTGCCATAGCGGCGGAGACATCGCTTAACTCAATACCAAGACTAGCGGCGTTCGTTGCAAATGTACCAACATAGCCAGAAAGCTCACCAAAGGTAGTCTTACCAAGTCGCACAGTCTGGAAAAGCATATCGGATACCTCTTCAGCACGAGAAGCGTCCATCGAATAGGCGTTCAAAATTGTTGTGATTGCGTCCACGCCTGTGTAAGTATCGGACATTCCAGCAACGGCCGCCCTTGATGAAGTCTCAAGAACTTGCATCGCCTGTGAAGCGTCCACGCCAGCCGATATGACTTGATAGAGACCTTGTGAGAGATTAACAGCCGATTCGGGAACTTGTGTCGATAGTTCGATAATCGCGTCAGTATATCGGTCAATGACAGCCGTGTCACCGTCAAGAAGTGTTGATACGTTCGCCATTTCAGTTTCAAGAGCGGACGCTAAGCCTATCATGTCACTGTACATCTCGTCCACGCCTGAAAGCATATCAATAATAGCGTTATTGACTAACTCAATTTGAGCAAGAGAGCCATTGAAATTAAAGCCTTTATCATCAACAGACAGGATATACGCAAGTTTTTCATTCCACGTTGAGGGCATTTAATACCTACTTCCAAGTATCGTATTTTTTCGGGATTTTCACTTTTGGCTTTTCGGGGAAAAGCACTCTGTAAGCACGTAAGATTTTAGGGTATTCCCACGAGTTTTCCATCTCACTTTGATTATAGTTTGACTTAACAGCCAAAATAACCGTAATCTTTTTGAAATTTGTAATATGCGTTTTAAGATCATTGAGAAAATTCCCTACTGTGTTTGTGTCAATATCGACATTATCGCTTTTCTTATTGTCGTTGCTATCGGTATCATTGCCTGTATCAATAACCATAGAAAATTGATGTCGGATTGTCCAAAAAAATCAGCCCACACTCTCGCCATGACAGTAAAGGGCATTTGTTCCCTAATCTCTGCACGGAGCGAGTTCATATTGTATTTTTCATCGTTCAAAGGGATTATCATCGAAGCGGTGAAAATGTGTAGGTTATTGGTGATAAATCCAACTGTGTCAAAAGGCAATTTGAGCAAGTCAAGAAGAAAATTACCTTTGCTCAATCGTAAGTCTCGGATCGCATCGACAGACTCGTCGGGCATTTTATCGAATACTAACTTTGTAGCATCGAAAAAGTTCTCCAAGGTTGTTTGAACCCCAAGGGCAAGGGTGTAAGTCTTGCCCCCAAAGGTGTAATTTGATTGATCCATTATGCAAATTCTTGCCAATGAAAGACAGGAATTCCGTCAATAACATAATCTTGCGAGACCTTAGAAAGCTCTTGGTTAGCCCCACCGATTGCGATTTCCGAGGTGTTTCTCATTGCAGGAATTTCCGCAATGATACGACCCACGGCGTTATTATCATCGTCAACAGCCAAGAAACTAACAACGGCGGACATTTGCGAAGGGAAATGTGAACCATCGTCAGCAAGCACAATACCAGCCGTGTCTGTACTATCCCGATAGAGATAAGTAACCTCAATAATTGCACCGTCAGCATAGGCTGATGCAAAGAAAGAAATTACCTTTGAACTAGCTGTATATTTGAACTCGGTATTATCTGCAAGGGTAAAAACCTCGTGCAAACCAGCCCCAGAACTAACAACTTTTACACTGTCAATCCAATCGGCATCGTTAGCCAAGGCAGGCAAAGCGTCTGATGTAACGACCAAGGATTCTGTGACCTCGATTAACATACCGCCTGAATGCTTTGAAGGTACAAAGGCAGTTAGCCCTGTCATCATCGCAAGCATAAGTGGATTAATCTCGACATCTTCCGCCGAGAATTTCCAAGCTCCGCCCTTGTTCAAAGCTCTTGAGCCTGTACCACAACGGCGTTTGAGTTCATCGACTTCGGTGGTGAATTTGATTTGATAGTTATCGCCTAGACAGCCCATTTGAAGCTGAACTTTTCGGCTTACGATTGTGTCATCGGCTGCGAGTTGTGTGTTCACACTACCACGAGTCATCAAAAAGCCCTTATCTTGAATAATACCAACGGCGTGAGAGTTGGTAAACATCGAAGTAACGGCTCCAGTGTTGGCTGTGTCGTAAGTTGTAGCACCGCCAGACGCTCCAAATAATACGCTTAAAGGTAACATTCCCATTATTTACCTCCTGTTGATTTTACTTTGCTTTTTGAGAGAAATTTCTCTTTTTGTGTTTTTACTTCTTGTGGGTTGCCAAGAAAGTAATTTCCACTTTTCAGCGAGTCAATAATTCTCTGTGTTGTCACATTGAGATTATGGATTTCGCCAGCTTTTATCCCTTTTGAAGGAATATCTATCTTAAACAATATTCTTTTCATTTCACTTCCAATTTTACAAGTTTTACAATTCATCACAAGTTACCGCTTGGCAAAAGGAAGGTCGCATCGACCACAGTGGAATAAATCGGGTGTTGAAATTCTCGATTTAACCATTCGCTAGTTTCAGCATCGTCAGCCCCTGTCGCCGTCAGACTTATTCGCACATTGCCCCAATCTCGATTATTGGACCTGAACTCTCTCAGAACTCTTGCCCTGTAATAGTCAAGGGTATCTTCGATTGTTGCGTTGTCAGTCAAGTTGTTAGTAGCTTTCTGCATGAGAATAAAACACCTTATCCCCCTTGTTTGACTCAATGGACGGTTGTTATGGCCTGTCAAAACCGTTCCAGCCGTTTGAAGATAAGCCAAAGGGTAGTTATCGGGTTTTATCTCGGACTTGTGCAAGCGTCCTGTCGATACGTGCCTGAACAACGGCGCGCCTATTGCGATTGTGTGACCTTGGAAAACCAAGATTTCACCACTATCATTGACTAGGCTTTCGAGTACTGTCGCCAGTTCTCGCCGTATTCGATTATGTACCGTATATGTTGCTAGGGTCATGTTTTCTTAAATCCTTCCTGTTTCATAATATATTCCATTTCAAGTCGTCCTTCTTTCGCCTGTTCATCTCGATCACGCGAATTGTGAAGAAAGAATTTATATTTCTCTTGGTTTCCCATTGCCTTTGAGTTCTCTTGCTTTCTAGGAAAATGTAAGACAGCGCCGTCTTTGCCGTAAGCGTCAACTTTTAGATTATTCATCATTTTACCAGTGAATATAAGACGATTGCTATCAGTGTTTCGCCCTGTCACTTGCCTAAACTCAAAATAACCCTTTGGCAAATACCTTGACCGATGGAGCTTTCCTTTTTTCTCGCCAGACGCAAATCTCTTACGCCTTTTGCCAGCAAACTCTTTTCCCCAAGGTGGATTAAGCTTCTGTGCTACCCCTCTTTTTTTTGAGAAATAGGCAGGAGTTCTTGAGTAACCTTGAAACTTCTGTCCATTGGTAGAAACGCCCCTTTTAACTCGGTCTTTGACTTGCTCTTGAGCTACTAACCCCATAGCGTAAGTAATTCTGCGCTTTTGTACAGGGTCTAAACTTGCCAGTGCTTGTAATCGGTTCATCACTGGGTCGAAGTTGCTTTTTAGCTCGGTGTTTGACATTATCTCACAAACCTCGGAGTATGTCTTTCGTTGTCGCAATAGTTAGTCACAGGCGTTTCAAATTCAAGAGTAGGGAAAACCGCCGATTTTGCGTCTAGGTACTGTTTATAGTAGGTTTTGTTTTTATGAAAATACCCATCTTCTTCGCTTTGAAATTGAGCCAAGCAAAGACGGTGCATAGCATAAAACAAAAACACAGGTTTAAGACTTCTAGGGTTTTTGATATAGTTCAAACAGTTGAAAGAGTCGTCAGATTGCCCTTCGCGAATAGTCTTTTCCCAACTAGCCCAAAAAGTACGAATCATTTGACTCAAATCTGTTCTTATCTTATTGTGAATAGTGCCTTTTCTATCCAAGTCGCCCCAAAACGGTTCACGGTCTCCAATGTCGTCAACAGAAACAGGAAAGGAAGGATTTTCAGACACTTCAAAGAAGGTCAAATCACGCCATTTGGCAACAGTGACAACTTGATTGATCTCAGCGTCATCATACCCTGTGGCAATTATCGCAATTGCATGAGTACTAGCACGCTCAAAATTCCGCCATTGAATAGTAACTTTTCCAGCTTCGTCAGTCTTGAACGAGTTCGCTTCGCAATCTTCACCGTTAATGGTGATATTTGTGATTGCACTTCGCCAAGTAGCGTCATCTGTGAAAGTAATCTCGATATTATGAGCGAGATCGTTATTAGTACTATCGGCTGTCAATGTTGGTGGTGTCATTTGTTACCTTCTTTGAAGTGTTATATTTGTTAGGTCGAGTCGGGATAAACCCAGAACGTGTCTGTTGCTGTAATAATTGCAATAAAAGAGCCAATCGAGTGTATAGCTACTATCACAAAACCACCTGAACTGCCAACATCTAGACCACCATCAATAGTACTCGAACCATTAACTGTTATGTCGGGATCAATTTGTAATCTACCACCGGTAATCTTAGTATCTATTGAGATTGAATCACAAATAATATACGATCCTGTTAATTGAGTATTTGTAATAGTTGTAATATTAGCCTTTGTTGCTGTAATAGTGTCAAAGGTAGCTATTGATGAACTCCCCCAAGTTGTCCGCCATGCTGAATCAAAATAAATTGAATCAGACGTGAACTCGATAGGCCCGTCAAGAGTCGCACCGCCAGTGACATAAAGCGAATCGGTTTTAAGACCGTGCCAGTACGTCAATGCTACTTGTGCCATTGATACGCTTGAGACAACAAGTATCAACAGTAAGGCAACGAATTTCAACTTCATTTCGCACCACCTTTCTCAAGCTCTGCGATCCTTTCATTGAGAAGGATATTGGCTTTCCTTGCTGTCTCAAGGTCGGCTTTCGCTTCCTTGTTCTCAATCGAGAGCCTTGAGTTTTGCTCAAGTGCTTTCAAGGCTTGTGCCTTTGAGATATTGGCAACTGTTACTGGGAACGGTTTTGAGTCAATATAATCGTTTGCGTCAAGGAGTTTTTGCTCCTTTGGGTCGCCAGTCGTATAAACACCGTTATCGAAGGTGATTTTAATCTCGCCTGTGTCGATGTGATGTTGTGGGTCTCTTGCGTAATAAGTTTTCTTTGCCATTATACCTCGAATTTCCAGATGACGAAAGCGGCAATCTCGGCATCTGCCAATTTGGTAGCCGTGCCAGTTTCAGTTATATCAAGCTCAAGGACAGTATCAACACCAAGATTGATATTTTCTTGGTCGGGCGTGATGTGGAAAGCGGTGTCAGCGGTCAACTCATTGCCATTTGTATTGACAGCGGTTGCGAGAAGGTCTTTGGTATTGGTCTTATCCTTGACTTGAAAAGCGTAGTTGTTTGAACCGTCGCTTCCTGTCGTGCTTGTGTCAGACAAGATGACAATATCCACGATCTCAATGCCTTTAACCCCAGCCGTGAGCGGTGGGGTTACAAAGAGCGGTCTCTGTGCAGTTGCGTCAAAACCAGTGACATGAACACCAGTGACATTTGACATACCAGCGACAATAGCCTGTGCATCGTTGAAAAAACCAGACATTACATCACCTTCTTTGCGTTATAGATTAAACCGTGAGACTGCTTGTGATCCTTCATAATGAGAGAAGCGTCCATCGCTACGGCGATTTGGCGAGCTTGTGGACGTGCGTCCTTTGGCTTGCTATCCCACTGTTGCAATCTGCCATCTGGACCATAGGCAATCTTGATTTTGTCAGTATTGAGAGCCATCAAAGCACCAGCTGGGGCTGTTGTATCGACAATGAGCTTCGGCATTCCAGTCGCTTCAAGGTCTGAATGGAACAATGTGACAGATGTCGCACCAGAAGCGATTTTGGAGTCAAAGCCAACGGTTTCCATTCTATTGGCAACAGCAACATTGAAACTTGCCATTGTCCTTGCGATGATAGGGTTCGTATAGAGAACAATATTTTTCATTGACGCTTGATCATCATCAAAGATGGAAGCGAGCAAATTATTAAGCATTGTCGCAGTGATAGCGGCTCCGCCAGCATCGCTCTTGTTTGTGCCTGCCTGTCTCAATGCAGTATAAACTCCACGCATACGACTAGGAACACCTGCGCCGCCTACGTTTCTTTCGCCCCAAATAACAGACCTTGCGAGCCTTGCACGGATTTTTCGCATGAATCTTTCCAGTTGATAACCGATAAAGGCATCTTTACCGTCAAAACCGTACTGCTTGGCATCGGCAACCATTTTCGAGAACGCAATGTCCTCTCTGAATGTTTCCCAATAGTTATATTCGACAGTAGGTTCAACCCCAGAATTGAGATTTGCTCTATTGTACTCGGCAACGGCTCTATTGACGACCATAATGACCGATGAATCGGCGACAGTCGTTGGGGCTGGTAACCCATTGAAAGCACGAGTCACCGTAAGTGTCGATGTGCCTGTGTTGATAGCCGTGACAAGCATTGTTTCTTCTTCGTCACGGAATTTCACAACCATGCCAACTTGGAAATAAGTCACGTTACTAACTACAAAGGTCGTATCTGCCGCTAAGACAGCACCACCATTGTTCAAGGTGTCTTGTTCTGGGACTTCAACGTCTTCGAGCCATTCGAGTTTGCCGTCTTTCCTGAAGTCTTTTCTGTCCACTTCGCCGATCAAGCTCAAGAAATCAGTTTGACTTGAGAGAATCGCTGAAAATTCATCTCCTAAGTCTCTGACAACGTTGCTCAATGCGTCAAAATGAATGGGATTTGGAAGTACACTCATATTTTTTTCCTTTTATTGTTCTGTCGGGATAACTGGAACATCATTTCCTTGGTTATCGGTAACAGAATATTTTTTGTTTACTTTCAGCATTTCTTGAATGTTTCCACTTGCTTTTGCCCTTGCATAAGTCTCGGCGTTTGCGTCACCGCTTACACCCATTCGACCACCGCTTGGCAATATGCTCTGCCCAATATTATTTGAGAAGAAACCACCATATTTTGGATTGCTTTTCAAGGCCTGAAAATGCTGTGTCATTTGTTCGCTTGTAGCTTCAGAACCATCATCGGTTTTGAATGCTGGGTAGATTTTGGCGAAGTCGCTCACAGATTCGGGATCAACCCCATGTCTGATGAGTTTTTGTTCGAGGGCCATTGCTTGCTCTCTTTGGTCGAGTTCAGCCTGTCTTTGTTCTAGTTTTTTCAATTGCTCATTGTGGAACCGTTGAGAACCGCCTTTTTCAACATCTTCAATGTTCATAGGGCTATCTGTGTGATTGCCGTCATCGTCCACGTAGTAACCGTTTCCATCAACCAAATCGCCGTTGTCGTCCAAATATGTTTCGCCATCGTCTAAATCGACAGACATCTCGCCTGTCTCTGGGTCTTGGATAAGTCCAAGCTCTTCTGGTGTCATTTCACCACTATTCACCAAGTCAACCGCTCCAAATTCGTTCAAAACATCTGTCCAAGCGTCTGGATCAAATTCACCATCAGGGAAGATGTTGTCAATATGTGACGCAACTTCTTGCTGTTCTTCTGATGTGAGTTCGACTCCTGTGGCTTTCATAAGAGCCTTCATGCTTTGCCTTGAGACCATCGCTTCATTGTTCGCTTTTTTGTGTGCAGTGATGTAATTCCCTATTTTTTTAGGGTCTGAAAGCAAGTCTCTTGCTGTTGCTCGATCTTCGTCTGAAATTCCGTTAAGAAATTCGTCTAGTTTGGCTGGGTCAAAGTTTGCCATCACGGCCTCCTTTTACTTGGTGGTTTTGGTTCATTTATCGTTAGTCTCTAGCCTTTTGCGTAAGCTGTCAAGTTACCAGTTTTCTTACTTCTATGGACTCTGGATTCCTTGCCACTTTTCTTCATCTGGTATTTTTCACGCATAAGGCGTTTATTATTATCCATTGCCCACTTTTTGTTTTCAGTGAGCCCACCTTTCTTCTGTCCACGCATCAAAACATAGTAGCCAATCGCCTTGAGTTGAGCGGCCTTGTTCTTGCCTGTTATGTTGTTACCGACTACAACTTTCTTTTTCTTCGCCATTGTTTACGTCCTTTATCTATTGAGCATCACGCTCTAAGCTGAAACGGAGTACATCACGTCCTTGAACTCGCTGTGTAGTTCAGGAAACTCCGCTATTAATTTACGATTTATCGCGAAACGTGCTGGGGTGTGTTGGTGACGGCAATTCCAACCCCCAAAGGTGTTAAGCGTATCGCTCATACCCTTTTGTTCGTTTTTCAATTTTTTGATTACTGTGTAGTGAATATAGCCGTCAACATTCTCAAGCTCTTTCAATCCTACATACCAAGCTCTAAAATTCTTAGCGTTCTGTGAATAGGGGATTTTGCCGTTAGAATTGGGGTTTTTGTAATTCATCACAGCATAGCAAAATGGTCTTATAATCTTTTCGCCTTTTGGTCCCGTTGGCATATACCATTCAATTCCCATCTGTTCGGACATTGCAGTCGATATTTTACGGTCTGCAATCGCTAAGCCTGTGTTTGCTATTGAGAAAGCATGAGACTTATAGCTCGCAAGATACCCTCCTTTGTAAGAATTGGCGTTATTATCCCATTTTCCGCCAATTGACTCGATTAGTTTATTTGTTGATTGATTGCCATAAATTGACTTATGAAAAGTTGATTTGATTTTGTCTGTCATTAGTTGTGATTTTCCGCCAAGTTCGGACATCGCCCATCTCTGCACAGTACGGACTGACTCAATATCCTGCATCGCTGAAAGATTAACGTCATAACCAAGCTCTTTGAACATATCGGCGTTGGTCTGTATTAGCAACTTGAACTCTTTTACTAGGTCTTGTAACTCTAGGAAGTTGTAATTATTCACATTTTGAACTTGTTGATTAATCCTATTAACCGATCTTTTGTTAATTGACGAGTTTGTGAGTTTGCCCTTGCTGTTAAATGCCATTTCTCGCATTTCCGCAAAGATGAAGGATTTCAAAATCCCCATATTATTCGACAAAAACCCGTCTGTATAATTCGATAATAGGCTTATCAACTGCTCGGTTGTCATTTCTTGACCTTTCTGAAAGTGTGTGTCGGATAAACACCCCATAAACCATTTGGCGAAGGAATATAGGCTGGGATCATTTGCCCTTGTGCGTTCGGCTTTTCGCCTTGTTTCTCACAGTTTACGACAACTAAAAACTTTTCTGGCTCCATGTCTTTGAACTCGATCTCGACAAGTACGTCTCTTTGGACGACTGACGCGGTGTTCCGTTCGGGAATTTGCTCTTCAATCACCTTGAAATTTTCGATCTGTCTTGACTTATTAAAAAACATTGTTGCAACATTAAAAGCGGAGTATTGCTGTCTAAAAGTCTCTTGCATAGAAAAAAGCAACTGAACAAGGTCGCGCCCTTGCCATGCTTTCAGGTAGCATTTCACCACGTCAACAGGCGTATTGTTAATGTCTAAAACTTTATTCTTCTTCATCTTGCTCCTCTGTGTTTGGCTTTTTGTCTAGTAATTCCTCTTTGACCTTGCCGATAAACTCACGCCCATCGTCTTTTTTGTTGTCACCAATTGCCTTACCCTCATCGTCAAAAGGGTCTTCCGCTGGCGCTGGCTTATACTGTTCATTGACTTGGCGATTTTTCTCAATTGTAGCAATCGCTTCAGACTCGGACAGTCCATACTCTTTTATCATATAGGAAACATAATTATTGAGATTATGCCTGATTTCCCAATCCAAGCGCTCTCTTGCCTCTATTGGATCGCTGGGGAAGTTCGGCACGCTGGTTATACAGTTAAGCCTCGTATCATCGGCAAATTGAATAGCCTTATACTTGGCTAAAGGGCTGTCGTTCGTCAAGTGGTGACGGTGATAATTCCAAATTTTCATCACAATTTTTGCCGTTCTCTGTTCCATTGACTCATAAAAACCGTTTTGCTTATGCCACATTTGTTCTAAGCCTTTGTTCATAAGCCTTATAGCGTATCCACTGGCTGGCGAGCCTTGTACCTGAAATTCGGACGGCGCAATATTATAAACCATTGCGACTCTTTCGAGCTTGGCTTTCAATTGTGCCTCGAGTTCGCTTATCTTGCTGTCTGGCGTTACATAGGCAAATCCTGCCGTCTGTTCGCTCATTTTGTCATTCGGCGGTAGTACCAAAGGCACACCCGGCGAGATAAGTATGTCACCCTCCATTTTATCCCAACCAGTCAACACAGGCACGGCGAAAGATTGTAAAAGCGTTAATTCATTGATCTGAAGGATTAGGCGATTGATACTGTACTGCAAATTAATAAGGTCTTTGCCATCGTTTGAGAAAATTCTATCAATGGCGATTTTATTTCTGGAAATGGCAATCGGTAAAATGCCATAAGGGTTCACGCCCTCTGTATTTTCTTCGATTGGTCTAGGTGTAAATTCGCCCTTGTCCTCGGTGAATTGGCTGTAATCGGTAGCCGTCCAAATGTGATATATTACAGATGGGTCATTGTCTTTGTTGACTGAAAAATCATCGTAAAATCGTTTCTGGAAAATAACCCCCTCAAGCTCTGTCGGGTCTTGGTCGTTTGGCAATGGTAGGACAACATCGGGAGTAAGAAGATCGAGCTTGATAATACCCTGTGCGTCAAAGAAGAAGGGTCTGACCATCACTTCATTACAAATATTTGTGTATGTGTTGACAGTCGTCATAAACTCGCGCCAATTACTCAAAGACATGATCTCGTCAAATAGCTCTTGCTGTTTAGCGAGCATTACGTCTTGTTTGACTTCTTTGGGTTCTTCGCCTATTTTTACTTTAGCCTTCTTCTGTGCGATAGACTTGTCGTTTATTAGCGTTCTAGTTGCTGGGCTGGCGTAAATATTAGAGATTTTATCAACGATTAACTTTGTGATATTATACCAATCCAACAGGCGCAAAAGATTCTCATGCTCTTTGAACTTCTCTTTTATGTACTTTGTCACATAGTCCGCTTGGTCGCCCTCGTAAAAGTCGATTTTAATTTCCGCTTCTCTTTGACGATCTGTGATCACTTGAGCCTTGGCAATAGCAAAGAGTATTTTGCCCTTTTCACTCCAAGGGATGTTGGCGTTTAATGCGCTTTGTAATCTCGATTTATAAACTTTTAGAAAATCCATTAAACTCCTGTGCTTTCGGGGGTTAATACCATTTTCCCACCTTTTTTCTTATTGACTGTTTCAGCGGTGTAATCGTATCAATTACGTATCTTATAGCATCGGGAATATCGTCACTACCATCCTTGACAGGCTCTTCACCGATTAAAACACCGTCTTTCTCTGGGTAGTGATACGCTTCGAGATCGTGGAGCGGTTTGTCATTTCCACGTTTATCAACTAAAAATCGGCGTTCGCCTGATGGGTTCAAAATATAGGCTCTAACAGATGACAAAGACGGAGCCAAATAATGAAACTTAACTTTCAAGAAGATTCCGCCGGCGCGTAAGATTTTTTTCATGTTAGCGCCGTTCGCCTCACCTCGTTTTATATTCGCCTCATGTCCAGCAATATACTTGACGTTGTGAATATATTCTCTAGGTACAGGGCATTGATAAACACCGTTTGACAATTCGACAGGCTTTCCGTGTAGCATTGCGATAAGGGTCTCGGTTCGGACTTGACTCCTAGCGAAAACATCGCGCAATAAATACCAAATGTCTCTTACTCGGTCGTATTGCATCCACGCCGCGACGACAGGGTGCGTCCAGCCAAAGTCTAAACCGCAATATGTCTCAATTTCGGGATTGAACTCGGCAATCGTCAAGTTACCGTGTGGTGCGTCCTGTGACAAAAAGTCATTGTAAACTTTTCCGCGATAGTTCTCAAAACTTCCTTCAAACTCCTGTGCGAACAAAAGTGGATCCATAATGCTTCGAGCGTTTTGGATTTGTTGCTCTGTTACCCAAGGCGAGTCGATTGTCTTGTAAATTGGGTATGATTTCCACTTCGGGTTGCCTGATGTCAATCCGTATTGATACAGCTTATAAAAATGATTTCGACCTCTTGGCGTTCCAAGGAAAAGAAGGTGACCTTTAACATCGGCAATAGCTGGCATAATATAGGCTAACGTATCGGCTTTCATTGCGCCGTATTCGTCGGGCAATGCGCTCCAAATGGCGTTCCCAACTAAATCGCTAGGCTTATCTGCTCCCACTAATCGTATCCTGTTTCCGTTTACAAGCTCTATTTCGTAGCGTGTCTCATTCGGGGGTTTTGCGCCCCTTAGTGCTAATGGAATAAGGTTTTTGAGCCTAAGCCAAGCAACTCGGCGCGCCCAAACCTTTGTCGGTGCAATATACCAGTTTTCATATTCGGGGCTTGGACACTGTAAAGCACGTTTTAACAACCATCGCAAACCTTGACCAGTTTTCCCAACTCTTCGACCACAAACAACAACTTGAAATTGTGTGTTACTATGCACGATCTCAGCCAATGGACCTAAAGGTGGCGCAAGTCTTACAATCCTGTCACCTTCGACTTGACCGTCCTTGATTTTAATATCGTGATTTTTGGGATTTATTCCGCTTCTATTCTTCATGTTCTTCGCCCATTGGCACAGGTGGATAATGTTCGTCAGACTTCTCTTCTTCAACTGGCGGACTATCCCACATGACAAGTATTTTTCCGCCTGTCTTACCCTTTGGATCGTTACTCTTGAGAGTTTTATCGAGTTTATCGAAAACAATTCCGAGAGCTGTTGCAAGATTTTTAACGTCTTGCGTGGTGAATTTGCCAGCGTCTTTAAGTGCGAGGTTGCTTGTGATTGTCTTACGTTCCCTAGCGTTAGACTTGGCAGAAACAGCACTAGTAAGAGTATCGAGAATGTCAGAAGTGGCTTTGTAGATTCTTGGCGTAAGTTGGTCGATTGCCGTGATCTCAATTTCGCCTTGCTTGTCGCGTCTTTGGTGGGCTTTTTGCCCAGACCTTGAGACCCATGTTTGCACAGTGGAATAGGGAAGATTGAACTTCTTAGCCGTATGAGTGACTTTATTCCCTTTGCGTACATAGTCTAACACCTTCTTTATTGTTTCGGGTGCGTATTTTGTTATTCGGGCCATATACCCCTTGTCAGTATCACACTTTCAACGGTTACAAAAAAAACTTACACTATTAATGTAAGTTTTTCAAGTATTATTTTTTCTATGTACTATATAGGCTTTATTTATGGAGTTTGATCGGTTTTTCCTCTGTGTTGACGTGTTCGCCGCATTTTTTACAGACCCTTAGTCGTGTAATCATATTTCGTCCTTTAGTGGTGTACTTGACGCTTTGATCGTCAAAGGTCTGACATTTCGGGCATTGAATACCCACCAGCTGTGATGATTGATACTCGGCGTTTGTTGTTTCGGGTTTTTGTGGCATTATTTCTCGCTTTCGATTAATTGCCCTGTTTCGCTTCTCATTGCTCCGCCTTTCCGTTGCTTTGGTGAAAACGCTCTTTGTGTCGCCTGTACTGCTAATCTCATATATTCGGAAATTGCACTGTAATTGTCACACATCTCACCCCATTTTTCTATATTTTTCGTGAAGTTCGCGCACAAGATCAATGAACCCTTTGCGATCTTTTTTATACAAGTGCCTTAGTCTGAGTAACAGAGCAAAGGCTTTCTTTCCAGTTATCCATTTTGAAGAAGAGCTTTTGTGTTCTGATTCTGCGATATAGACATAGAAGTCAACTGGACCGCCTGATACGTGATAATGTGGAAAATGATTATAGGCTCCGATACTCATACTTTTATTCTTCGCCATCTTGCCCCCTAAGAGTTTTCTGAATACCTGTGACGATTTCGGTTGCGTCCTTTGATAAAAACTCCCAAGCGCAAGGCTCACGTGGATGACATTCTACAACTCCACAATTTTCACAGCTTTCGCCCTCAACTTTTTCGATCAAATACTCAACCGCCTTTTCAACTCGCTTTTCGTCTGGAATATCAAAATAGTGGACGTTCCATTTTTTCCAATCGGCGATGATTTGCTCGTCTGTCCAATTGCTCTCACAGGCTTGACTATTACCAATTTCAAAACATTTGACATCAGAACGATACTTCAAAGTAATGCCCTTTGTATAGTACTTATCAGGATCATCGTCACTTATTAACCATGCCATAAATCCCGATATAACTTTCTCGTCTCTCAATAGTTCCAGTAATCGCGGATAATTTGTCGAGAGAATAGGCGCATAGTGTTTGATTTGTGAATTTTGCATACAGCTCCTTCCTCAAAAAATTAATGATGTGGGTGTGTATATTTTTTGTATTGGTTTCTCTGGGTGACCATCTTCACAATATTTGCCGATTAGCTCGCTATTCTTATTAGCGATAATCGTATATTCTATACTGTTGAACTTCTGGCAAAAATTACCACCATTGTCCCTGTAGAACCTTCCTGCCGGAACATCAGCATAAATTAGAAGTTCACTATAATTTCCAAGCAAATCTGCGTTTTCGGCAACGAAACGCCTCAAGTCTAGTCTAAAATCCATAATTCATCCATTTGTTTTTTTTAACCTAAATAAATATACGTGTTATTTACTAAATAGCAAGGATAAAAAGTTTTTAATTATTCGCCTTTCTTCTCGCTGTTTGCTTTCGATTCTCTCGCTTATTGCTATTGCGATTCTTTTGGCTTTCATTTCTAAATATTCGTCACCAAAAGAAAACAGCGTTTTTGGTTTACTACGCGCTTTTCCGAGTTGCTCAACTGTCATCTTGATCACCGTCCTCAATGTCAATGTCTAGCCTTCCAATATTCCAACCTGTGAAGTCAACAAAATATCTTTCTAATCGGTATTCTAATTCTTTTCTTTCAGATTCGTTAAAATCAAATTTCGTTTGACCTAGTTCGAGTTGAATAGTTACTGTTACTTTTTCAGTCATTTTGACCGCCTTTATTTTTAGTTTGATTCTCTCACAGTTTCTCTCATCTTTCCAAAAATCCTATCTCATCACCACCGCCAGAACTTAGCAAGTTATGATTGATTTTGTCAAGTCCTCAATTTCCTATCTTTTTAAGCCTTTTTACTTACTAATTTCATCTTTTTCACTTTTTCACTCTTTTTTCACCAAAAGTGAAAAAATATATAAGGGTTAAAGTATTAGTATTAAAGAAGTTAATACAAAGAATAGAAAAAGTGAAAAAAAAAAGTCCTAGTTAAAAAATAATTTTGTTTTGCGTTTAAGGGTTACTTGTTTATACATATTATTTTTTTATTATATATAGGGGTTGCTTTTTTTTTGCGATTTTTTCACTTTTCTCTATATCTTATTAAGTTTTCAATCAGTTACGGCGTTTTATTTTTTCACCTTTTCGTGAAGAAGTGAAAAGGTTCATGTCAGGACAATTGCTTTTTCTCTGTTTATGTGCTATTGTGCGTAAAATCGGGGGTTTTGAAATTTACTCTCAGACCTTCGATTCTAAATCCTTGGTTTCCTTTTTTGACCTTTTTGAAGTTGAAGTCGTCGCGTTCTAACAGCTCGCTAATTAGTGTATTTTTGCCCTTGAAAGCCTTATATTCGTCTGTTTCATCTACCCAGTTCTTGTAGGAAGTGTATATCTCGCCAAAGGTTGTAAGTATTTCAGGCGCAACAGTACACTTTTCATCTAGCCAGCGCTTGAGTTGATCCGCGTCGTCCTTGTATTGTTCGGTTGTGTCGATGATTGACTTACTTACTTTTAGACCTTCTCTTTCATAGTTTTTTAGTCCTGTCAACGCCCAATTGAGTATACCTGAAAGTTCATTCTGGAATCGTTTCAAAACGATAGTTGAATCTTCCCTGTGAGGTGATTGCTCAAAATTATAGTACCATTCGTTGAGTAATACGCGTCGCCAAATTCCGCGATCTGAAGACTTAATCGTAAGTCTATGATTGCCAAAAAGTATAAGTTTGCCTGTGAAGTTATAAGAGAAGGGTTTTTCAAATTTGCGCATTGCATTTACTTTCTCGATGCCCGATGTCACAGACTTTATCGCCGATTCGCTCATCACTCTTTTACCTTCAATTTCATCACAGACGACTAGCCTTGCCCCTTGTAGTTCTGCAAGGTAGTTAAGGCGATGAGCTTCGTCTTTTTGCCTGTTGTGGATAAATAGCTCTATTGGTGCGTGTCCTACATAGCCACCGCCCTCGTGACTTGTTCCGCCTATGTTCGCGCCGGCTCCCAATAACATAGAGAGCGTTGTGATGAAGATTGACTTCCCATTTGCCCCTAGTCCGTATAAGTATAAGAATTTCTGTTCTTTTATGTGACCAGAAAGGCAAAGTCCAGCGTATTTTTGCAAGGTTCCAATAGTTAGACCGTCGGTGCTAAGTGTACCATCTTCGAGCGGATCGTCAGGGTGAACGATAACAGTCTCTAAAAACTTTTCCCATTCTGGACATTTCGCGTCTTTGTTGTAGGTGACAGGAGCTTGCTTGGAGATTAAATCTTTCGGGTCGTGGGGTTTGAGTTCTTGCGTTTTTAGGTCGATTGTGCCGTTGGCCACATTTAGAGAATCGTGATTAATATCAAAATTCTCTTGAAATGTTAATAATAGGGGTTTCATCCAACTTAAAACCCTTGTCATGTGCGGAAATTCACAGGCTTTCTTTTGCTTTGCCCTTAATATTTTGGCGTGTGCTTTGATCCTTGACGCTTCGCCCTCGCTTGACTCGGTTTTGATAGACGAAAAGTAAGCCACAGACGCAAACTCGTATATTTTATAGAGATTCGTCGAGACTGTGTGCCTGATAGATTCTTCTTCGTCAACTGCCCATCGTGTACCGTTCCACTTTAGCCACTTGGTACGCCTGAAGTCAAAGAGAAATTGCCCTTCTAACAGTGACGCTCCCAAAATTGCATCGCCTTTGTCTTGGTCAACGGCATAAAGAAGGATGTCTTGAGGTGTTAGTCCGTGTATAGTGCTTTCGGTTTTTTGCTGTTTTGTTGTCGGTTTTTTAAGCTCGCCTTTTGGAGCTTGTCTTTCGGGCTTGGTTTGGCGTGGATATTGAAAACCGTTGTCTTTTGCTATTTTGAAAAGTGACGCAATTTTGACAGAACCTGAGCCAGTATTGAGAAAATTGTCGAATTTATTGTCGATTTGTTGAGGTGTATCGTTGAAAGCTGGGTTATTCGAGATTTGTTGGAAGAAAGATCGTCCTTCTTCGCCCATTGACGCAAGAGCTAAACCAACTTGACACCAATTGTCATAATCGAGATGACAGGACGATAAGAGATTGACTGCATCGGGTACGAATTTATAAGGGTCGTCGTCTTTATATTCCTTTTTCGGTGGGGGTTTTGGCTTTTCGGTTGGCTTTGTTGGGGTCGGGTTATTCTGTTCGATAATAAAGTCGAGTAATTTTCTTGGCATATTGGGGAGATTGTTTCTAAACGGTTCTATCCATTCGTATTCACCGCCTTTTGCGTCTGCTGTGTCGTCGATCTTGGTCGGTGGTGCGAAAACAAGTCCGCCGTCGCCCCTTATGTCGATATGGTAATCCTTGCCGAAAGACTTGGTTGTCTTGAACCCTTTTAATTCTCTAGGGAATTTGAAATAATAGTGACGACCTCCGCTCTGTGTACGGACACAAGGGGTTTTGTCGGGAATTTGGATACCTAATTTCTCAAGGGTTTTGTAACCGCTTGGCTTGGCTGTGTCGATGTCCAGAACTATTAGATTGTGAGCTTCGCCAGTGAGTAGGGCTAAGGAATTGTAATCGGTTTTAATTGGCTTTTTTGTGGTCTTGCTGTAATAAGAAGTAAAGCCTGACTCGATTACGCCGATAATAGCATTAGCGTTTAAGAATTCGGGCTGTTTTTGCCAAGATACGCCAAAACGTGGTTTTTTTTTGTTTCTTGTTGGGTCTTTGGGGTCTGCTGTGATAGAGATTTTAACTGGAACGGCTACCAATCCGCCGTTGAAATACTCTTTCACTGCATTAATGAGAGTTTGTTTCATATATTTCTCCTCTGTTGACTGACTTGGAATAGTAAAATTTAATATACTATGTTTTTGGCGTTGGTGGGTGATTATTTGTAAAAAGTTTTTCGATCACTGGGTTATTCGCTGTCGCGGAAAGTATGCTTCGATGTTCTAACTCTAAAACACAATCCAAAGGGCTTTCATAGCTACTTAGATAAATCTTATAAGGACTTTCTTCAATGTATCGGTATAGAGTATCGTAACAAATCCCGCTTTGATATTTAGCTGTCTTTTTATATGGTGGGTCAAGATAGATGATTGTCTCGTCAATAGGGGTGTTTATGTTTACGGTGCTGTAGGATTGGCAAGTTATCTCAAGGTTCTCAAGGTTCTGTAATCGCTCAAGGTTCTCAAGGTTCTGTAATCGCTCAAGGTTCTCAAGACGCTGCAAGTTCTCTAAGCCTCTATCTTTATTGTTAATAGTGACTATTGTATTTTGCATTCTCTTTCTACGTTGTTTTCTATTCTCACCAAACAACCCTTGATTCATCTCAATATCAAGCTCATATTTCTCGTTGAATATTTTAAGGGATTTCTCACATTTATTGACAACTATGTCGTGTAATATTTTTTTATCACCAGCAATATCTTTGCCAAATAGATAACCATTTTGATTATTTCCAAAACTCCAAACAACCTTACACAACCCACCTAACCAAGTATCTTTGTCCTTATTCTCATTAAAAGTATCTCTATCTATCCAATTATAATATTTGTCTGTCACCCCATTATCTCTAATATCTTCAAGCAATGTGACAACTCCCCTGTTTATCTCATTGTAAAATACTTTCTCAATTTGTAGTCTTTGGATTGCCTCAAAACTCATAGCACCACCACCACCAAACAAATCAAAAAAATACTTAGCTTTGGGGTTCTCTTTTAACATGAAGTTTATTAACGGTACAGCTAATCGTCTTTTGCTACCCATGTAGGGAAGTCCTAGACCGTGTACGATCTTACTCATTTGCCACCTCATACAAATGACAGGCCTCGTCCTTGCATCTGATTTTAAGAAGTCCGTTGTTTGTTCGCCTACTTCGCCTAACTGCACAGTACTGAAAGACTTTTCCGCCACATTGTCGCCTTTGCCGATGTTCGCAAGTTCGACAATATTTTTGCGGTTGATTTTTATCGAAAGTGTTCATGTTTTTTGATTCCCTCCCCTTTTTTTCGCCTTTCTCAACATCATTAACCTTGCTTTACAGTTAGCAATTGTGCGATTCTTGGGGTATCGTCCAGCTTTAAGAAGAGCGTTTTCTTCTTTCGTCCAGTACATACCTGATAGCTTGTACAGTCTCGATTTGACTTTATCGTCTCGCACATTTTCGGGGCCTCGTCCTGTCTGAAGAAGTGTTTTATCTTCTTCGGGTGTCCAGCTATGAGAAATATCTAGTTTTTCGATTGGCGAGATGTACTTTTCTTTCTTTTCGGGTTTGTTACTCGATAGGCGTTTAATTGGTGTCTCGCCTGTACCGTGTGCGATGTTGTAAAATTCTTGCATGATTCCTTCGATGTTTCCTTCTGTGAGCGTTACGCCGTTCATCAATGCTTGTGCATACCCTCCAAATTGACCGTGGTTTTTCCGCGGTCTTTCGTTGCCTGTGGGGATATGGTCTCTGGGGGTGTGTTTGTATTTGTTACTCATATTATGTCCTCAATGTCTGTGTTTCTGGGTAAATCGTCGAGACTTAAATCTTGTAAAGTTGGAAGTTTGCCATTTCTTAAAATATTGATAATTCTTTCGGTTTTTGCGATCCCTTTCTTGCCCCTTGCTGTTGCTGAAATGCCAAGACTATCGGCAATTGAGAAAAGATTGAACCTTTGCAGGTCTTTCGGTCTTTCGTTTTCCTTTTTCTTGACTTCAATCGCTACGAATAAACCCCTTGTTTGCCCTACCATGTCTTGAGTAATTTTTACTGGTACACAGGCGAGAATATCGGGTATGCCTCCACGATTAGCGGCGATAACCTTCACAGCATAACCGTTTTTTGATTTGATAAGGTCAAGGATTTGTTTTTGTATTTGTTGCTCTGTCATACTTCCCCAATTCTTTCAGTATGTACCTTATATCTTGGTCGGTCAAGATGTGTAAACTTCGTCCTACAATGATAAAACATTCCCCTTTTGGAAAATCTTTCTTCTCGACTTTTGATAGCTTTCCGATTTTACATTTTGTCATTGGTCAATTACCTCCTATATGCCAAATTATCCATTTGCCTATTTTGATGTATTTTTAATGTCCGTTTCGCATACTGAATAACAATCCAAGTCTCTCGTGTTTCCAAGCAAACCCAGCACCAAACACCCTAAACCAACCTTGTTCCTTTGAGATATTGGAAAGCCAGAAAGTAACACCAGAAACTTGTATTTTGTGTTGATTATTTACTGTCATTGGTCAATCTTTGCTTTGAAGATAAAGTGTTCTAACCCTTCCAACTTCTCTTGGTATTCAGCCGATTCAAAGCTGTTTTCGTCAATCAATTCGCCTATTGCGTTCAAAAGGTCACTGTATCTTTCAGCGTCACCCCTTGCGAGATTTTGTTCGATAAGTTTTGTCTTTTCTAGTGTGATTCTAGTTTGTTCCTTGTGTTCCTGATAGGCGATTTCATCTCGTTTTTTCTGTTCTCTTATCCGATTATCTTCAAGTATTTCCGCTTGTACTTTCGCTTGTTCGATTTTTCTTTCGTTTTCCTGTGCTTGTTTTTTGAGCTTCTTGTTTTGCTCTTTCAATTTCAATTGCTTTATTCGGTTTTTGTCGTCTTGAGCTATTGCATCGAGAAGAATTTCTTGAAATTCGCTCTCTGTTGTTGCCTTTGTGAGTACGCTTTTCGGCGTAAATGTGTACGGAAAAAGGGCTTTTGCTCTTTTGGCGTAAGTTTGATCTAATTCTTTGAGCCTTTGCTCTTCTTTTAGGCGTGCTTCTTCTTTCTCTTGCTCTTGCTTGTGTAGTGCTTTAACCCCTATCAAATGGGCTTCGTAAACACCGTCAAGCATCTCGCCAAGTCTCTGGGGGATTATCTCTGTAAAAGGAAGAAGTTCTTTTGTCCGTTCTTCAGCAAGATCGGCGATTCTTTTGAGTTCGATGTTTTTGAAATGGTCTCTTTTTTCTCGCAAGAGATCTTCTTTGCCTGTTGCCATTGCCAATTGCGTATTTTTCCAAGCGTCAACATATTTGCCGATTGAGAGATAATATTTTTTCTCTTCTTTGTGTATTCTTGCCGTGCCAGTGCGAGTTTTGACGTATCTTTTCATCAATTCGCCAGCTTCTTTCGCTGTCTCTTGAGAATCGGGTTTTTGCAATATGATATTTGCCTTTTTTTCAAGATCGACCATTGTGTCAATCATTGGCTTGAATGCAAGGGATATTTTTTCTGCTGTGTTGTCGGTTGCTACAAATCCAAATTCCGTTGGCTTTGGTGCGGTTGGTAGGTTACTCATTTTTTTTCTCCTGTTTTGGTTGTTAATTATTTCTTGTCTCTAAAAACGAAAAAATATGTGCGATCACGTCGACAGTCCAACCGTTACCAAGCATTTTATAGAGTTGACTATTACTCACACCACTTTCGAGCATTTTGTCGATATAGTTTTCGGGAATTGTTTGCAATCTAGCACACTCTTTGACTGTTAATTTTCGCCAGTGTAAATCGTCCACACTATCCCACTCGTGACGGTCGTATGAGTCTCGGCCCGATGACCTGACTGTCTTTGATTTTTCTCTAATTGCGATTTTTGGCTCTTGGTTTCCTCCGCTCATGCCTGTCAAGCAAGGTGCTTTCCCTTTGTCAGAGTAAACTCGTTTGATTGAATCGTGGCCGTTTATATCGGCGTTTCCTACATGAATTAAAACACTATCCTTCTGCACAGATGTTAATGCGTTAGACTTCTCAAGGTTATTATTCTCAAGGTTTTGTATATGCTCGCCCTTTTCGTTAGGTCGTCCACGTATCGCACCGCCTGTTACTTTAAGTCCGCCTCTTTCGCCTCTTAATGTCGGCCCTTTTGTTGAGTAAAATCTTTTCGGTCTATGGTTGTAAATATCGTAGATTACTGTGTTGCCATTGTCCAGTATATCTCTAAGTAATATCCCTTTGTCTTTCGGTTGTGGAATATCGGAATATACATCGCCAAATAAACCAACTTTTTTTGTCTTAATGTTGGTCCAGTACCAACGGTCTCTATTTTGAGCGGAAACAAGTTTTGAGTTTATTCGCACAGGAAAGACTTCTAATTCTTGCGAGATTGCATTCAAAATCTCTTTTTTCATGTTCACATTTTCAAGTAAGAATTTTGCGTCTGGGTTAATCGATCTAACTTCTCGCCAAATTCTCACAAACTCAAAAAACAGTTTACTTCTTGGGTCATTAAAATTAAGCTGTTTACCGGCAAAAGAAAAACCTTGGCAAGGTGAGCCACCGATTAACAAGTCAATTTTTGGTAAGTCTTTTGCGAACACAGAACAAACATCGCCAATTTGTTTGATATTAGGGTAAATGAACTGAGATAAAGTATTGGCGTGTTTATCGGTCTCACTTGAAAAATACTGTGTCACTTGAATATTATTTCGCTCAAGTGCCATATATCCGCAACTCATACCATTAAATAGACTAAGTACGTTCAATTTCACTCCTCAAATAGATTTAACTGTTTTTTCTCATCAAACTTAATCCGCTTATAATGGGCGGTTGTGAACTTCGTTTTCTTCTTTACGACATTGAAAATTTTCTCTTCAATCCCATATCTTGACGAATTGAAAAGCCAATGAACATTTGCCGTTGTCTCTCTGTCTTTCGATTGTAGGCGATTCCTTGTTTGTTCATAGCTCAAGAAGGAATGATCCACATTGAAACAGATAAGACATTCTGCACGGCTCAAATCAACGCCCTCACGTCCGCTCCTGAACTGCAAGAGAACAATATCGCTTTTGCCGTTCTGGAATGCTTCGTGGTCGTCTGTGGCGGTTGGAAAAACGCTTTTAATCATTATCTTTTCCGCCGTAAACTTGTAAAAAATAGCGATGGTTTTAATTTTCATTTCTTCGACAAATTTTGTCTTAATATATTGAGCTTTCGAGTCGTCAATCACGCGCCGTTCGCCATCTTCTGTGATAATAGTTCCAGACGATAACTGATGGTGTTTTTGCAAGAGCTTTGCTGGTGTATCGGCGATTATTTGGCTTTCCTTGCCGTTAATGATCCTATCTTCTGTGAGCTTTTTGATTAGCCGATAAGTAATATTCGACATTTCTATATCGTGGAAAACGTCATTAACAACTTGCCTAAATCCGCCTTGTTGCTGGGTAAACGTGATATACAAGTGTTTGACATCGTTCATAACTTTCTCGGTCTTTGTCTTGTGATATTGTCTTACTTGATAGCCGTTCATCTTAAACGTGGTTATTTCGACATATTCTCTCGCCCATTGATAGAAATTAATTGACCTCCTCCAAGGTCCAAAACTCGACAAATAAAATTGATGAAATAACTGTGAATGCGATTCGGGGCTTGGCGTAGCTGAAAGAAAAAGGATCGGCAAATCCTTGCACAGTGGCAAGAGCTTTTTGATTCGGGTTCCCTTTTTGGGATACATTCCAACGCTGTGAGCTTCGTCTATTACAATTATGTCAAACTTGCCTTCGACCTTGTGAACACTATCGAAGTTGATCACAGTGAGCTTGAAAGGAAATTCGGGTCGTGGGTGATACTTCAAAACGCCTGACATTGCCTTTTTAGTGGTGACGAATAGAGCATTTTTCACGCCTAATTTCGCCAATGTAAAAAGGGCGGTCGGTGTCTTGCCTGTGCGTGTCTCCATAACAAGATAAGCAAGTTTATATTCTTCGATCAAACCCCTCGCCTTTTCAGCAAGGGGCTTAATATGTGGATAGTAGCTCATAAATTAACCGATAACAGTAATATCGGGGCATTTGGCTTTAATGTACGCACTGACTTTTTCCTGAGCTTCGATTTCCCAACGTCCATTATCGGCGGTAAACAGTGCGATTCGTGGGGCTGAGTTTTCGTTTCCGCCTTTGACGCGGAGCAAGAAAGTTCTGACAGGCTGGTCAACTTCCTTGAATGTCGAGTAAGGAATGAGCTTGAAAATAGGGTCTTTGATGGTCTTGGTGTCCTTGAACGTAACGCCTTTTGTCACATTGACGCGCTGAGAGACTCCATCATCGGCATTATTCTGCACAGTGTCCTTGCTGAGATTCCCAACGAGCTTGAACAAACGGTCTCTGTCGGGTGTGTTCTCAAACCAAGTGAGAAGATTAATGATAAACTCTTCTTGGTCTTTGTAGT
>Ga0164310_10000126_pt1 | contig 38299 bp, 36 predicted proteins | sample GuaBasSedimGuay1_FD_121795 | JGI IMG/M metagenome (GOLD analysis project Ga0164310, IMG submission 121795) | Subseafloor sediment microbial communities from Guaymas Basin, Gulf of California, Mexico - Guay1, Core 4569-9, 0-3 cm | ecosystem: Environmental > Aquatic > Marine > Hydrothermal vents... | reverse complement strand
CACCGCTGTTGGATAGTCATCTGGAAGTGTCCTCTTTGGAAAGCGTAGAAGACTATGTTATTGTTACCAAAGGTTTGACGAAGGAATATCCATTTGGTGGAACCACCATTAAAGCCCTTAATGGAGTTGATTTTGCCATTAAAAAGGGCGAGTATGTTACTATTGTCGGCCCTTCTGGCAGTGGAAAGACTACTTTTCTAAATCTCATTGGGACCATTGATTCGCCCACCTCAGGAGAGATCTATTACAATGGACGAAAACTCTCAGAAATGACAAATAAAGAGGTTCGTGAGCTCCGGCGAACAAAAATCGGTTTTGTTTTTCAAGCCTTCAATTTGCTTGAAATTTTAACAGCCGCTGAGAACATTGCTCTTCCAATGATTATTAACGGTACATCTGCACGCGAACGAGAAGAACGTGTGCAAGAACTTCTCGAGATTATTGGTTTACCTGATCGTGGCGATCACTTCCCCATGGAGCTAAGCGGTGGGCAACGGCAACGGATAGCCATTGCTAGGGCCCTTGCTAATAAACCGGAAGTTATTTTGCTTGATGAGCCTACGGGGCAGTTGGACAGCAACACTTCACGTGAGATCATGGATTACCTGCTAAAGATTAACAAAGAAGAACAAGTTACTCTTATTGTTGTTACGCATGAGGACCTCATTGCTGCTGCAGCCAAACGCCCAATGACGATCATTGATGGTAAACTCTATGAGGGCATCCTCGAATCTTTCTTAAATATTAAGGCTATTGAAAAAGGGCTACTCTAACAAACCCCAGTATACCACAGGAAAAACATCGGTGAATAGAGTTCTGCCGGTATTCTTTTTCATCCTTTCTTCTCAACCTTCTCAAAGTGTAATAAAAACTAATGATAGTTACAATTTAAATTTCAATGGGACACAGAATAAATAAAAAAAAAGGGATTCATACTTCTACTTCAAACTCTTATAGGTAAAGACTAAGCGCTATCACTAAGATAATAAGAGCAACCAATTGAGGAAGAGAACCCACTATTCCTAAAACCATTCCCGTTATACTTAGACCGGGGCTTGATCTCATTGCTTTTGCTGAAAGAACAATACCAACAATTGTTATAATGAGGAAAATTATTACCCACCAAATAGGGACCCACCAAGAGTACCAGGACAAGAATAGAAATGTCACCATATTAATAATAAAACCGATTATCGCGCTTGATGTGATCTGCTTCTTTTGGGACGTGGTTTGAACCACGACTGTTTGAGGGTAATGCGTTATTGGTTGTTGGTAAGGTTGCTGTACACTAACTCCTGGTTGTTGATAAGGCTGTGGTGTGGTGGCAGTAGGAGTAAAAGAAGGAATAGAATCTGGTGTAGGAGAGCTTTCTTTTATTGTTGCCCCTTCTTGTGCAGGTAATTGTGCCCCGCAATTAGAACAAAAGCGGTTTTCTATTGAATTCTCACTACCACAAAAAGGGCAATATTTTCTTTCAGAACTCACTAACTTTTTCACCTTTTCAGTAAATTGTCTTTTAGTTATTTTAGCTATTTTTATGTTAAAAACATTTTGAAATTCGACTTGCTAAGAGAAACTAAGCCCCTTTACCAGTTCACGTGGCAAAGAAAGCAAGAGTTTTTCAGATGATCGGCTTGTACTTGTTTTTTATTAGCTACTTTCTTTATTGTGTGAAGATAAAGATTAAAATATAATTGCCTTTTCAAGTTTAATACGACTATTAATTGCAATCATTGTAAAGAAAAGTTAATAGCAGAAGCACATGAGCTTAATATCTATAAACACTAAATACTACTAACACTTAGGGGAAAAAAGTATGGCTACAATATCATTCCTGACTAAAATTGGTTTAAGTGAGGAAGAGCAGAAAGTTTATCTTGCACTTCTTGCTCTTGGGCCTCTCTCAGCTGGGGAAATCGCCAAATATTCCGGTATCAAATCGATTTCGAAAGTCAAAACCATTTTAGAGGGGTTATTCAATAGGAACTATGCCTATAATATTGAAGGCTTAGTAGATAAAGCAATCGGGCTTTATCCATATCGTGAGATTGCTGCGGAAGCTGAAAAAGATAGTAAGAAAATTGACGAGTTGGTCAGTGAGCTCAACAAGTATATCCTCGAGACAATCAAGCATCTCGAGCAAGTAATGGCTGATAGTGAGCAATTCGTTCGCACCGAGAAAAAGAAAACCACAGAACAGATTTCTTCTACAAGCGCGTCAGCACGAAGTACTATTGACAATAGTACAACTGAAGCCACAAACTCTATTGCATCCTCAGCTGATAGTACAAAGAAAAAAATCACCTCGAGTGCAAATGCATTCTTAAAGCATCAGACAGAAACTGTCTCAACCTTTGAAACGGCAACCAATGAGAACCTCGACAGCTTTGCCAGCGACCTTAAAACAAATGTCCAATCGTCCTTAGAAACATTAGCGACAGACATTGAAACAACAAATAACACATTTAAAGCTGATGGGTCGGCAGCCGTAGAAGCAGCGAGTATAGCAATCAATCAACAAACGGATAAAATGGCTGATGAGTTAAAAACAGACTCTCAACAAAAACTCGAGGGAACACGCGATCACGTTCTAAACGGTTTAGAGAGTTTTGTAAACGAATCTGAAGGGAATGTCAAAAGCTTTAATGAGGAATTGATTGCTGCAACTACTGCACAGGCAGAACATATCAAAGAAACAACTGAAGAAGCAAAGAAAAACCGGATTGACATGAATCAACAGTTCAAAGTGGGTCTTGCTGAGAGCTTTGAAAATGTCAAAACTGATATCGCACAAGATTTAACGGCTTTTCAAAAGAAATTTATCGACAAGTTAACGAAAATTGCTGATAAATTCAAGAAGCAAATTGATGATCTTAAAGATGCCACTGCCCAAGATGTTGCTCTTCTCATCGAAGAAGCCAATACAACAATTGCAGGGCTTACTTCTCGTCATAATGAAGAAATTGCTGCTAATGTTGATCTTGATAACAAAGCAATTGAGGATGGAACAAGCTCCATGCTTGCCAAGGTTGATGAATATAATGCAACCGCGAAAAAGGCTATAGCAGACACCACAGAAACCCTCAAGTCAAGTCTTACCCTTCTAAAGGCAAACTATAGTGGCGACATTAATAGCCAAATAGATGAGACTATTAAATCCATGCAGGCCATTATTACAAGTTCTACAACGGAAACAAAAGAGACTTTCAACGCCACAAAAACTGAGTTAACAACAAAACTGGACACCTTGGTCACAGATGTTACAGCTAAAACACGAGAAATCACAACAGATCAAACAGAGAGCATTAAGGGAACAACAGATTCCCTTGTCGGAACGATCAAACAAAAACTGGGTGAAACTAAGAGCACACTTCTTAGCGAGACGAAAAAGACCAAAGAAAAGATTGCGACAGATGCCACAAGCAGTGTAGAAAACATTAGTACCACAGCTACAAATACTATGACACAGATTTCCGACCAGGCAAAAACAAGCATCAAGAATAATGAAGAGACGACCATAAAGGCTGTTGACACTATAAGTAAGATTATTGAAGACACCATTCGGAAGGAGATTACCGCAACAAAAGGCAGCCTTGATGACTATGGAAAACGTTTTGCTAAAGATGCAGCAGAGATCGCCAAATTGTTGCTTGAATTTAGAAGTCAGCATGAGGGTCTTCTTACGGCAGTATCGGATTATCCAAAACCACAAATTGAAACTGCCATTCTCTATAGTAAAGATGCCATTTTCAACCGCTTAGATGACATTCTCACAACACGCATCAAATCTAATGTGACAATAGTCATTCCCGACCCCACTGACATTCCTACCAAAACCATTGCCAAAGTGAAGGCTCAAGCTAAAATTACCATCATCTCTAAGATCGACGAGGTTGCCCATAAAGGAATCATTGATGAGTTGCGAGCTTCAGATGCCTTGCAACGGATCAAGATTCGGAAGATTGCCTCCCAAGACTTGCAAGGATTCTCAGAATACATCGCCTTTGATATAGATGGTGGTGAAGAGATGCTGATTGCTTTCAAAGACGAAACAGAAAAAGATTGGATCGGCATCCTTTCACGAGCAGTCGGTTTCAAGAATGTCGTCATAGGAGAAACCTTAGGCAGACAAGCTTTGTCAATTTCTCGAGAACTCAAATAATCATTCAACTGACCACTATTTGGATCTCTCTGAGGTCCAAACCTCTTTCTCTTTTTTCCAAGTAAAAAAAAATCAACCTGTTTGTTTCTCAAAAATCGAACATTTAAACGAAAAATGAGTATAGATAAATAATTTTTTAAAAAAAACTTTTGTCTTTACTAGGTGCTGAGATGTCTTTTTTGTAAGACGAAAAGCAGAAGGAATTAGTATGCCAAAAGGTGAACGAAGCCACAAAACATTTCTCTTTGGAAGTGATGTTGATTTTGATTCAAAACAATTAGCAGTTGTCCTAAAACTTGGCGTCTATGGCGCTATTAATAATCCAATTGACATTACGAGTGGTGAACTTGGGAAATATCTAGGCGTTTCCCAGCAAACTGCTGCAAGATACCTTGTTGAACTCGAGAAGAACCATCTCATTGAACGAACTCGCACTTCTCGCGGGCAAGCAGTGCAAATCACAAAAATTGGCAAAGAGCTTTTGGAAAATCTCAGTATTATGATCACCAAAGCACTCTATTCTCAGACCCGCTCTGCAGTTATTTATGGTGAAATAGAAAGTGGGTTAGGTGAAGGCGCGTGGTATATCAGTCAGGAAGAATATTCCAAGCAATTTAATGATGTGCTTGGGTTTATCCCGTTCCCCGGAACCTTGAATTTACGTGTCTTGAATTTAGATGATTTAAAGAAAATCGCGCAAGTGCGTCAATCAGAGCCCTATATTATCCATGGTTTTACAAAGAAAGGGCGGCATTTTGGAGATGTCATGTGTTATAAGGCGCGCTTCTCTGACGGAACCATGGGAGCGATTATTATCCCTAGTAGAACCCATCATAACAAAGATATCCTCGAAGCCATTGCTCCTGTGAACTTACGAGAACGGTTAGCGGAAAATGCCAGCATGCCGCTAAAAGATGGAAGTAAAATTAAAGTGGAAATTTTCCTCCAATGACTTCGTGAGGGCCTCTGCAGCGCTTTTTTTACTTCTCTTTCTAAAAAGCCTCTTCAATTACTTTCAAAAGTGTTATGAATAGCTGTCTTACGATCTCTGCTTTCATTGCTTCTCTCGGAAGATTGGGGTCTAATTTTAGTTCACGCGCATATGTTTCTCTTCCGGCAACAGCAATTGCAATAAAAACCGTCCCTTTTAACTTTCCCTCAATGGCTTCGCCAATAACACCAGTAGTGGCAAGCCCTAAGTCCGCACCATATATAGCCACTCCTTCCGCCATAAGTTTCGCACATTCCAATGATATTGCTCCGAAGTTCTGTAGGACGTAACTCGGAATACCGAGGAATTCTTCTTTAGCATCATTTGAATAAGCAATCACACTGTACTGTAGTACTTCTGAGGCACCATCAAAATCGGTTATAAAGGATGATGCAAGTCCACCGGTGCAGCTTTCTGCTATGGAAATGGTTAACCCTCGTGATTGTAATTCCTCAAGAACCATTCCTGCCAGTTCATTTACTTCATTCGTTGCCATGATTGCATTCCCAGCTATCTTTACTATCGCATGTACTTTACCAGTGCTTATAAAATAAACGTTTTCTAATCTCTAACCTCGAGTTGCCCTACTATTACTCTTGGCTTTCCCACCCTTGATTAATTAATTCTTCACATCTATTGTGTTCATTCTTTTCTTAGTTGTCCCCCCAAAGTAGCTGTTTTTCGCTAATTAAAAAGAAGAGAAAGTAAATATTTATATAGTATTTTAGATTTTCTCTATATAAAAATTATTATCCTTTCACGAGGTTTCTACCATGTCTATAAACAATAAAAAGGAAAACAAAGTAAGAGAGAAGAACAAACAATTACCAATTAAGATGGGACCAGTATGTATGGTTGCAGCATTGGGTTTTGTCGCTCTTTTACTTTTAGCTATCTTCATATAATAATCGAGTAAGAGAGAATATGAGAGAAATCCTTTTCTCTCTTTTCTCTTTTTACGCCACCCAGCCGTTTTTTTAATATCAGTGTAGACATGGCGTCTAGCTCGACTATAAATCAACGTAACTGCTTTTAAATTAAAATGGGGGGATGAAAATGAGGAGAGAGAATTTGGAGCACAGGGTGAGATTCGAATTCGTGCATGGAGAGAGTCCTTCCATGTCTCACGTAAAGCGGATAACTGCTCGCCCTTTCTGCGATTTCAGGGCGTTCTGCAGTCCGCCGCCCAACCACTAGACTACCTGTGCTCGTTTTTCGTTATTATTTTACTTTCAAAACCTCTTTTTAAAGATAATGGCAAATTTTGCTATTATTTATGTTTTTATCTCGAGGAAACAGAGCTGTCCTCTTGCGAGTAGTCGGCGATTTTTCTCGCTGCACAAATAATTTTATTTATTGAGAGGAATTACTTTTGAATTGTTCTGGAGTGAACAAACATTGACAAAAAAAGCTTCCAAAGAAAAAAAGTTGAAGAAAGTCAAGCATGCCAACATTTGGAAAGATATGACCGTTAAAGAATTATTAATGGAATATCAGAAAGTAGGATTTAATGGCAAAGAGCTGGCCAAAGCACGTGAAGTTATGTTAGCAATGCTTGCTGACAAGAACTGTATCAAGTTTGCCACCGTTGCCGGTGCTTTGATTCCTGGTGGCTTGAAAAAAGTAATTTACAGTTTGCTTGAGTACAACCTTGTTGATGCTTTAATTGTCACAGGCTCTATTCTCACCCATGATCTTATTGAGGCTTTTGGCGACGCTCATTTTCATGCACCACTTAAAGTGCCAGATTATGAGCTGCAAAAGCAAGAACTCAACCGCATTTATAATGTCGTTGTCCCCACCAAAGGTTATCGTGATTTAGAGGATGGCTTGCAGACTATTTTCCCTGAATTGCCTCAAGAAACGATGAGTGCCTCACGCTTTATTTATGAGTTAGGGAAAAAGATGCCGGTTAATTGTCTTGCGAAAATGGCTGCAGAAAAAGGCGTTCCCATTTACTGTCCCTCTTTACCAGACAGTATTCTTGGCTTCCAGGTTTGGATGTTTTCGAATTTGCATCCCTTAAAAGTTAATCCCGCTCTAGACCAACAAGATCTCCTAGATTTCACTTGGAAAGGTGACAATGATGAGACAAAAGTTGGCGCGTTAATAATCGCGGGAGGAGTACCAAAACACTTCTTGGCATTGGCTGCCCAAATCGCAGGCAAGTCTTTAGATTATGCGGTGCAAATAACGATGGACCGTCCCGAACATGGAGGTGTTAGTGGGGCATCTATTAGTGAAGCTATTTCATGGGGAAAAGTCGATGCTCATGCAAAGACTGCAAACATCATTGCGGATGCAACTATTGCTTTACCACTGCTAATAGCATCCCTATTATAAACAACAAACGCTGTTTTATACTGGACTATTTACTGTAACTAGAACTAATACAATCAAGTTACTTAAAAACAATGATGGTATACAGTAATTAAATCACCCAACGTTGGCATCTACCACACCTTTGAAGGTTACAACCTCATTACTGGTTAATGACGTTTGTGTAATCAAGTCTTGCCTTTGTAGATAGACATCTCTTGTGAAAGTTTTGGTACTTTCATTTCTACACCAAATTAAGTATTATCTGAGAAGAGCCCTTCATCAGGTATCGAGTAGCAAGTTTTTAACAAACACATTAAGATGACCATTGTGGAGGGTTACAAAGATTGCATGAGTATTGAGATTAGCATTTGTAGAGCAAAGTGGTGGTCCTAAATCCTATTAGTTTATTACTCGCATTGGTTTGGATTATATTAGTTGTTCTCCCTTTGCCTGTTGCACATGGAGTCTTCACCAGCAGACTTGCGAGTAAAAAAAAGGACTCATCTTAGTCTTATTTCCATTTTTTCTTTGGTATACCTTCCTTTAAGAGTAATTTTTCTTTTAAATTTCATTTATAGTTGCTATCAATCCACTGTTGTAAAAGACTCAATCTCAATGAAGTTCGTTCGTCTCTTATTTGCAAGTATACCATCAATTATGTAAAAGAGGTTGATGGTAACGAGTAATCCTAATTGCACTAAGAGATATAGAAAAGGTTGCGTCGAGAAGATAGAACCATCTAGAAAGTGGAAATTGGGATACGCATCAGGATAAATAAAGTTAAAGTAAGCATTATCCAAAAACACTGTTAAAAGTCCCCAGATTAGTACATTTATAAAAAGGGCAATTAAAAACCTATAATCTATCTTAATGATCTTTTTATACTTATTAAATCCAATGACTTTGAAACAACGAGAATAATACCAATAAATACTGGTAAAGAGCACAACTACTTGAAGCACAATGATGAAGGCAAAGAGTATTCCTTCAAGAGGGGATGGGATAAATCTTAGAGGGCTTGTACTGGGGTCTCCGGGGAAGCTGCTTTGTTCATACTCGTAAGGGAAACCGGAAAGATAGAAAAGTCCTAGAATTGCAGTAGAAATGATAAGAAATAGTACCCCCTCAATTACTGAAAGTATTAATTTTCCTTGTAAATCCTTATTCCTGTAAGAGCGATCATGCCAATTATCATAGGTCTCCTTATCTGAAACAATAAAATATGCCGTTGCCATGAATATTAAATAGAAAAAGGCTATTTTTAAAATATCGAGAAAAAAATAGAAAATATTGAATAACCCTATTACCATGGAAAACCCAAAAGCTAAAACAACACCAGCAATATAAAGGCCTATCCGCAATCCTATGAATCGTTTTTTCCAATAAGCACTTTGTTTAATTATGAGTCGTATTCTCTTTATTGAGCTTGTCATTATTCTACACTCTTTGCTTTTTTATCCATCATTTATATTTATTTTAACTTGTCACCATTTTTCTTTTTTAAAAAAGAAAGATGATGGTCACCCAACAACATAGTCGTTGTCTAGTAAACCCACCACAAAATTAGCAACATAAATACCTATCAAAGATATTGTGGTAGCAATTCTTAAGAAAGTAGCTGCACCACCTAAAGCAGCATCAGCTAAAAATTCCAAAAGAAGGATGAGAGCAGCAAAGGCTGTTAACACCCAAAAAGCAATTCTCTCCCATGCGGGGGCAGCAGTAAAAGCAGAAATAAAACATTCTAAGGCATCATGCAAAACACCAGAGATTTTCAATTAGTTCATCTATTGTCATTGCCCCGTCAGTATAGTAGGCAAAATTTAAGAGTAAGGACATCACTCCAACCACGAAGAATTCTGCTGCAGCAGCTTGTAAGAAACTAAATTGATTGTACGAGATATAGATTGCTAATAAAATTTGCACTACTAAGACGAACAGCATTAAAAGATGGTAGGCTAATTCAATACCGCTCATTTTACACATAACATAACTTTGTAGGCTTCTAAGACCATTGTATGAAGGAGGTAAATCGATGCTACTTGCAGAACCTCCTCCTGGTTCAAACTCAAAAAGTGGCTCATAAGGCTCTTCTCCCTGATACAAGGAAAGGTAATGAGCAGATGCTTTTAGTAAAGGTTCATCTGAACCCGTTAGAAGCCATGCAGTGATTAAGCCACCCAATGTTGCATCTATCACACCTTTGAAGGTTACAACGTCACTACTGGTTAATGATGTTTGAGCGATCAATTCTCGAGAATAACAGGATAAAATAATGTCGATTGATGAAGACAAAACCACTTCATTAGCAAATCTTCCCCAGGGAGTTAATTTATTTTTAATGGTTATTCCCCCCTTGTTTCCATGACCAATCCAGATCAAAGGTTGAACAGACCTATGAGCAAAAAGCCAGTATTTAAACGAGCCATATTCAAGAATAGTTAACTCAGGGATGTGCTCTTGCAATGCGTTACTTGCAGAGGTTATTGCTTTATCTTCTCTATCAAGATGAATTGCGAAAATCCCCGGCACAAAAGTTGAAAATGCTTGTACAAACGGAACAGTTATCATTAACATAACCATGGTAAGGACCAGCACTATTTTTGTGCCTTTGTATGTCAAAATTCTACCGAAATTGTTACCCATTTTTCCAACCCTCTATAATAAGAAAGTGATTAAAACAATTGAAGGTAGAATTTATTACTCTAACTAGTTTTTACCGTACTACTAGTGAAACTAAGGGTGTAAAATTATTTATTTCCCACAAGAATCGCCATTATTTTTTAATGTTGGTTTTTTCCCACAATTGTTCTACTTTTACAATAGTCACACCCAGAGAGATGTTTAAAGGCACACATCAGCGTTCCTTTGTGCTTGTTCTGAAAGAAAAGATAAAATACTATAACAACCATATATATATTATTGAGAAATTGAAGTAATGCCCAAATATTTATTATGGTTTAATATTTCGATTTAAGCCACGCAAAAATGTCAGATATAGCTATGTTTGAATATTGGAGGAAATGATTTTTAGAATGTCTACCCTAGATACTGATTATAATCTTCTTGAATCAGTCGTAAGAGAAATTGGAGGGGACGAAGCTGTAAAAGTTGCGAGTTTGTTGGATCCCACAGAGGAAACCACAGATGAAGCAATTGCAGCAAGTGCAGATATGAAATTAAATGCTGTTCGCAAGGTACTTTATCGGTTATATGATGCCCGCCTGGCAGAATTCCGGCGGATTCGCGATAAAAGCACAGGCTGGTTCATCTATTTTTGGCGGTTAAAACCCAACAGAGTTGAAGAATTAGTCATCAGCAGAAAAGCAACTGTTTATCGCAAATTAAAAACACGACTTGATTATGAGAAAAAATATCACTTCTTCAAATGTGACCAGGAATATTGCCCGAGGTATACTTTTGATGAAGCGATGGAGAACAACTTCCGGTGCCCAGAATGTGGTGGCGAGCTCCGAGCATTCGACAATTCAGAAATTATCAAACGCTTAAGTAAAAAGGTTAAAGAGTTGCGAAAATCGCTGGAAGAATCTGGAGTGGATGTAGACGCGCTGGATAATGGCGTTTTAGAAGACATCAATCAAATTATTGCCTCCAGTAAAATGGCCGCAGCTGCAAATGGCTCTGGAAACGCAGATCAAAGCTCCAAATGAGCAATAGCTACATCCTCTTTTCTGTCGGAGAATTAACAATATGCAAAAACTGCTGCTTTTAACAAAAGTACACTCAACTGACCGGGGGAGTTTTAAAAGAATTCAGGCAGAGCTGGAAGATAGGCTCAAAGATTTAACTGTAATCATTCAAACGATTAATATCTATGATAATGGCTTTATTGCTTTAACACTCGAGGGAGAGGATGAGATTGCTGCAAAAAACTATCTGAGCAAATTATATGGGAAGGCTATTCCTCTCGAGGAGCTCAAAGTAGGGGACACACTCAAAGGGTTTATTTGTTCAAGTGGAAAAGTAGGCTTTGGTCTCTTTGTTGATATTGGCATAAAAGAACCCTACGCAGTGGATGCATTGATTCCTCTTTATGCCCTTCGTGAACAACTCGTCGAAGGGAGAAAATTCTCTACAAGACAATTGATTGAACTATTTGGTTTGGTAAATGATTACCCTCTGGAAATTACAATTCAAAAAGTAAGCATTGGTCTTAAAAAAATCGAAGCTCAGCTATCTGAGAAGCAAGTGGAATTATTCCGGAAATGGCAGGAAGAAGGCTTAGAACGACTCTTAATTATTGGCGAAAGAAGAGATAGAATAATCAATGCTTTGGAAAAAACAAACCATCAGAAAGACATCATTGAAATTGAGCAACTGGGCTGGTCAGAATATGCACTCACATGTAAGTTCAATACAACTGCTAAAGGATTAATACCTGAAATTGGCAAAATACTACCCCATGCTAAATTCGAAATTTTTTCGCCGGCAAAAATTAGGAAACAGCTAAAAGCGAAAAGTAGCTAATGGCTATTGCTGATTCGTACCAACCATTCCTCGTTTTTCTAAGAGTGGGAGAACAGCCTTAAACAACTCTGAAGCAAGCTCATAAATGCCCTTATTTGCGTTCAATAAAAGATACTTGCCAATGTTGTCTGTATGATAAATTTCGAGAAACAATGCTCGTACCTGAGAAAGATACTCTAGGCCTTCGAAAGTATTGCTTTTTTTTCGCTGGGAATAAATGCGTTGAAGAGCAATTGCCGGTTCAAGATCAAAAATAATAGTTAAATCGGGTTCTGGAAATTCCCGTCGGTTGAGAGCGAGAATGCTTTTCCAATCGTTATTTTTTCGTGCACCTTGATAACAAGCTGTGGAAAAAAAGTAACGGTCAAGAAGGACAATTGCTCCTCTCTTGAGAGCTGGGAGAACTCGTTCTCGGACATTCCATGCACGGTCCCGCATGAACCAATCCAATTCTTGCTCTAAAGAGACGCGCCCTGATGAATAACTCGCACGCAACTTTTGTCCTTCGATAGTTTGGTCCGTTGGTTCTTTGAAAAGTTCTACCTGTAACCCAAGACCCTCGAGTTTAAATTTCAAAAGTTTCGCCTGGGTCGTTTTACCGGTACCATCTATTCCTTCGAATACTATTAACAGACCTGGCTTTGTTTTTTCCACACAGATCGATTCCCTTGATTTGTTGTAATTGGTTTGTACATTTAAAGTTGTCAATAAAAAAGTATCCGTTTTAGGAAGAGAAAAAAAGAATAGAATGAAAAGAGGGAGAGAATTCTTTTGGTTTTATTGAAAGCTTGAGAAGATGGGACGCTTGCTTAACAACAGAGGGAGGGTCAATGGGATATAGGGGAGACCTTTTGTTTCTGTGCAGATACGTTGTATAAGTGCCTTTTCCGTCATTTGAACCTCTTGACGGTTCTCTTGCCGGATTCTCACTGGGAATGTTTTTGAAGCAAGCTCTTTATCGCCGATTACAATGATATAGGGGATCCACTCTTGCTCTGCAGAGCGTATTTTTTTGCCAATTCGTTCTGAACGGTCGTCAATATCTACTCGTATATTTTGTTTGCTGAGTTTTTTGGCAATTTTCTGACAATGAACCAAATGCTCTTCAGAGACGGGCAAAAGGCGAACTTGCGTTGGTGACAACCAAACAGGGAACATAGGAATTTTGCCTTGTCGTTGCTCTGTATATGCTTTTTCTAAGAGGGCATAAACAATGCGTTCAATAGCACCGGAAATGCTTGTATGTAGCAAAAGGGGCCTTTGTTTTTGATTTTGTTGGTCAACAAAACTAATGTCAAAGCGCTCCGAGTTTTCAACGTCAATTTGTACCGTACTTAAAGCAGACGCTTTGTCTTGATTATCAATAATATTAAACTCAAACTTGCAAATGAAGTAGGCGTAGCGTTTGTCAAATAACTCTATTAAGGCAGGGCGATTCCTGGCTTTTACCATTTTCGCAAACCATTTTTTATTCTCTTCAAAAAAGTCCTTTTGAGCGCGAAAAACAGATTCATAATCAAGTTCAAAGGCTTGAAGGCAATTAACGGAGAGCTTGAATTGTTCTTCAAATGCTTGTTTAGCCATAGGTAAGTCCTTAGCGATAGTATGCATATCTGGCATTGTAAATGTTCGAAGGCGGCGTAGAGCGGCCAATTCACCTCTCTGCTCGCGTCTGAATGAATAATGAGTCATTTCAAACAATTTAATTGGTAATTGCGAATAAGAGATTTGAGCATCAGAACTAATTAAAAACTGGCCAAAACAGGCGGCGAATCGCAAGAAGAAATTATCCGAGCCGGATTTCACAATGTATTGCCGCGCAGGAAAACGATGCATGTACTTCTCAATGGCAGGATGAGTAAAGCTATACATTATTGGGCTTTCAATAGGCATTGCACCGTACTCTATAGTAAGGTCTTGAACATACTGCTCAAGGAGGTGTTTAACGATCCACCCCTTAGGATACCAGCGAAAATTCCCGGCGTCGCTACCTGGTTCGTAATCAACCAGCGCGAGTTTTCGCATTAGATCCGCATGTGGCGGGGGCATTTCTGAGGCTCGTTTCTTCTCAGTTTCATATACAACAAACTTCCGAAGGTTTTTTACCTCTGCTTTAAATCGATAATCTTTCACAGGCGTTAGAGTCCCATCTGGGTCCATAATATAAAATTCATGTTTGGTTTCCTCTTCCCCTTTAAGCGCTTCACTTTCAATGGTCTCAACTTTGATAGCTCCTTCATGCCCAGACACCTCACCAATGCTCCTTGAGAGCTCCGAGAGGGGGTGACCTTTACATTTGATATTAAATGCCTTATACCAGCCAAACGGCGCGCGGGTAATTGCATAGGCTTTCTTCTTCAAACTACTTTCAATCAATTTCAAAACATGTAAAGCCACATCCGGCCTGGCAGGATTATCAGAAAGATGAACCCAAGGGTAGAGAACGATCGTAGTGGTGCCAACCTGTTTTGCTACGTCTTCAATCTCTTTCACTGCCTTTTCAGCAATGCTTTCAAAATTTGCTTCGTCTTGTTTTTCAATAGAGGAAAACACAACTAAGCATTCATCAACGTGATGTAACTGCTTCTCTATCTCCTCAGCAGCTTTTATCGCCTTTTTTTTGGGTTCATATTCAATAAAATCTGAATGTACGGTGAGTAAACGCAAAACAATCACCAATTATAGTTTTCTTTAGCGGGAGATTCTTCCGCCTTGCATTTTTCTATCTTCATAGAAATAAAAGCTTTTGGGAAAAAAGCAAAATATTTTTGTAAATTATTTCAACACACGAAACATAACTGAATCTAACATATTTTCCGGAAAGAATTCCAGCATCTGTCTACTTTTATTGTTTTTTATACGGTAGCGTGCTCGCGGCCTTTTCTTATACATCAGTTTATAGACCGCCTTTGCTATATCATCAGGGTTTGCACAATGACCTTTTTCCGCTTCACAAGTAGTTATAACACGTTTTAGAAGATTGGGGAAATGTGTTTGCTTCAGATCAAAATCCTTTGAATAAACCTCAATAGTGGTATCTATTAACGATGTATCAACAGCACCAAGTTGAAGATGGATCACTTTCATATCTAGGAACATTAATTCACGACGCAAGGCGTCAGAGAACGCTTCGAGAGCACATTTTGTCATGGAATAAGGGCCATTTAAGGGAAAAACGAGACGACTGGCTTCTGAGCCGATGTTAATTATCCGCCCCTTTTTCGCGTATAATAAGGGAAAAAGAGCTTTCGTTGTTTTATATACTCCTAAAACATTCACGGCAAAAATCTGTTCCATTTTCTTTTCAGAGACTTCAATTAAAGGCCCTCCTACGAACAGACCGGCATTATTTACTAAACCATCTAATCCCTCCACCTGTGAGCAAATTTTTTCACGCGCTTTTAAAATTGAGGTGACATCTGTCACATCCATATATATAGGGGCAAGATTTGGTATATTCTCGAGATTTTCAAGCGCACGCTCATTTATATCTGCTGCGAAAACAAAATCGCCACGTTCAGCAAAATAACGCGAAATTGCCAGGCCAATGCCACCTGCAGCACCTGTTACTAGGATTGCTTTCGTATCGTTAGTCATCATCATTTGAATCGTCCATCAATAGCTGGTAATAACTACAATTGTCAAAGATTACAACTTTCAACTAATTTAAAAATTTCTCATTCCGGTGGTTCTTCCGCTTCTGCCCTTAAAACTTCATAGAGACCTTCTTTAAATGAGGTAACTTCTTTTTCCGACGCTTTTTTAATAGTGATCACTAAAACATAGAGAAAGAGTGCTAAAAGGAGAAGAGTAAATACCAATGAGATAACAAGCCAATTCATTGCACGTGGCAATGAGAAATAGTTAACTGAGAGATAGAAAGTAGCATCAAATGGAGCAAGTGCATCTAAGTTTTCTTTCCGTGCTAAAACCGTGAACCAGTAGTGCTCACCCTCTTCTGTCGTCGCGTTGCTTATTTGATAATAACTAAGCGTATTTGGATGAATAGTAAACCGACTTTCTTCAAGAAAAGCAGCGGTAATGCTTTGTTGCCCGACATCAATGGGCAGAATTATTTCTAACTCTTGATAATCTAATGTTCCATCCCACGTAGGCCGTTCTAAGCTAATGGAAACTAAATCTGGATCATTATTATAATGGAATAGTTGATTTGATAAAAAGAAATCTGCCGTGTAGGTTAAATGGTACAACACTGTTTCGTTAAAATATAACGCCGATCGATTCTTCAAGCTAAAAAGAAAAGAAGTCGTCTGACTAAAAACAGAGCTATAATTTAATGCCAAAATATTTCCGTGATTAATTGCATAGGTTTCTGCCGCGACAATCGCGACAGCTTCATTTTCAACTAAAGGGCGAAGATACATCCCTTTGTGAGAAGCTTCCGGGGTGCAATTAACTAAGATGGTAACTTTACCCAGGCCATTTTTCTCCAACTTAATTACTGTTTTAACCCAGTTTAAATCTGCAGCATAAAACCCTTCATTTGGCGTTACGGTGATTTTTTCCGGTAGAGGTGGAGCTTTTTGAGATGTTATTTGCGAGAGGTTGAGAAGAAGGGGGAATATGAAAACAATTAAGAAAATAATGAATAAACTTTTGCATTGTTTGCCCCGGGAAGCCATGTCTACTAACCACTTTTGAAATTCTGATAAACTTAATCTAAAGAGTCGTTCAAAAAAGCTCCGATTAGTAAGTTATTAACGAAAAAAGACTGAAAGATTTAATGCTGAAAACTCAATGAAAGTATAGTGGAGGAAACCCAACATGGGAAAGAACAAGGTCAACCAATTAGATGCTAAAAAACTACTGAAAGAAAACTTATTAGTACTACCAGTCGTAGCAGAAATGCTTGAAGCCAAAACCAACCTTGGAAAAGGCGAAATTGAAACGCCTAAGGAGATTAAGGAGATCGATGCGCTTATTTTTTCTCGCGGGAGATTAAATGCACAATTTTTCCGTGGGAATCGCTCATTGTTTGTCGTCCCTTCTTGGGTAGAACGGATGCTCCACCCTAAGAGTAAAGGAGTTGTTTCTTTAGGGCACTGTGCCTCCTTTATTAATACAAACTATCGCAATTGGGTTGCTTTTGGGGGAGTAAATTGTCACTCAGAAGGTATTGTGACTGATCGAGGGTTAGTGGTACCACTAAATAATGGGTATGGAATTCTTACAGGCCTTTTTGACGGAGAAAAAGTCTATTTCTCGTCTAGCGACGGGAAAAATGTTCAAACACTCCTGGAAGGGCATTTGCCAATAATCGTAAATGAATGGGAACTTGATGGCGAAAAAATATATCAAACTGTTTATGCCGGCAAACAGCTGGAAAAGGAAATTGGCGTGCTTCAATTTCGAAAAAATAAAAAAAATAAAGGAAAGCTCTTAGTTTCTCTTCGGCCTTTTAATCAAGAGGGGGTCTTTTTAATTCACTCAATAAACTATTCGCCCAAAAATCGCCTAATAACAATTAACAATAAATTTTTCTTGCAGTTGCAGCAAACGCCCGAGAAAATATTCATCGGCAACTACCATAGCTTTGGCGATTCGGCAAGAAATGTAATTAAAGAAGGATTTGTAAGTAAAAATGGCACAGAAATAAAAACCGAGTGTTCAGTTGGGTTGGCAAATATGACCTTTCTATTTCCGGAAAACGAAGAGCATATAGAAGTTGTATTTTCCATGACAGACAATTCCCTTGGCAATGAGCACCTGGCGATTGATACAGTTACAACAGAATGGAAAAACATACTAGCAGAAGGGTTACAACTCAGCACTGGGAACAAAGAAATGGACAGACTTTATCTTGCCAGCCTTGCAAATTTATTATTACTCACTGACCCCGGGACCATTACTCCAGGACCAACCGAATATCATCGCTTTTGGTGTAGAGATGCCGCCTTTCTTATTAATGCTCTGGACAAAAGTGGCTATCATAATTATGCTCGGGAAGTTTTAGCACAATTCATTAAACGACAAAGACCAGATGGATTTTACTACAGCCATGAGGGGGAGTTTGATTCACCCGGGGAAGGTATTTGGGCCTTTACGGAACATTATAAATTGACTCGAGATATTGCCTGGCTTGAAACTGTTTTTCCCTCAATCGAAAAAGCTGCCAAATGGATTATCTCCACGAGAAGACATGAGCAAAAGAAGATGTCCTTAGAAAGGAATGAACAATTAACGAAAGGGCTTCTCCCTCCAGGATATAGTGCAGAACATCTCGGCCCATGTGACTACTTCTACTGGGACAATTTCTGGGGGGTAGCAGGTGTCAGAGATGCTGCCTATTGTGCAAAAGTGTTAGAACACAACTCCGCAACATTCCTTCAAAAAGAATATCAAGATTATCTCTTCGACCTTTTGGCTAGTACCACCCGACTCTTCCAAAAATTCGGCTTCTTACCGGTAGGACCTTTTCGTAAAGGCGACAGTGCAATGATCGCCAACCTCGTTGTCTTTCATCCAATTAAAATCTGGGATGGTAAAAATGAAATTCTTAGGAAGACCGCTGAAGAGATTTATCGAACATATACTTATAATGGTGGCTTTTTCCATGAAGTTGCCTGGAATTGTTATGGAACATATTTAACCATGCATTTAGCTGAAGTTTTTCACGGGCTTCATGATAGCGCCAAAGTTCGAGAGCTTCTTAAGTGGTTAATTAAACACCAGACATGCCCGATGGGGTGGGCTGAAGGAATAAGTCCACAAACAATGCAGGGCGGCATGGGCGACAGCCCCCATGGCTGGGCAAGCGCAGAGTGGATCCTTTTACTACGGAATTTGTTCTGTTCAGAAACATTAGATGGGTCAATAAAGTTGCTCTCCGGTTTCCCAGTGGAAAACCTCAGAAAAGGTATTGAAGCGAAAAGCCTGCAGACATATTATGGAAAGGTCAACTTTAAAGCAAGGCTTACAAAGAAAAAACTCTCGGTGAAACTTTTACAAAATATCAGCATTTCATCACTCAAAATCATGACTCCAGCACTTGTCTCCAAAATTATTACTGATAAAGGTGATGCATTTAAAATTGGCGAACAAACTGTCGAGATTTCAACTAAAGCAAAAAAAGTTATCATTGAATTTGAATAGTATTCTTGCCTTGATTTCACAAAGCTATTTAAGCTAAAAGCATTCAAAATTTGTAATGGCGTATTCTACTGGCAGTGATCACCCATGAAATTTGACATCATCATGAAGGCAGATGCTATCGGGAGAGTAGCTTTCGGGCGAGTGCTTGGAATGGAAAAAGTAGAGCTTTTTGATGGAACAGAGTTCGCAACCACAACGCTTTCCTTGAAACACAGACAAGTTGATCCTGAGGAGCTTATCATTTGATAAAAAATCCAAATTAGACTAGTTTCTGTAGTTTAGAGATGTCTTTAAGCGAGGCTTTAACTTTTATTTTTCCCATAGTAAATGCTCGCATACCATTGATGCTTCCATCAATAAGGCCAATTAGAGTATCCTCTTTCATTTTAAATTGGATTTCAGCATCCTCGGCTTCGGTATTAATAAGCTCACCAGGAATTCCATCTTCCACTTTGAAATGCCAGTACTCATCACTGTCTGTGAAGTAGTACTGAATTGTCCGATTCCAACCTTTAAACTCTTTTTTCGCATCTTCTGTTAGGAGTTTTTTACGAGCTGCTTCTAAAGCTTCGATCACTTCTTCACGTGTTGGCATTCAAATTTCTCCGTTAAATGCTATTTTAGTCGGGTGAAATACTAAATTATCATATATTCTACAGATGAAATTAAAAATTCTTCCGTCAATATGGAACGGGGAATATTTATTAAAAACGATTGTTTAAGACAAATAGAAAATTTGTTGGTATGAAGAAAAATGACAACAACAAAGATAACTCTGGAAGAATTAAAACCGAAATTTTTAGATGCACCAAATAGATACAATAATTGGTATAATACAGCCGATTTTACCTTTAATGGTGTGGATTATTGCCTTAAACTTTCTCTAACAGAAGGCACACTACTTGGTCAACAAAATTTCATGAGCCTTTCTTCGGAACCGCTGAAAATTGTGGAAGAAAATGGTATTGCAGTGCTTAAAAAACCGGAGAATGACATTAACCTAATTTTTGAGGGCAATGACTTTCATTTTGATTTAGATAATGAGAGCCTAACTGTTGAAATGGGCGATATGAAAGTTATCTGCAAAGAAGATGAACGGCGAGTTATTTGTAAGAGCAAGGAATTAAACATAGATATAGTTTCCAAACCTCGAGGACCAATTTTCTATTGGGGGAAAAAAAAAGGAGCTCTATGTCAAGTAACAGAAGGGACAGAAGTCGCAGGAATTGAATCACTCTCAACCATTAATGGAAGTATCACTACTAACAAACAAAAAATTGATCTAAAAGATGCGCGAGGACTTTTTGAGCGTGTGTGGTTTGGAAAATTAGACTTCTTTCAAATTAGAATTATGAACTGGCTTTATGCGAATTTTGATCAGCTCTACACATATATTTGCCATACCGAATCACAAAAAAATGACGGTGGGGGATTTCATTTTGAAACAGGAAAGATCTATTTGCTTGAGACTGATGACTACTTATTTGCTGACAGGTTTGAAATTGTCCCAGAAAGTTGGGTTTATTTCGAAGAAGCAAAACGATTTATCCCATGGGAGCAATCAGTTGAAGTACGAACCCAAAAAGGAAGACTGAAATACACCATCAAACCCTATCGCTATCCCCAGTTGATTCAGCCACCAATACGAATGTTTGACTTTGTAGTGGACAATATCCCCGGATGGAGTTCCTTATTCTATGACCTTCCCGTAAAACTTGAAGGAAAATTCATCTTTAAAGATGGCGAAAAACTAGAACTCACAAATGGGAGAGGCATCAACGAGCTAATTAGACTGGTTCCTCTTTAGGAACCATAATCCTTTTTTCTCCTCAATTATTACTCTGCTCAGAAATCCTTTTATGATATTTAGCTTTACTTATTATTTGGTGTTATGAAATTTGAATAAAGCAGTTTATTATAAGTTCATGTTCATTATTTCCGGCAGCCTGAATATTTTGGCAGCTTTGTTGTTTGGTATTTTTGCTTTGACCTTACCAGACTTTTTCTCATATTTTGGCTTACAAAAACCTAATGGCTACATTTGGTATCTTACCTGCCTTCTTTTTGCGGCGATTATGGGGTTCCAATATTTCCTTGTAGGGTTAGACATCTCAAAAAATCACCTTGTTGTTTCATCTGGCATCTTTTCTAAATTCGCCTCCTTTTTCGTTGCTTTACTGTTCTTTATCTTGGGTTCATGCAACTGGGTTCCGTTGTTACTAACAGGGGTAAATCTGGTCTTTGGGGCTTTGTTCATAGAATTTTTTGTGAATTACAAAAAACTTGACACGCAAGAAATTATGGCGGCATATAGCCCACTTAAGAAGGGTTAATTCTAATCCTTCCCAAATCTTTTTTATACAAACAACAACATTCTTTTACTTTAATACACATTAATAATGTGTCGGGCCGGCTTACTAGCAACCCGTTAATAGTAAGGAAAATAGTTTGGTGGTTAGTTTGTCAATTTATGACGATCTGCTCAGTGGCGATGAATATCTTAAAGAATACAATTTGAAACGCAACCCTTTTGACAAGATTTCAGCGGAATCTATGACAAGTGAAGAGATAAAAGAAATGCATGTTATAACAGCTGCGGATAAAAAAATCGCCACGAATCTCTCGACCATCATAGGTGGGGGCTCTGCGACAGTCGCCTTAATAGGCGAATATGGTTCTGGAAAGTCTATTCGTGCAAGCTCAATTGCAGAGACTCTAAAGAACAAAGGAGCATTAGTCTTTTATACCAAACTTCCAGGAGGAGCACCGGGGATTGTAACTTATGCCTTGTTCGAAAGTGTCTGCATACCCATTATTAACAATAAAGATGTTCCTGAGGAACTTCAAGAATATGCCAGTAAATTATGGGATGAATTTCGGGAGATTAATTCACTTCCCGAAACAAAATTCAAACCGTATGAAGCCGGACAAAAACTCGCCGGTCTTTTTCACGAAATTAGCGACAAAGGATTTACTTCGGGACTCGTTATAGATGAATTTGAAGAAATTATTGAGGCATCAATCCAGCGGGAAGTTAGAAAGACATTTGAAATCTTGCGCGAATATCTCAGCCATGCAGTGGGAATAAGTAAACACATCACAGTTATTTGCTCCACTCCAAATGCCTGGGCATCGCTTAAGGAGATCCACCCGGCTGTGGCAACGAGAATACATGTAGAAATAGAATTTAAACCTGTAAATGAGCAAATTGCGGTTGAAATTGTCCGGAAACGCTTGAATGCTTTTCGCCCCACAAAACAAAAAGACCTTTCTCCCTTTACGGAGGAAATTATTCACACAGTCAATAAACAATATGCAACTGGCAACCCCCGAATGTTGCTGCTTGTCTTGCGATCCATTTTAGATGTTGCTGCTCACGCAAAGGTTAAAGAAATCGACCAGCAAACCATCGAGAAAGGGGTAGAGTTTGCCAGAGAAAAATTAAAGGATGCACAAAGCGAACGCATAAAACAGATTCTTACGCCCAAGATGCGTGATATTCTTGAAATCATTATCGGGGAGAAGGAAGGGGGGCCAGTTATTGGAACGGCTTTAGCCGATGAATTGGGAATGGACCAAGGAAATCTCTCTCGCTATCTCAACCAAATGGCGGCATTAAACTTCCTAAATAAACATCGCGACGGCCGGATTGTTTCCTATGAAATCAAGCCCGAACTCCGATTGATTTTCGCTGAGGAACTGGGGCTAACACAAGACAAGCAAGCAGAAAAAAATGAAGAAGAATAGAAAGGAAGATTCACTCGAGTGTTTTCAAGCGGTTCTCTACAGAACGGAGCTTCTGTTCGGCGGAAGCTTTTTTATCGCGTCTGTCATCAATATTGATTAGCGTTGCTACCCGTTTTACTCCCATTTTAAAGGGGATTTCATGGATTTTCTTAATGACGGCAAAAATTTCATCTAATTCCCCTTCGAGAATACTCCCAAAAGGTGTAAGGGTATGTTTAATTCCTGATGCTTCAATTTCCTTCACGCACTCTGCAATATATTTACTTAAACTTGGGCTTCCAGTACCAAGTGGGATAACTGTCACATTAGCTAAAGGCATTACTTTCACCTCTGTTTTCCTAGCTAGTAATTTATTTATCTTCCCTAATTATTAAAGACTCTGCCAGTAAGCGTTTCTTAAGCAGAAACATTGCTCTCCTATCGTTGGTAGTGCATTAGCATAAATGCTGTAAAATACTGAAAGTTGAAAGAAAATTCTAGGTAAAAAAAGAATAAAAAAAGAAAGAGTTAGGGCTTTCTTAATGCAAGAATTTGCTTGTAAGAAGCCGTTCTTTGTGTTTTGGTTGAGTATAATCAGGGAAGAAAATCGGTGATGGGGGATTCTTTACTTTGTATTCATCGCATAATGCGTTGTACTGTTCTACATGAGAAAGTGTTAGTTTACCAAGCGAGACTTTCTGCACACGTTTTGCGGCAGATATTCCTGCAGCACGACCAAAAACACTGACCTCGAGTAAACTATTACCCATCAAACGATTGCTACCGTGGGTTCCACCGGTAACTTCGCCAGCAGCATAAAGATTAGGAACAGGGGTCTCAGCATTTGCATTGATCTTTAAACCACCATTTTGGTAGTGCAATGTTGGATAAATAAGCATTGGATCTTGAGTAATATCAATACCATAGCGACCGAATTGCTTCACCATTGCAGAGAAGTTTTTCTCAATAGTTCCTTCGCCATGAATGATATCGATTAATGGTGAGTCAAGCCACAAGCCGCGTTGCCCAGTAGGAGTGATGATCCCGTTATCTCGACCAACACATTCTCGAATAATCAAACTTGCTTCTACGTCACGTGTCTCTAATGGGAAGCAGAATTGTTCACCATCTTTATTGACCACTTGCGCGCCTTTTCCACGTATTTTTTCGGTAACTAATAAGCCGACAATTTGCTCGGGGAAAGCTGCACCCGTAGGATGATATTGCACTGACTTCAAAAGTCTGAGAGGAACACCTGCACGATAGCCCATAACACAACCATCGAAGGTAGCACCGTAATGATTTGTCGTTGGAAAACCTTGAATGTGCAATCGACCAAAACCACCTGTTGTAAGAATAGTGGTTTTTGAGCGGACAATAATGTATTCTTGGGTATCAAGATTCAAAAGAACGGCACCGGCAACTTGCCCTTTATCATCTTTAATCAATTCGGCTGCAGGACTAAACTCGAGAATTTTAACCCCACTATTAAAGACTGCATCTCGAAGAGTGCGCATGATTTCTAATCCAGTATAATCTTTTGCAAAATGCATACGCATACGAGAAGTTCCACCACCATGGATAGCATCCATTGTGCCGTCTGGGAATTTATCAAACATCATCCCGAGTTCTTCATACCACTTCAACATAAAAGGAGCATCTGATACTAACCGTTTGACAAGCGCGGGATCATTCTCATAATGTCCCCCACCCACAACATCAACGTAATGAATTGCAGGACTATCATTTTCATGGACAGCGGCCTGAATACCTCCTTGAGCCATCGTAGTGTTAGCATCTCCCATGCGCAACTTGGTGGCAATGATAATATTTTCAGGCTTTACACCACTTTTCATAGCCCAGAGAGCAGCGTTTGCTCCGGCACCGCCACCACCCACAATAAGAACATCAGTATCAAAGTCAATTTTTGTCAAGTCGATGTCTTTGGGGTTAATAATGGATTTTGTTTCGATAACTCGTGCAACTTCAAGGGGAACAACTTCTCCTTTTGAAACACCAAATCGTAATTTGGTTTTTTGTTCTTTGATAAAATCTGGATGGTATTTGCTTAAAACATCATCAATTTCATCAGGAGAGCATTGATCAAAGACTTCTTTTGCACGGCGATCGCGAGTTTTTTCAACTTTATTTATAGATTCTCTCATGTAATCTGGATAAGGATCTTTTGTCATTTTTCTTTAACCTCACCGTTTGACTTCTTCACGCACACGCGCAGCGTATAGCTCCACAAGCTTTTGCTTGCTGGCTTTTGTGAGTTTGCTTAGTTCATCTTCGAATTTACCTTGCTCAATTTCTTTCACGCGTTTTTCTAATTGCTTATATTTTGGAGCGATGTACTTTCCGTAAAGGCGTCTTGCAAGAATGCCAACATTAAATTGAGTGATTTCAGCTGGGCAACGTGTTGCACATAACCCACACATAATGCAATCAAAACTTAACTCAGCCGCTTTTGCAATATCGCCTCGCAAGGCAGCTTGGACGTAATCCATTACTTGGATGTCTTGCGGACAGGCTTTGGTGCAAGTGTTACAAGAAATACAACGAGCAACTTCAGGATAAAGTTCAAGGATTGTATTGGGTTGTGCCTTTAAGCTGTCGATATTGTAGCTTTTCTTATTAGCAGGGCTAATAGGGATTTGAGCAATGATCATACCATCCTCTACTTTGGTTGCGCAAGCCAATCCTGTGTAGAGTTTATGGTCGCCTTTCATTCGGTAGATTGTACTACAGGCTCCACAAAAACCTCCTCGACAACCAACGCCTCGTTTTAGTCTCCAACCAAGATATTCGAGAGCTTTCATTATCGTCAGATTACTTGGAACCTTATATTCAGTATTTGCAACAATTATTCTTGCCATTTCTTGTTTTATTTCTGTTGTTTCAGTAGTCGTTTAAACCACCTCACTTTGCAATTTTTGCAGCAACCTTTTTCTTTTCACGAATAAGGCCGCGCTTTTTTAAAATGGGAACAGGGTCGACGTAATGATCTTGGAAACCCAATTTTTTATAATCAACCCCCATGGCTAATGCCATTAATTGAGTGAAATAAACGATAGGAACTTTATGGAATGCTGGATTTAATGCTTTCACCTCTTTTTGCCGCCTATCAAGATTGAATTGACAGAGAGGGCAAGAAACCATTATAATATCAGCAGAACGTTTTTGCATCGAACCAACTATTTTATTCGTTCGATCTGCCACGAGATGTTTGTCTTTAACAGTAAGATAAGACCCACAGCACTCTGTCATGTATGGGTCTTCCACGGGCTCTCCACCTAATGCAAAGATTAGTTCAGAGAGAATGGAAGGATGTTCAATGTTTTCATCAATAGAGATCTCTCGTGGACGTAAAAGCGTACAACCATAATATGGAGCAATTTTCAAGCCTTTCAAAGGATTTGTTACTTTTTCCTTTACAGCCTGGAATTTTACCCGCTTAACCAAAAGATCAAGGAGATGAAGGACAGTAACATTTCCCTCATAGTCAGGCTCTTTATACATGAAGGCATTCAACCGGTCGGCTTTCTCTTTATCACTTTTAAAGAGGTCATTTGCACGAGCAAGAGTGTTATAGCACATTGAACAGATGGTGACAACTTCATCAAAACCATTTTCGAGCGTACGAATCATATTGCGAATAGGGGCCAGTTGACTATAGAGGTTATCATCCGCCAAGCCATATACAGTGCCACAACAATTCCAGCGGTCGAGTTCAACGAGTTCAATACCCAGCTCTTTCATCACAATTCGAGCTGTTGAATCCATGTACTTTGCATAGGATTTTGCTGTGCATCCGGGATAGTAAGCAATTTTCTCAGTCATATCTTCTTCATCCCATTTTATTATTGTGTTTGTTTCTTGAAGCTGCTAACAAATGCTATTTGTGGGATCTCCTTCAAGTCATCTTCTTCCAGAGAGTCCAAAGTAAGATAACTCTGCTTCGAACGGAGGACTATCTCTCGGAGCGCCTCCATTACCTTGGCAATGTCAATCCCTTTTGGGCAGCGCGTGCTACAGACAAGACAAGTCGAACAAATCCAGAAGGTGTTTGCATGTAAAACAGACTCATCACCCAGCTGAATTTTGTGCATCACTTGATTAGGTAAGAGATCCATTGCTCCTGCTTCTGGACAACCACCAGAACATTCGCCACATTGATAGCATTTAATTACAGCATTACCTGCCAATTCTATGACCTTTTCTCTGAATTGGATGTTTTTCTTCGACTTTGTTAATTTCACAAAGGCCATTTTTTTCACTCCAATTTTTTTAGGTTATTTTTTCTTTAATTTCATTTTCAACTAATGCAACCGCTTTCGGGACAGCATTAGCAACTTTTTCTGTAAGTTCTTCACTAAAAGCATCAAACTTTTCAATTTCAATCCCAATAATTACTACCTCTTCAGGTAGGAGTTCTGCTCCAAGCTTTTCTTTTAATATGTCATAGGCAGTAGCTAAGTTGCAGTCATGAGCACAATACATGCGTTTTGTCGTCATAAAGTCAACGATAGTCAGTCGGTGAACTTCGCCAGGTGTACCGTTCTCTAAAGCCAAAGCATCGATCATTATTACTTTCTCGTATCCTACAAAGCGTTCTGCTAAGCTTAAGCCGCCTGTGTCATATTCATCAAATTCGAGCATTGGGGCATCAGCATATTTCTCCTTTAACACACGCAAAACATGGATGCCAACTCCATCATCACTTAGGATGGGGTTACCAACACCCAAAACAAGCCATCGTTTGCTTGCCGTTTTGAATTGTGTTAAAGAAGAATATCCTGTCATTTTCTTTTAACCACATCTTTTAAGGTGCGTTTTTTATCGTAGATTTTTATCTCGAGAGGAAGACTGCCATGAGGCGTATGAGTTGAACATGCAAGACATGGATCGTAGGAACGAAATGCCATTTCAACCATATTCAACATTGCTTCATTTTCGTAGTTACCATTTCGAATGACTTGTCGAGCTGCTTCTCGCACACTAATATTGATAGGAGCGATATTGTGAGTTGTAGCAACAATAAGGTTGACTTTTTGAATGATACCATTTTCATCGGCAGTATAATCATGAATTAGTGTCCCACGAGGGGCTTCGACTGCAGCAACACCTCTGCCGCCAACCTCCTGAGGAATAACACGATAGTCTTTGTTAGTTATATATGGTTTTTTGGCCAACTCAATAATAAGCTCAGCAGCATTCAGCATTTCTACTAAACGAACCCAATTTGAAACTTGTTGTAAGTGAATTGGGCGACCAATCTGTTCGATAATTTTCTTTTGGGCTTCTCTTGCAAGTGGGGTCGAATATTCTGCAATGTTAAATCGAGCAAGAGGTCCAACACTGTAAACACCACTATCTGCACCACTTTTGAGACCGGTCCAACCAATCTTTCGTACAAACGTTTGTTTAGCAGTCACCCAAGGCTCGGTGTGTTCACCTATGTGCTCATAATAGACTTTAGGATCAAATCGATCTATTTCCTTTCCTTCAGGGTTAACAATGACAGCCGTCCCACCATAGTAATCAATTTCTCCTTTGTCATTGACTGTTGCTAAATAATTATACTCGTTTTTGTAAATGTTCCCAACAACGAGATCTTTTATTTTCTTTTTAGCCATGATGTCATCAAATAATTCCAGAGACTTTTGGGAGAATTCAACCAAAGCTTTAGCACGTTGAATGATCTCTTTTCGTTTCTCTTCAGTTAAACCTATAGAGACACCACCAGCAATAGCCGTAATAGGATGGATCGATTTTCCGCCGAGAATTTGCTGGATTATGTGTGAATGATTCCGTGCTTCCAAAACTTTGACAGTTAAGTCTTTGTCCGCACGCAATAGTCCCAACAAATTTCTTTCAGAGGGCTTTGCATCTGGTCCAAGAATAAAATCAGGACCAGCTAAAGCAAAGAAATGAGCAGAATGAGAATACCAGATATGAGCAGCCAGTCCCATTCTCCGGAGTTCTTCGCCCGTCTTTGTGGGTTGGGCATGAAAGATTTGATCGAGGACTTTTGCACTGACAATATGATGGGGCCAGGGGCAGACACCACAAATACGAGAAACAATTCGTGGCATTTCTTCAGCGGGTCTCCCTTGGCAGAACTTTTCAAAACCTCGATATTCAGTGACTTGGAAGTTAGCATCCTCGGCATTAACTTTTTCATCAAGGAAAATAGATATTTTTGCTTCTCCTTCTAATCGTGATACTGGATTTATTTCTATTACTTTTTTGGGCATTTTCTTTTTTCCCTCCAAATTATTTCGATTTAGAGCTCACATGTTTTACTTGTTTCTTAGCCATTTTCATTTGTTTCATTATTTCAGGAACAGCAAATCGATAGAATGTTCCAAAGGGATCAACTACCTGGTCCATTAATGCTTTTAAGCCTTCTTCACCAAGCTCCCCTTCTTTCTTCGCACCTGCAATGGATGCAATGGCTGAAAGCATTTTAATGCCCGCATCATTTACTTCAGGAGCAGGACCAAAACAACCCCGACAAGGGACATTTGCATTCAAGGTGCATTTTGCACCACAACCAGAACGCGTTGCGGGGCCAAGGCAGATAATTCCTTGGGCAAGTAGGCATATTTCTGGGTCAGGGTCCACCTCATAAGGCCGAACGAATTTGTTAATGACTATTTCATCTGGTTTTGTTCGGCCACACTCTTCACATAAAGCAGTATTACCCGCAATGACCGTTCCTTTTGGTGGTAATTCGCCTGTCTTGATGAATTTAGAGATGATATCAAGCAGAGTTTCCCATTGACCAGGAACAGGAGGGCAGCCGGGGACAAAATAATCAACTTCAACCTCAGTATCTAAAGGCAAGCAAGAATCGAGGAGCTTTGGTAAGGTCATCTTCCGCCCCTTTTTGTATTCAGATGTCGGTTGCATGTGATTTTGTCCAGAGTCATCCATGTTATAGCCATGAACGTAATTCTCATCCAGGATCTCTTTAGCGCTATAAGAATTAGCCAGTTGAGGAATGCCACCAAAACAAGCACACGATCCATAGGCAATCATAATCTTACTTTTCTTTCTAAAGAGATGCGCTGTTTTGATGTGTTCAGAAGTTCGTATGGGACCATCGAAGAGGGTGATATCAATTTCGCCATCTTTTAATTTTTCAACATCCTTTAGTTTGAAGTCTGCAGCAAATTGCCAGAACTGAAGATCAATTGCGTCTTCGAGAGGGATCAACATCTCGTTTAAGGCTACAATACTCATATCGCAACCACCACAATAAGAGCCAGCGGCAACAGCAAGTTTTATTTTAGTCATTTGTTTTTTCCTCCTGAGTAACTCCTTTCAGTTTAGAACTACAGGGTGGGAGATGTTTCAATTTATTCACCATATCGTTTGTAACTGTAACTAGTTTCTTCGCTTCTGCAGTAGCAATCCATTCCACCCTGATCCTCTCTTCCTCTATTCCCATTTCTTTTGCAAGTTTCTTTACCAGAATCATTCTTTTCAAAGTCTTATAATTACCAACAACATAATGGCATTCGCCGAGGTGGCAACCTGCAACAAGCACGCCGTCCGCACCTTCAGCAAAAGCATCAAAAATAAATTCTGGTTCAACACGCCCTGAGCAAGGTGTCATAATTGGAATGAAGTTAGGGGGATATTCCATTCGCGAGACACCGGCAATGTCTGCGGCTTTACTACTGCACCATTTGCAGAAAAAAGCAACAATTTTTGGTTTAGGGTTTAAGATTTCAGGCATTTTTTCCACATCCTCATGTTGTTTCAGTTCTTAAGGCGGCTTTTATCATCTTTTCTAGTTGATCTGTTGAATAGTTCTTCAAACTTAAAGCACCGGTGGGGCAAGCACTAACACAGGTACCACAGCCCTCACAAAGAACTTCATTTACAACAGAAACATTGTTCTCGTTATCGAAGGAAAGTGCATCATAGGGGCACAAGCCTTGGCACACTTTGCATCCAACGCAAACTTCGGAATTGACAGTTGCAACAATTGGTTCATGTTCCAATTTGGGTTTGGCTAAGATAGTCATTGCTTTTGATGCAGCAGCACTTCCTTGTGCAACGGATTCAGGGATGTCTTTTGGTGATAATGCAACACCTGCAATTAAGATTCCTTGGATATAACTTTCAACAGGACGAAGCTTCATGTGGCTTTCTTTATAGAAGCCATATTCATCTAAGCTGGCTTTGAGGACATTTGCAAGTTCCTTCGTACCTTTTGAAGGAACAATTGCTGGAGCTAAAACAACCAAATCAGCTTCAACTTCCAAGCGTTCGCCAGTTAAAGTATTCGCCACCCAAAGTTTGGTTTTATCGCCATCGCGGAAAATTTTCGAGGGTTTACCACGAATATAAACCACACCCATCTCTTGAGCTCGTTGAATGAATTCTTCATACCCACGGCCCGCGGCACGAATGTCAATGTAAAAAACATACACCTCGGCATTTGGGTCTTTCTTTTTCATGAGCATGGCATGCTTCCCGGTATAGGTGCAACAAATTTTACTGCAATAAGCCATATGATGTTCGGGGTCACGACTACCGACACACTGAACAAAAACAACGGTTTCTGGTTTTTTGTGATCAGATGGTCGGAGAACTTTTCCATTAGTTGGCCCACCCACGTAAAGCATTCGTTCGAATTGAAGGCCATCAATCACGTCAACATCTGGGCCAAAGGCATATTCAGGAATTTTGTTAATATTATAGAGATCATAGCCGGTTGCAACGATAATAACTCCAAAAGTTCTTGTTATTATCTCCGGTTGCATGTCGTAATTAATTGCATTTTGTTCGCAAACGTCTTTACATTTTGAACAAACGAGAGGGTGAATCCCCAGACAGTTATCTGCATCTAAAACATAGGTACTCGGAACTGCTTGGGCGAATGGCAAGTAAATGGCTTTTCGAGGACCAATGCCACCATCATATTCACTTGGAACAATAACGGGGCAGGCCTTTTCACACTCACCGCAAATATTACAGAGATCCGAATCGACATACCGAGGGGTTTTTTTGATATCGACCGAAAAATTCCCAACAAAACCGCTAACATTAACAACTTCGGCAGTGGTAATTAATTCAATGTTTTTATGATGTGCCACGGCAGAAGTCTTTGGTGAGAGGATACATTGTGAACAATCTAAAGTGGGAAAGGTAACAGAGAGTTGAGCCATGTGACCGCCGATATAGGGAGCGCGCTCAACAATGGTTACTTTGTACCCTGCATCTGCAAGATCAAGTGCTGCTTGAATGCCGGTGATGCCGCCACCGATGACCAAACAATCTTTATTAACATCGACAGAGATGGGGGTTAAAGATTCATTCTCAGCGACTTTTTCGACTTTTGTGCCAACAATTTTAATGGCTTTTTCCGTGCCTTCTTTAATGTCAGAATGAACCCAGCTACATTGTTCACGGATATTGGCAATTTCAACTTGATAAGGATTTAAACCCGACTTTTCAGCCAGAGAACGGAATGTTGCTTCATGCATGCTGGGAGAACAACAGGCACAAATAAAGGACTCGAGATTCTTCCCACGGATAGCATCTTGGATTTCTTTTTGCCCGGGCTCAGAGCAGAGGTAGTGGTTATCGGTACTAAAGACAACATCAGGGTATTCTTCTTTAATGGTTTTTGCAACCCGTTCAACATCAACAGTTTCAGCGATATTTTTACCGCAATGACAAACAAATACACCAATACGTTTTTTGGGCTTCTTGTTTTCAGGAGAGGGCATTTAAGAGGTAACCTCCAAAGGTTTTGCTTTTTGAGCGTATTTTACCCCCAACTTGAAAGCTTTCTCGTTTAAGGCTTTGAAACGAGGGGGGACCATACGCAAAGTAGATTTTAACAGAGTTTCTTTATCAATTAAATCATTCAACTCGGCAAAGAAGCCAAGCATGACAATATTTGCAACGATACGGCGACCCAGTTCTTTTTCGGCAATTGTAGTAGCAGGAAGCTTGTAGATCTTCCCAGCCTTTTTCATACGGTCATCAACCGGCACGAGATCTTCTTCATAGATGAAGAGACCACCAGGACGGAGAGAGTCGATATATTTAGTATAGGCCTCTTTACTCATGCAAATGAAAACCTCAGGCTCAATAACGTAGGGATAGTCAACAACATCATCGGAAACGACAATATTGCTGGCACTTGCGCCACCACGGCTTTCAGGACCGTAAGATTGAGTTGTGACGCTATGTCGATTGCCAAAAACCGAAAAGGCAGAGCCAAGAATCTTGCCCATAAGAGCAATTCCTTGACCGCCAAAACCACACAAACGAATTTCATGACGAGTCATTTAGTTCACCTATTTGGGAGATGATTTTTGATGAACGCGTTCAACGCGATCCTCTAAAGTAGGCTGAATCGGTTTGTTAATGAATTTGCCGACAACAATATCTTGCCCCAAAACAATGGGAACTTCTTTGGGGTCAATGTTATGTTTAATAACAGTCTTTTCATTGAAATAACGAAGCATTTTAAGGCCGGTATCAAACTCATTTCGGCGACCAAAGGTGGTAGGACAAGCGGAAATAACTTCAATAAAGGAGAAACCAGGACGGAGGAGAGCCTCTTCAATGGATTCTTGAAGACGACGAACATTAAGAGAAGTCCAGCGAGCAACATAAGAAGCACCGGCAGAATAAACAAGATGACAGAGATTAAAAGGAGTCTCAACATTTCCATAAGGACTGGTAGAGGACCAAGAATTAGTGGGAGTAGTGGGCGCCAACTGACCGCCGGTCATGCCATATATTAGGTTATTGGCACAAATTACCGTTATATCTGCATTTCTTCTTGCGGCATGAATGATATGATTTCCCCCAATTGCGAATAAGTCTCCATCTCCTGAGAAAACCACAACTTTCAAGTCTGGATTTGCTAAGGACAAGCCTATTGCGAATGGGATGGCTCTTCCATGTGTTGTATGGAAAACATCGAGATTGATATAACCCGATGCTCTTCCGGTACAGCCTATCCCCGATACTACGGCAATCTTTTTCGTGTCCAATCCAGACTTTGCTACTGCCTGGACAAAACACGACAAAATACTCCCCAATCCACACCCGCTACACCACACATGTGGCAATCGATCTCGTCGAAGCAGGTCATCCATTGGGTGCTTTTTTGCTTCTACTAGTTCATCTTTTACTTTGGTTTCAACTGAGGTCATTATTTTTCACCTAACCTCTGGTAAAATAAATAAAAAGGATGACTTCTTTTATCATCTCTTTTTGAAGAATGAATAATGGTAATGAGTCTTTTTACCGACATTGTACTGCATCGATGAAGTTTTCCGAAATGCACATTTTTCTTCTTAAAAAGTATTTTCATACCTAATAAAATCAAACAGTTCTTCCTTCTCATAAGAAATTGTTTGCTTTTCCCTTTAGCAGGAAACTGAAAAAAGAGCTCCTTTTTCTCCCCTCCTAGCATGCTATATTGCCTTCTCTCCCAACTCAACTTGTAGCTATTCCTCCGGTTTTTATGAAAAAAAGAAAGCTGAGAGGCGGTCATTTATTTTTGCTTGCCTCTTTAATTTTCTCGAATATTTCTGTTGGCGTATGTACGCTTCCGCCCAGTTTGCTTGAAAGTATCACCGGGATGTCTCTTGCTGCTGCTTCTTTCACTTCTTTGATGACTTGTCCATTATTTATTTCTGCCACCACAATTACATCCACTTTCTTGGAATACTCTCTTAATACCGGAATTGGGAATGGCCAAATAGTTATCAAACGTAACAATCCTGCTTTGATTCCCTTCTTTCGAGCGAGATCAACTGCTCCTTTTGCTGACCGTGAGGTAATACCGTAGGAAACCACCAGTATCTTTGCATCTGACGTTTTGTATTCCTCAATTCTCCGAATTTTTTCTTCGTTCAATAGTATTTTGTCGCACAACCGCTTTACTAATTTCTCCTGCGCGTCTGCGTTGATTTCCGGGTAGCCTCGTTCATCATGTGTTAATCCCGTGACAAACACATTGTATCCTTCTCCTGCCGTGGCCATTGGAGGAATCAAATCATCATCAGGCTTGTATGGCAAATAGTTTTTCTTGGAGCCTTTGGGCTTCTTTCGATTTATGACTTTTATCTTGCTTTTTGGTGGGATGACAACCTTTTCGAACATGTGGCAAATGGATTCATCTGTTAGCATGATTACTGGGACACGATATTGCTCTGCCAGATTGAATGCTTCTATAGATAGATCAAATGCTTCTTGCACTGAATTTGGTGATACAGCGATTATTTCATAATCACCATGTGACCCCCATCTTGCTTGCATGACATCTCCTTGTCCGACCAAGGTGGGCAAGCCTGTTGAAGGGCCACCTCGCTGAACATTTACGATTAAACAAGGTGTTTCGGTCATAGCGCCTAAACCGATGTTCTCCATCATTAGTGAGATCCCCGGCCCAGAAGTTGCCGTCATTGCCTTTTTACCGCCCCAAGATGCCCCTAACACAGCTGCTATGGATCCTAATTCGTCTTCCATCTGAATGAAGACACCATTTACTTGTGGAAGCCGATAAGACATTCTCTCGGCAATTTCACTCGAGGGAGTGATAGGATAACCTCCAAAAAAGCGGCAGCCGGCAGCAAGGCAACCTTCAGCTATGGCCACGTTCCCACTGATGAAATGCTGCCCGGTTAAAACGTCTTTTGCAGATGCTTTTTTACTCATTTACTTTCGCCTTGGTTCAATTGTTATTTTTTTTCTTTCTTTTTGTTCGCGGCTTTGTCACCGCCCTCTTCTATTTTCTCGAGGAAAATTGAAAATTCTGGGCATATCAATTCACAAAAACCGCACTTCGCGCAATCATCCATCGTTGCGCCATCCTTTAATTTTGGTGGGTGATACCCCTTTGCATTGAACTCACTTGAGCTCTCCAAAATCTGCGTCGGACAAAATGTAATGCAGAACAAACAGCCTTTACATCTATCCTTAACAATACGCAATTGCCATTTTTCCTGTTTCTCAAATTCCGGAGGTATAAAAGATATTGCTTTTTTCGCTGTCATTTGCAAACGCAACAGTAAAGGTTAGTGAACGACTCTTAGAAAACTTTCCATTAAAAAATTATTCGATATGATTCACTTTTGTAGTGAATAAATTACTTTCCCGAGAAGCTAATAATAAAGCAGCAGATCTTCTGAAAAGAATAGCCGAAGAAATTATATTGCGGGTAGTTCTTACGAGTCTGGATAGAACATATGATGGCAGAGTATTGTACCTACTATGCTTTGTCTATATAAATACGGTATGTAAAGAATGTAAGGTATGTAAAGAATGTAAGGTATGTAAAGAATGTAAGGATGGTCATAAAAATACTAATGCCTTTCTCTTTTTCAGTTAGCAACATCCAGAGGATAGAGAAGTGTAATAGTCTTTTTTAAGCTTTCAGGGGTAGTGCAATAATCTTTGACGAGTTGCAGAATATTCTTGGCGATTTGTATTGCTCGTGGCACAGAATCATTTTGATTGACAATCAGAGCAATAACATAGCCCTTTTGCTTCACTAAAACAATTTTGTATTTATTGTGTTCTGTCACTTCTTCAGCCGTCTTATGTATGCGCATCACCCGAGAGAAAATAGTTGCCTTTCTTCTGATGTGATGTATTGTTGTAATTAACGAAAGGTCAGGCTTAGGGGTAAGAATTACGTCCATTAGATCGCTTGTCTCTTCACAGAGGGTTACACAGGCTGCAATATGAACATAATCGATTATTCTTTCACGTTGTTTAAAGAGCGTTTTAGTCAGCCATTCTTCTATGGTGTACATGCCTTCACCAGTTTTCGCAGAAAATTTAAAGAGGTCGCAATGACAGCGGGTCCTCTTATCAAGCTCCACAACTTCTAAAGTGTCAAGTAATTCATCAATTGAAATTGACTTGCTTGAATCTGCCTTTGAACCAAGAATCAACAGTCGGTCGGGTAAAACCTCCTCAATTAAAGCCCATAACAGTTGCTTATTAAGAGTGAGATGAGCACGGTCTGTGGAATCAACAATAAAAAATAGAACATTCGCACCTAAAATAGCTCGCTTCCATAACGAATGGTCGCTTGGGAGGGAGTCTATAATATCCCAAGTCAATAAAGTAAGATTCTCATGTACATAGAGCTTCAAACCTAAAGATTCTTGCGTGGATATTTGAAGAAAATCTTCAGTTTGCAAAATACGTTTAACTAACTCGGTCTTCCCAGCATTTTTTAACCCAATAATTGCAATTGAAATTTTGTTCTTAACTTTAGAGATTAAAGTTTTCAAGGAAGACATTTTACTACAAACACACTCTCAAGTCAATCTTTAACGACTGTTCGCCAACAGGGGTATTTTACACAAAAGAAGAAAAAGGCTAGAAGAAGAGGGACAACCCTCTATCCTGTTTATTCTGATGACAAAAAAGTCATCTAACCTTCTTCGCTCATAAATTTCTTTAGACGAGCCAATTCTCGCAACATTTCCATTCTTAGTCCACTGATACTTTGGGTATCACTGTCGCTAGTAGCCGGAGCTGTGCCGGGTGAAGAAACACTTGTTGCTGTTGGAACAGGCGGGGGAACTAAATCAGAGGTTGTTGGAGGAGCAACTCGAGAGGGAGATGTTGTGGGGGCTTTTGGTGGCATGGGTGGTGTTGAAACTGTAGGAGGAGCGATGCTCGGTGGGACGACTGTCGTGGGCTTAGCAGTAGGAGGACCAACAGTGGGGATCTTAGGCGGTGTGGGAATCGGTGAAGAGGGTTTTGTTGGCGGAGTGCCCATTTTAGGCGGCGCGGCAGTAGGAACCTTCGGAATGGAAGATACTCCTGATTGAGCTGTTGGAGGGGCACTGCGTCGAACCGGCGGGGCCGTGGCCGGAATGCCCGGTGTTGGACTTGGAGGAGGGGGTGGAGGGGTCCTTTTTGAGGTAGGAGCTTTCGGCATAACTTTACCACGAATCCGATCTCTACTTTGCTCTAGTGTCTCAGCCAATGATTGGTATTCTTGAGCACCAGAACGCCGTTTCATATCGGAATCGATCTTTGCAATTCGTTGTTTATAGCGATTTGTTAAGGTACTTGCCACACGGGAACTTATCCGTTTATTTTTACTTGCGTCTTTTACTGCTGAAAGAGCAGTGCTGGCCGCCACACGTTCTATTGAAAGAATTGCCATAACTTCTTTTGGATCAGCATTTGTTGTCCCTGTGTCCAGCGATTGATCTGAAGACGCTAACGCCGCCAAAGCTGAAACGTCGACAGCTTTTTTCTTCTTCTTAGAAGTAGCAATCCATATAATGACTAAAATTATCACAAGGCCTAGCCAAACAAATGATGCCCAAATCATGGCATTAAGTGAGACATTAGGTACGATTTCGGGTAGATCGATTTTATCTATAAATGACAACAATATTTGCCCCTTTTTCATTTTGTATATTCTGTTTCTGGTAAAGGTTAATTCTCCGTTTTTTATAATCAATTTAACTGCTCAACTT
>Ga0164310_10000125_pt1 | contig 38343 bp, 44 predicted proteins | sample GuaBasSedimGuay1_FD_121795 | JGI IMG/M metagenome (GOLD analysis project Ga0164310, IMG submission 121795) | Subseafloor sediment microbial communities from Guaymas Basin, Gulf of California, Mexico - Guay1, Core 4569-9, 0-3 cm | ecosystem: Environmental > Aquatic > Marine > Hydrothermal vents... | reverse complement strand
TAATGACAATCAGGGTAGGTAAGGAAGAATGAGGTCCAAGAAACCCTACCGCTCGAAGATGCGCATCCTAGCTGACATGATGCGTGCCATCTTGGAGGAGGGTGAGGGTGGTGCGGGGCCAACGAGAATTCTGTACGGGGCAAACCTCTCTCATGATAGACTGAAGCAGTATCTCGATGAGCTCATCGAGAAGGGTCTTGTGAGGGAGAATAGCGTGGGTGGTAATAGCCGCACGTATGTGCTGACAGATCGGGGGCGGGAGTTCCTGCGCGAGTTTGCAAAGATTGAACGCTTCGCAAAGGCGTTCGGAATCGAGATATGAGTAGACAAGGTTTTAAACCGATGACACGGTGAGTGTGTCTGTCGTGGGCCGGTAGATTAGCCCGGTAGATCGCCTGGTTCGCATCCAGGAGGCCGCGAGTTCAAATCTCGCCCGGTCCACCAACATCCAACTCTTTTTCAACAACCATATGCTACGACTTGAAAAGGGAACGAGTCTGTCATAGACGATTGCAAGTACCGTGAGGAGTATGACATGGAGCCTCTATTGAGGAATCGATGGAATCGTAATGCGGAAGCATATGCAGAGCTGATAGCAGGAACGGGCACACCATACCACCAGTCAATACTACTGCCAGCCATCGAACGCCTTGTTGGTGAAGTCATGGGTATCCGAATTCTCGATGCGGGATGCGGAGAGGGATACCTGTCACGGCTCTTTGCAAGGCGTGGGGCAATCGTCACGGGAGTTGATGTGTCGGAGAAACTAGTTGAGATCAGCCGTGTGGTTGCACAGCAGGAGAACGTTTCTGTATCCTTCAGCGTTGGGGATGTATGTGACTTACGGGACTTTGCTGACTCCTCTTTCGACGTTGTGTTGTCCAATCTCGTTCTTCTCAACATTCCCTGCCTGCAGAGAGCTCTAGCGGAGTTCTACCGAGTGCTCAGACCCGGAGGAATTGTAGTCTTCTCTATCGTTCATCCGGCATTCAACTTCTACGGCCCGGGGCGATGGGAACTTGGCGAGAGGAACCACAAGACAGGACGGAGAGTAGGAAAATGCTTCATCGTCGACAAGTACTTTGACGAGCGACCGTACGAACGGTTCTGGAAGCGCAGAGGGGGAGAGAGGTTCCCCGAGCCTATAACCTTCTACCATCGGACGATCACGACCTATTTTGCTGCCTCACGTGAGGCAGGTTTCCAAGTGGACACGATTGAGGAGCCCCAACCTATGAATGATGACCCATTTTTCGAGCGAGAACGTCGTATCCCGATGTTCATGGTATTCAGATTGAGGAAACCAGAAACATGACAGACAAATCTGCAGAGAAGCATGTCATGACCGACGAACCGAGAGAATTCAATGTGGCCATCAAGTGGATAGAGGGGCCGTTTGGCGAGGTGATTGTGCCGGGCATGCCTACCATCAGAACAGGTATGCCCCCAACATACCATACACCAGAACATCTTCTGGTGGCAGCCGTGATAACATGTTTCATGAACTCGTTTGTCTATTTCACAAGAAGGATGAGAATAGAGTTCGAGTCTTTCGAGGCTCACGGCCGAGGCGTGCTGGAACGCGTCGGGCGAAGCTTTGAGGTCGCACGGATTGATGTCAACGCCATGGTCAAGGTCGCAGATGAGGCACTGACAAAGAAGATTGAACGTGCTCTGGAGCTGGGAGGCAAGTACTGCTTCGTTGGAAATAGTCTCAAGTCCTCTGTGAAGTATGACTATGAGGTCGTTGTAGCATGATTCCGATGAAACGGACGATAGTGGGGAATGGGAAGATTGAAGCATACTTGGACGCCCATGTGCCGTCCTGACAACTACTACAGAGTGGTCGACCATAATTGACAGGCGAAATGACTCTCAAGCCCATCGGCACAATCAGAACGCCGTTTCCTGTAAATCGTGGTGTCCCAATCCAGTCAAGTATGTCCGATGCAATTGGCACAGTGGAGATAGATAAGGAGTATGTAGACGGTCTTGAGTCGTTGGACGAGTTCTCTCATGTGATTCTGATCTATTGGTTCCATAGAGCCCAGACGACTCGTCTCCGTGTGAAACCATACCTCGACGAGAAACCTCACGGTGTCTTTGCAACACGAGCACCAGCCCGTCCCAATCGGATTGGTCTCTCAATCGTCGAACTTATCAAAATCGATGGCACTGAGATTGTCTTTAGGGGCGCCGATATGGTAGACGGCACACCTCTGATTGACATCAAGCCATTTGTTCCAGAGTTCGACAATCGCCTCAACGCAACGTCAGGGTGGCTGGCCGAGCACCTTGCTGCTGGAAGCGGCCCGACACTGTCAGACGGCAGGTTCGAAACAGAGCGCGCAGAGCAACCCAAACGCTTTTCCTGAGCAACGAGTCCGCTGTTGGCGGTGAAACAAATGAGCGACGAGTCGCATAGGTACGAGGTCAGAGTTGACTGGGATCACGACAGGATTGGCGACCTCATCATTGAGGGTAAGCCGACAATCCAGATTGCGACACCGCCAGAGTTTGAAGGCGGAGTTCCAGGTATCATATCACCAGAGGACTTGTTCGTGGCGGCTGCAGCCACATGTATGATGACGACCTTTGTCACGTTCTCCAAGAAGATGCGATTCGACTTCAAGGGATTCACATGTAAGGGCGTTGGCACGCTAGAGAGGGTGGAAAAGGGATTTCAGTTCACCCATATCCTGCTTGAAACGACGGTTGTAGTCGAATCAGAGGAATTGGTGCACAAGGCTGAGAGGGCGCTGGAGCTGTCCGGAAAGTACTGCCTTGTGACGAACAGCATGAAGTGCAAGGTTGACCACAAGAACAAAGTGGTAGTGGAGTAGGCATGTCTACTCCTCGGAGGACGAGGGAAACCTCACAAAGAGCGAGTCCTTGCCCCCACTCTCGTATATCGGCACCTCATGGAATCCATTCGTGGTAGGACTGCCGAACCCGAGCTTCTCGATGCCGTGCATCGCCTTCAGGTCAGCTTCCCATGGGCGCAGACTCTTAGGGATGTAAGCCTCTGGTAGACCTTGGCGCAGGGAGATGTTGTTCTCTCGCTTGAATCGCCAGAAGGCACTATTAGTCTGCAACACTAGGTCTGTGAGCCCGCTCAGCTCAGACTTCCATTCATCCACGGGTATGGGATACTGCTCCCGATGAATGCCCTTCTTATTGTATAGCTCACGGTAGATTCTGTCAGTAATGAAAGGCGTCATGGGTGCCAAGGCCTTCAGAATCACTTTCAGGACCTCGTGGAGCACAAACCATGCGGATTGCTGCTCAAGCTCAGAAAACTGGCCATCACTATTGAAGGCTCGTCCCTTGAGCATCTCAAGAACATGGTCTGCAAAAAAGCTCCAAGCGAACCGCCGGAGCTCAATGGCGGGCTTGTGAAAGTCCAGTACCTCACACTCAGGGGTGATTGTTTCCAACATCTTGTTAGTTTCAGCCAGAATCCACTGATCAACTGGGGTCAGGTCTTTGAAGTCCATCCTCTCTGGAATGGGAAACATGGAGATGAACCGTGCGATGTTCCAGAGCTTAGTCATGAAACGGGCCACTCCACCAAGACGCTCCTCCGAGAACCGGATGTCACTACCCAGCCCAGCCTCGAGGACTCCGAACAGACGCATTGCATCTGCACCATATTTCTCAATGAACGGCCCCGGAGGTGGAGAGTTGCCACGGGACTTGCTCATCTTCTCACCCTTTTCGTCCACCACATGCCCGGACACCCACACCTCCTTAAAGGCGGGCTCACCAAGAAGCTGATATGTCCGGAGCAGAGAATAATAGAGCCAGGTCCGCACAATCTCCTTGCCCTGCGGTCGAATCACATTACCAAAGGCCTTCTTGAATAGCTCCTCATCGCGAAGATACCCGATTATGTACAGCCCGCTGATCGATGAGTCCATCCATGTGTCGAAGGTTCGTTCTTCACCTCTGAAGCCCTCAGAGGCGCCGCACTTGGGGCATTTGTCAAAGGGAGGATTCTCGCGCCAAGGCTGATAGTATCTCAGCTCTCCGGGTTCGGGCACCACGGCCTCACCGCAGGCGTTACAGTACCATACTGGAATCTCGGTGCCGTAGTATCGCCTTCGACTGATAGGCCAGTCCACTGACACACGGTTTATCCAGTCAATCAGAATCTGTCTGTGAAAAGGCGGGAAGAAGCGGGTGTTGTTCGCAATCTCAAGCATCTTGTCTACAAACTCAGTCTGCTTGAGATAGAACTCGTCCATTGCTATGAACTCGATAGGGGTCTTGCTTCGCCAGCACAGGGGGACCCGCTGTATCGTTGGCTCCTGTTTGAATAGAAGACCCTTCTTCTTCAAATCCTCGATTATCCTCTTGCGGGCCTCAGCCACAGGAAGACCAGCATACTTGCCCGCCGCCTCCGTCATTGTACCATCTGGCGAAATTGCAGCTATGGGCTTCAGAGCGAAGTCGCGAAACGCCATTACGTCAGCCATGTCACCATAGCTGCACACCATCAATGCGCCAGTACCGAAGTCCATCTGTGCCGTCGGGCTCTCGATGATAGGCACCTCAAAGTCAAACAGCGGCACCTTCGCCTTCTTGCCCGCATATCCACGATAGCGCTCATCATCTGGATGAATGAACACGGCTCCACACGCGCATAGCAACTCTGGCCTAGTGGTGGCAATCTTGAGGGGTTCCATGCCCTCAACCTCGAAGTAGAGATAGTTGAGAGTGCTCTGACGCTCAGCATACTCCACCTCAGCGTCAGCAATCGTGGTTCTACAATCAAAACACCAATTATTTGGTCGATAGTCGGTGTAGATCAGACCACGATTCCATAGATCTATGAAGGTAGCTTGGGTCACAGCTCGATATTCAGGACTGTCAGTTCGATAGCTGCCCTCGGGGTCGTAGGTGTTGAACCCAATTCCAAACCGCTTGAAGGCATCTATCACTTCCTTCTCGTAATGATCAAGCTGCTCTTTGCACTTGGCCACAAACTCCGCTCTTGGTGTGGTGTGCATGCTCATGCCGAACTCTTTCTCAACCCTCAGCTCCACAGGCAGACCGTTGCGATCTATTCCAAGAGGAAAGTTCACCTCCAAGCCCTGCATACGGCGATATCTTGCAATCATGTCAATCTGTGTGTAGTGAAGCATCTGACCCAGATGGACATGGCCTGACAAGTATGGCGGAGGTGTATCAACACTGTAGATTATCTTCCCAGAGTTCGGATTGAACTCGTACGTCTTCTCTCTCAACCATGTATCAATGAGTTCCTCCTCCGCAGAGGGCTTCCATCGTTTGGAGGTGAGTCTGGGTTTGAACTTCTTTGACAAGTCCTTCAGTCTCCTTAGTACCAGCTGAGGATGTTCTGCTTCGGCTGGCGTCAGTCAATCATTCATCAATTAAGAGTTTCTGGCTAAGTGTGATTATCCTTGGCATCTATGCTCGCTGGTATCGATGACGAGTACAGGAGGGGGCCATTGCAGGCCCCCAGCTGGCACTATCCGAAGACCTTCTTGCCAATGAGGAGACCCACAATCACACATGCGGGGGCAATCAATGCCACGTACATGAGGGGAATGTTGGTTTCGAGATTGAAACCAGTTGTTGGTGCAATGGGCGTTGTCACACGTTCAACTCTGAAGGTGGTCGTGGATTCAATTGTTAGGTTTGCACGGCTCATAGACCTTGAGAAATCATAGCGCATGCTCGTCAAGACACCGTCATCGTCGTACTGTGCGGAGAGTTTGTAGGTATACGTACCATTCATCTCATACTGCGTTTCCTCCACGCTCACCGTGATACTGAAGGAGAAGCGCCCGTCCGCCGCTGAATGTGTAAAGGTGCCCTGATCAACACAGCTGTTGTTCTCGGTGTCCGCCACAGCCTGGTTCCAGTTGGTCTCATGAGTGCTCCATATAGGATTCACGAAGAGGTAGTGGCCAGGATGATATGGGGAGTAATTTGGATGCAGACCGAAGGCAGCTGACTCGGATCGGTTGTCCCCATCGCTATCAAAGGTCTGCAATGTCCAGTAGACCTTGTTATCTTGAAAGGCGACCGAGTCATTTACCTCGACATACATAGGATTGAGATAGAGAGCCCAGCCCTTGTAGTTGTACATGATCACGTCGTCGCCGCCCTGCTGCGATATATTCCAGACATGAACAACGAACTCGCCATATACGTCGGATGTCACAAGGGGGCCATCATTCTGTTGCCAAGTCTGATCAAGCCAGTGGGCAACAAAACGATAGGTCTGTCCCGTGACTGCCGCCTTTCCGGTGGATGGCGCAATGACAATCATCGCGGCAATGACCACACATGCTACTCTGAGGACTCGAAGATTCAACTATAGATTCACCTCGTGAGAATCGTACCTTGAGGTGTGCGACTCCATATAAACAGTGAGTACGAGATTTCATGCCCGCTCGACTCTGCGTTCTGAATCGGTATGGCGCCGAATACTAAATCGACATGTTTCGAAAATTCGAGAGGTCGGTCTATTCGGGAAAGCTTCTTTAGGCGCTGACCCGAGAGCTGCCCGGCTTGTAAGAGCAGGAGCAGGAATATGCGAGCAGTTCTGAAACTCGGAGGCTCACTCCTGTACAGCGACACGGGAGAGGTAAACCTGGAAAGGATAAGAGCCTACGCAGACACTTTGACGGACCTCATACAGACGGGTCACAGGTTCATAGTCATAGTTGGGGGTGGCAGACCCGCTCGCGCATTTGTATCTGCAGCACGTGCCCTTGGCGCCAACGAGGCCCAATGCGACTGGCTGGGAATCAAGACCGCAAGGCTCAATGCCGAGTTGTTCTGTGCAGCACTCGGCGACCTTGCATATCCCAAGGTTGTAGACTCACTTGACGAGCTGGAAACCGGATTCTGCACGGGGCGCGTTGTGCTAATGGGCGGATTGACTCCCGGACAGTCTACGAATGCAGTAGCGGCACTTGCCGCGGAGCTGGTCGGCGCAGATATGCTGCTCAATGCGACAAATGTGGACGGGGTCTACGATAAGGACCCGAAGTCACCGGATGCGAGAAGGCTCGACATGGTTTCTATCAGAGAGTTGGAGAAGATACTCTCGGGTGGAGGGACACGGGCTGGTGAGTATCGTCTGTTCGACCCCGTTGCGATAAGAGTTGTGGCCCGTTCAAGAATCAGAACCGTCATATTTGATGGCCGTGACCCTCAGAACCTTGCACGCATCATTAGTGGCGAGAGGGTGGGAACGATTATCGTCCACGAGGCTGAGAGAGTGACCTGAGGAGGAGTGCACATCATGCGAAGGCTACTAGAGAAGATATTCAACTCGAAGGCGCAGACCCGTGTTGTTCAGCACTTCCTTGATAGACCAAAGGAATTCTTCAACCTAAGCAGGATTGCAAAGGAAACCGGCTTGGCTCACTCGACCATCCATCGTGTTGTCCAGCCTCTCGTGGACATGGGTCTCATCAAAGAGATTAAAGTGGGAAGACAGATTCGTCTCTTCATTCTAGAGTCAGAGGATCCGAAGTCAAAGATACTCATGGAGTTCTACGATCAGATTAGACCATACCTTGAGGAAATGGTGTAGGCTCTATTTGCGTGAATGTGCGGTGCTCAAGGAAACTCCTATAAACCAACTCGGCAGAATAGCTTCCCAGTGTGCCGAGGTAGCCAAGTGGTCAACGGCGGTGGACTCAAGATCCAGGACCACTCTCAGATGAGATATCCACTCTCGTAGGAGTTCACGAGTTCGAATCTCGTCCTCGGCACCAATTCTCTCTTTCTTCACTCGTACTTGGTGCCATTATGATTGTCTGGAAAAAAAACGTGCGAGGCTCTCACGTTGCCTCCAGCGCAAGAACCTCTCTCCTAGAGATTGCAGACCGCGTAGGGGAGCGTGCAGCGCTCCTCCTCTTCGGCGGCCTGTCGAACTGTCGGTCCAACCTCAGCCGCCTCGCACTGTTGTGAGGTAGGCATAGGCCAGTGCCTCGGTGGAGATGCGGCTGTAGACAACCCGGTATCTCCGGACTAGCTTGTAGTCAGCATCGCTCATCGTGCAAACCTCCACGCAGCAGGGCGGTTCCACCTTGAAACGTTGCTCACCTCACGCGCCTTAGCGCCTGCATCCCGGAACTTCTTGAGTCGTGCCATGGTACTTCACACGATACATGACACAGAGAGAGTATATAATGCGAAGCCACATTCAACGGTCACGACTTGTAGTCACGTGATGTGACCATTCTGTGGTGGACACGACCAGCATGCTCACTTCTTGAGGAAACGAAACAGTTCGTCTAGGGAGCGGGTGTTTATGATGTCGTCTGCCTCAAGCCAACCACGACGAGCTTGGAACACACCGAAACGCATGTTGTGAAGTTCGGATGTTCTGTGCGCATCTGTATTGATGGCGATTCGAATGCCCATTCGCTTGGCAAGTCTAAGGTGACCGGCGCCCAAATCCAATCTCTCCGGATAAGCGTTCAGTTCCATCGCCACACCACTACCTCGGGCAGCCTCAAATATGGCCTCGATGTCCACATCGTAAGCCGGACGTTTGAACAGCTTCCGACCAGTGGGATGGCCAAGAATGTGAACGTGTTTGTGTTCGATAGCGCGTATGATTCGTTCGGTCATTGTCGCGCGGCCCATTTGCATCTTGGAGTGGACAGAAACAGTCACGACATCTAGCTGGTACAGAACATCATCTTCGAGATCAAGAGTACCGTCTGGCAGGATATCCACCTCGGCCCCCTTCAGCACACGAACGTGCCATCTGCCCGAGCTGTTCAGGTCGTCGATCTCGTCGATGCGCCTGAGAATCTGTTCCTCGTCCATTCCCTTCGCGACTGTCAGGCTCTTTGTATGGTCGGCAATGCAAATGTACTCATGGCCCAAAGCCTCAGCAGCTTCGACCATCTCCTCGAGCGTATTCACACCGTCAGAGTAATCTGTATGCATGTGCAGATCGCCGCGGATATCATCGAGTTCTACAAGGGAGGGAAGTCGTCCGACCTTTGCAGCCTCAATCTCGCCTTGGTCCTCTCTCAGCTCTGGTGGAATGAACTGCAGACCCAGTGACTGATAGATTTCAGACTCCTCTGCTCCCGCAACAAGTTCTTCGCCCTTGAAAAGGCCGTACTCATTGAGTTTCATACCTGCACGCTGTGCAATGGTCCGGAGGTGTACATTGTGGTCCTTGCTACCAGTGAAATACTGAAGACCAGCCCCATAGCTCTCTATTGGAAGCAGCCGCAGGTCGACTTGGAGACCGTTGGTCAGGCGAATGGAGGTCTTCGTGTCACCGCGCAGCAGCACATCTGATACATCAGGATAGCTGACGAACGCGTCGGTAACATCGGTAGGCCGTTCACTTAGAACAAGAATATCTATGTCACCGACGGACTCCTTTCTGCGACGGAGTGAGCCAGCCACGTCAATCCGGGTAACCGGAGCACTACTCTTCAGATGTTCCACGATGGCATCGGCAATGGGTAGCGCCTCGGAGAGAAGAGTGCGACTCATCACACCACGCACGAGCGCGATACCCTCAGCGATTTGCGTGATGGTCTTGGGGCCTATTCCCCGTAGACCCTTCAGGTGACCCTCGTTGATGGCACGTTCGAGTGACTCGAGATCCGTGATCTTAAGACTCTCATACAAGAGCTTGATAGTCTTGGGGCCCACACCGGGAATCGCTTCAAGTTCTTCGACCTTGACGGGAATTCGCTGTCGTAGTTTCTCTAGCGTCGACATCTTTCCAGTGGCGAGATACTCCTGAATCTGCTCTGCAATTGACTTCCCCACACCCGGGATCTCTGTCAACGCATCTCGAGCGGCAACCGCCTCTATGTCTTCACCCAATGCCTCGACAGAGCGTGCCGCCCGGGCAAATGCGCGGGGCTTGAACTTGTTCTTTCCCTCCACCTCAAGCAAGACGCTGATTTCATGAAGGAGCCTTGCTATCTCACGATTCTTCAAGCGTAGGCCTCCCACTCCTTTGACCACGGATCGATTGAGCGTACCGTTTCAACGGCAGTAAGAATGTTTTCTTCAGGGGTGTCCACCGTGATGACACACCCGGGAGCAACTATGACCCCGCTCAATCCTGCGTTTCGGAGGGCCGAGAGGATCTGAGTTTCTACGGCATCACGGTCGCCAGTACGAAGAACACCGTTGTGGTCAATTCCCCCAAGAACTCCCCGCCGGCTAATCTTTTTTCCCTCAGCTAGACTGAGAGCTGCACTCTGATCCTCCCAGCTAATCGCCGTCACACCAGGGACACGTGAGATTGTGCGAAACCGTATCCGCTCTCCGGGCTCACGTGCATGCAGGTGAAACACTATGAAGTCAGCGCGACCGCGAACACGAGATATGAGTCTGAGCTGATACGGTAGGACGAATCGCTCATAGTGTTCGTCGTTGACCGAAGTTTCCGTGGAGTGTTGTGATGCGATGAATAGTCCGTCGGCACCGGCATCGAGTGTTGCATTTGCGAAGTCGGCCATGACGTTTGTGATAATCTCGAGCACTCGTTCCATGAGATTGGGATGTGTATCAAAGTAGTCTGTCACAGGCCCCTCACATAGTTTGTCAGCGACCATCGCGGGGTCGAAGACTGTCGCCATTGTGGGAACGCGGTCTTGTGCATACTCGTGGATGAGTTCCACTGCACGGACCTGTCGCCCGAATTCACCAGCATTGACGTCGACAGCCTCGAGAACCTCCCAGTCGCTCGCCTCCTGCACACGGCAGTTCTTGCATGTTGTTGAGCCTGAGATTGCGCCGTTATAGATGACCTCACACCCCCAATCGACCACAGGATAGCGCCCATGAAATGATATCTTCAACAGGTCGTGATTGAACCTGCGATGGAACGCAATCTCCGCCTCCGCAAGTCCCTCGGGTGTCCGATCATGTTGGGGGTGATGCTTCCAGACGGACACTGGCACAGTTTCAGCAAGATTCCCTAGCATCACTTCTCTGATAAGCTCGAACTTTGTCATGGCTGAGAAGGCAATGCCCCCTGACGATAAAGAGAGTTTCGTCGGGGAGCACCTGTCAGCGAGTCACTCAAAGAGATCCTTTGCAATACGGCTTAGGCGCGGCTCACTGTCAAGAACCTCTCCAATCTGCTTCCTACTTACGGCCAGCCTTATCTTCTTCGTACGACCATATCGCCCCTTCGAGATGACGGTAGTGTTGATAAGCCCCAACATGTCCAGCTCGGAGATCAGGTCAGAAACCCTGCGCTGTGTCAGAGTGTCCAGAGACAATGCTCGTGCAACCTCTGTGTAGACATTGAAACACTCACCTGTAAAGATGTCACGCTTGCCCTTCTTGGTGAGTGCATAGACTGCAAAGAGGACCGCCTTTGACTGCATTGGAAGTGTCTTGATGGCCTCAGAAACACTGTCACGCTCCAAGATCTTCTGTGCTTCTCGTACATGTTCCTGTGTGACCTTATCGTCACCTCGACGTTCTGCGAGCTCCCCAGCAGTCCTCAAAAGATCAAGGGCTCGACGTGCATCACCATGCTCCTGAGCCGCAAGGGCACCAACGAGGTTTATCACACCCTCATCAGCGATCACCCCATCGTTGAATGCTAGGGACACTCGTTGCTCAAGAATCCCTTTCAGCTCCACGGCGTTATAGGGTGGAAACACGACCTCTTCCTCACCAAGGCTGCTGAGTACGCGTGGGTCCAGCATCTCCTTGAACTTGAGGTCGTTGCTGATTCCAATGATGGAAATCCTGCTGTTCTTCAATTCCCCGTTCATCCGTGTGAGGCCGTACAGGATATCGTTGCCTTGGGTGACATCACGCTTGAGCAGACTGTCCACCTCATCGAGAACCACAACGAGAATGTTCGCCTCCTCGTCAAGCTTGTTCTTGAGAACACTGCGAATCTCGTCAGTGGGAAGACCAGTGAATGGCACCTCAGAACCATCGGGCATCCGTGCACCTATCTGCTCGCATAGGCTTCTCAGCACTCGGTAGTTAGTACCTACAATGCGGCAATTCACAAAGGCGCTCAAGGGGGGCCGGACGCTGCTGTCGGTCGCCTTGTCAATCAGTGCCTTGAGGACGTATTTCGCAACGACCGTCTTTCCTGTCCCAGTCTTCCCGTAGCAGAGGATATTCGATGGCGGGGCACCACGAAGCGCGGGCCCGAGAATGGATGCGATTCTGCTCATCTGTTCGTCACGGTACGGTAGCTTGTCAGGCACAAAGGTCGGTCTCAACGCGTTTCGGTTGCGGAAGATTGACTGGCCCTGCAGGAACTTGTCGAAGAGTTTGTCAAGCGGTTTCTCCAACTCAGCTTCACATCTCCACTGGAAGTCGTCGTTGTTTCCTCTGTATCCACTGGAGCCTGTGGAACCTGTGGAGATAAAGGCACGTATTACCAAGCAGTCTAGCTGACCAACAGGTGTTATCATCAAAAGTCATATCAACAATACGAGTGGCCACACGCGCCGTGACATGGGAGAGGACACACCGCCATGAAACTCCGAGATTTGGAGATTGCACTCGAAACGATAGAGAGAAGGTCTGAGAGAGAGGTCACACTGGAGGACTATCCCACGCCTGCGACCATTGCAGCAGCGATAATCTACGCCGCGCAGATGGAGCACGGGGACATCATTGACAAGGTCGTGTGCGATCTCGGATGCGGGGACGGAGTCTTTGCCATTGGTGCAGCCCTGATGGGTGCGCGTCGTGTTATTGGGGTCGATATACAATCCAAAGCCTTAAAGGTCTGCCAACGGAACTCGAAACTGCTCGGGACAGATGGCACGACAGACTGGGTCCTAGGGGAGGTTCCTTCTCTGGAGTTTAGAGAAACCATAGACACTGTGGTGAGCAATCCTCCCTTTGGGGTCAAGAAACGCGGAGCCGACCTAGTCTTCCTGAGGAAGGCACTGTCCATAGCCAGAGTGACGTACAGTATCCATCTGGCAGGTGAAAAGAACAGACAATTCCTGACGAGGAACGTCGAGAAACTCGGAGGAATCGTGACCCAGGTTGAAACGTTCGAGTTCCCGATTCGACGGCTGTTCGAGTTCCATAGAAAAGAGAAACACATGACAAAAGTGAATCTGTATCGAATCGAGATGAAAGAGAGGTGACAGAAGTGGCAGATGTCAAGAGCGGGGACATAGTGGTGCCTGGCGATCAACTGTGCGTGATTGAAGAGTTCTCTCCCAGTTTCGGCACCTATGAGGAGAATGGAATAGTGTATGCAGCCACCTCGGGCGAGGTTGCGGTAGACGTCAAGAGGCGAGAGATAAAGGTCGTTGATCCTGATGGCTCGGTACGGCTCGCTCTGCCAATACGGGGAGATGTCCTTCTTGGTGAGGTCATCAATGTGTACGATCAGCGAGCAGAAGTCAACATTGTCAGACGAAATGGAGTGGACATTCACAATCCCCTTGTGGGTGAGATTCACATTAGCAATGTAACAAGACGTTATGTGAAGTCTATGTACGATGTTCTCAAGCCTGGCGACATAGTCCGGGCTAGGGCCCTGAACACACACACGCTACCAGTTCAGTTGAGCCTCGTTGGTCCAGAGTTTGGAGTAATCTTTGCAAAATGCGGGAAGTGCGGCAATCCCTTGACAGTAACTACACACAATAACATGATCTGTTTGAAGTGCGAGAACAGAGAAACCCGTGAAACTGCCAATGATTATGGCCAGCGATTCGGCTTGGAACCGCGGCCTGACCTCGCACCGCGGAGGAGGATGACACGGGGGCCACCGAGAAGGGACAGACCGTCCAGACCCGGCACGGGCAGAAGAGCCCCATCAAGACCTAGAGGTGATAGGCACTCACCACGAGGGAGGACATCAGGTCCACGCAGATCATCCATTAAGAGGAGAAGGTAATCATGGAACCACGAGTCCTAGAGAGCAGCAGATACGAATTGAAGATTGAGATAGTGGGGGAGGGCCACTCCTTCTGCAACCTACTCCGTAAGACCCTCTTAGAGGAGCCAGCGGTGGAGTTTGCGGGGTACAGCATTGACCATCCCCTTTTGGCAAATCCCGTGTTCACGCTCAGGACGAAGCGTCGACAGGCCAACGTTGTCTTGAGAGAAGCGTTGGAGAAAATGCTTGCACGTACGGAGGAGTTTCGCAAGAAGTTCGTGCAAGCGGTTTCTGACCACGAGGTCAAGTAGACACTCTGGATTCCTGCGGGCGCGTGGTCGTTTGTGGCGGTCGCTGGTACATCATGAAACTGCACGAGAGATTATGAATGACACGGGCCTAGCTCAGATTGGCGACACGCTTGTGAACCTATGCTATTCTGTGGCAAAGAGCCTAACCATCGGCAAGATGGTTGGGGAGAAGGTCAGGGACAGCGTTCTTGCCAAGGCCATTCGATCAAATCCCATCTACGGGCAGATTGGAAGACGAACTGACGCGGGGGCCGCTGGCGATGCCTATGAGGCCATAATGGCATATCTCTGGCTCACGGGGCAGACAACCATAGAAGAGATCATCACGATTCTGAGGGGCAATCTTGTCATCGATGACAGGACGAGTAGAAAACGAGAAGCAGAGGCTGCGGCCTTGGCATTTCAGAAGCTCTTGGAAACCATGGCCTCAAGACTTCCTAAAGAGTCGCAGTGATGTTCGCCTTATGCTACCGCGACGCAAGCCTTAATTTGAGGATTCATCGCCACGAGGGCAACGCGCGAGGTTCTATGTCATGGAGTTCTGCGATAAGTGTGGCGCGATGATGGTCCCAGTAACATCGGAGGATGGGACTCGCGTCCTGAAATGTCGTAGCTGCGGCCACACGAGAGAGTTGAAGGGCAATCTCAGGGTGTCACACAAGATTAAGAAGTCGCCGCGCGACAAGATTGTGGTCGTAGAGGATGACTCCATCCCGATGCCTGTCACAAAAGCCACATGTCCAAAATGTGGCAATAACGAGGCATACTATTGGACTGTTCAGACACGGAGAGGAGATGAAGGGGCCACCGAGTTCTACAGGTGTACTAGGTGCAAGTACACATGGCGCGAATATGGCGGCTGAGGGACCCGTGGACCTTTTTTACCATGTGCGCAATAGTACGAGTGAGGTCTTTGCGGAGACGAGGTGGATGAGTGAAAAGTCTTTCAGAGCTAGACGCCCCTCACCACTGGTCACGATTCGTTCATTGAACAGTGATATTGAGGGCCCCATTAGGATCATCGGACTGGTCGTCGAGGCACGACCAGGTACGGCCATTGTGCAGGACCTGATGGATGATGTGGACAGTGCTGGATCCATCCAAGTGATTGTCGAGGGGCAGCTCGAGGTGGAACACAAGTACATCCTAATTGGAGAAGTGACAGAGAAGAAGACGGACCACGGAAAGACTCTGATTCTCAATGCTGATATCGCACACGATATCACCGATTTGGACATACGAGAGTTCAAGAGGACACTAGACCTAGAGAGAGAGGTACATTCATATCTAGTCCGGTGAGGCATCTGCAACCAGAGGCAATCTATTTTAATTGGGGAACGCGTGATGATGAACCACATCCTCAGTGAGGAGGTCCGGCACAGACTGATACTGTTCGTGATGCGAATGGGTGATTTTCAACTGGATTCGGCTCATGAGCAATCAACTTGAACGGAGGAGCAGACATGTTTCACGCGACCCTTGATAGTACCAAGACCTGGAAACAGATAGTGGATGCCCTTGCCACTCTTCTGACAGAGGTCAACTTCGTGATATCGGAAACCGGAATCTCGCTATGTCAGCTCGACTCGTCGAAAGCAGCAATGATTGACCTCAAGCTCCCAGCGGGGGTATTCCAAGAATACACTTGCAAGGGCGAGCATGTTGTCTGTCTTGGTGTGGACGAGCTGGTCAGGATTAGCAAGAGAATGGCCGGTGATGACAGACTGGAGTTCAGCCTCGACGAGAAGACGCAAAGATTCGAGATTCGAATGATTGGCCAAGCTGACAGAAAGTTCAGTCTGATGCTCCTGACACCGCCGGACGAGGAGAGAAAGAGCAAGCCAATGCCATATGATGTTCGTGCGGAGATGTATGCGAACGCGTTCAAGCAGGCAGTCAAGGACATTGGGGTGGTTTCGGGGCACATCAAGATTCATGCAGACAAAGAGTCCCTGACCTTCACCGGCGAGGGCGGCATTGGTGAGGCCCAGGTCGTTCTCAAGATAGGCGATGAGTCACCATTGTATGACCTTCAGATGGAGAAACCGGCCACCGCAATGTACTCGCTCAGCTATCTGTCAGAGATCTCAAAGGCGATGTCAAGCGACAGTCTTGTGCTCCAGTTTGCGACAGACAAGCCGATTCAGATGGAGTTCTCTGTCGCCGAGGGCGGCGCTATCAAGTTCATTCTCGCCCCGCGGATTGAGCGGAGGAGATAGAAACCGTATTCAGAAGAAGAAAGCAGAGGTGGATGGACCTCACTCCGTCAGTGGGGAGTCCGCAGAGAAGGGGCCCCAGTCCTCATGTATAGAGTCCATCGGGAGCTGTCACCGTAATGTCCTCAAGAGAACGGGAGAAACGGCAGAAGTTCCTACGCCTCATGTTCCAGCAGTACTACAGAAACCACGCTGCCGACATCGACATCCCTGACAGACTCCACATGCGAGAGTTCGCCTTGGAAACATGGGAGTACACTTGGCGTTGCACACGCCGGGCCGAAACAGATGCCTCGGGTCAGACCGTATATGTGGGTTGTGGGAGAAAGGGAACTGCAATTCAAAGACCATCTGTCTGCCCCGTGTGCAACTCGCCCACAGTTACGTCCACAAACTGGTCACGGCATCTTGGCTTCCGGACTGCAAAGGCCATGAGATCTGAGCTTGCAGCACGGGCCCCACATAGCGTCTATCACTCTGCTGCCTTCTACAACATCCCAGTAGCAAGAGACATGCAGGAGAAACAGTGGCAGGGCGCCGAGCTTGTCTTTGATATCGATGCAGACCACCTAGATGCACCCTGTACGCAAGAACACGACAGCTGGGTGTGTGCGAATCCGAATTGCATGAAGACAGGTTGGGGAGAGCCTCCGGAACAGGGGTGCCCTTCGTGCGGTGGACTGGAGTTTCATAGACGAAAGTGGATCTGTGACAGATGTATGGACGACGCCCGGCGAAACACCCTGCGTGTCTACGATGAGTTCTTAGTGGGCGACTTTGGGATTGATTCCGACCAGATTGTCATCAATTACAGCGGGCATCGAGGATATCACATCCGTGTCAGGGATCCCCGCGTCTTCAAGCTAGACTCTGCGGCACGCGTCGAGATAGCCCATGAGATCACGGGTGTCGGTTTCGATGGGAATAGCGTTGTTGGAACCACACTGAACATTCCTCAAGCTCCTGCGCGGAGCCTTGCCGGATGGGGGGGTCGTGTTGTAGACGCCATCGTGAACTTGATACGGAATATCGACTCGTATGAGGGAGGGCAGCATTGGGTTTCGCGACTGAAAAGAAACAGGGAAGCTATCATTGCCGGACTGTTGAAGAACCCGCCCGAGTTCTGGAGGGGCGCAGGCATAAGTGTGAAGTCGTGGAGAGAGATAGCCACAGTCGCTGTGGCCATGTACGGTGGCAAGATAGATGTGCCTGTGACTCATGATGTTCACAGGGTAATAAGACTCATCGGAAGTATCCATGGCAAGACCGGTTTTGTCGTTGCGAAACTCACGAGAGAATCAATTGAGGACTTCGACCCATTTGCAGATGCACTTGCCTTTGGCGCGGATAATCTGCGTGTCAGGGTGCTGGGTGGTCTATTGGAGGTGCCAAGGTTTCGGATTGGTGATGAGTTATATGGGCCCTACGGCGACGAGGTCGTTGACCTTCCTATGAGTGCTGCCATGTTCCTGTTATGCAAGGGGGTTGCAGTTCTTGGCTGAACTGAACTATGACAACATACGACGCATCTGGGAGAAGGAAATCAACTCGGAAGAACTTCAAGACCTAGATGATCTGACTATAGGGAAAATGGCAGAATATCTGTCGCACGTGAGGCTTGCTCTCACAGAAGTGCCAGCTGACAACAACCTGCAAGTAGAGATTTACACACGAGAGATTGAGAATCTCGAGTACATGTTGACGGACCTCCTCAAGATTAGAATGAGAAAGATACTGGAAGCCGCACTTGCACAACAATCCCCTGCTGGGGTGATGACCATTGCAGAGGAGGAGTTTTACAATAGGGTTTCACGTGGAGTCAGTGCTCACGCCTCCTTCTTGGAATCCGTCCTCACCGGCAGCGTGTCCGTTGACACAGAGGTGGAGAGAACGACCGGTGGCGTAGCGGCCACAGATAATGGTGGTATGGAGTATGTGACCGTGATGTTCACACGGCCTATTGATACACCATTCATAGGACTGGATGAGAAGACATATGGACCATTCGAGAGGGAAGACGTGGCTACAATCCCAGTTGCAAATGCGCAGGTGTGGCTACGTGATGGCACGGTCGTCAGGGTGGTCGCACAAGATGTGGAGCGCGATTAGATATGGAAACAGAGGACATTCTCCACCGTCTTCAAGACATACTGGATGCTGTTGAACAGAAACATGGAGAATGCGCCGAAGGATTCGAGCGATTTCAGGTGGCCCTCACCGGGGTCCTTCGTCTGTTGTCCACTGGAGAAGACACATTAAGGGAGCTTCACGGTAGTCCTGATGCTGTCAAGGGGTACATCCTGCGGGCACTCTCGTTGCTTCGTAGCCAGACAGACCAGATGTGGCAAGACATTGCAACAAGCATTGCCGCACTGTCTGAGGACCTTCGAAAATGATAAGAGCGTCGTGCAGGAGTGGAAACGCATGAGAATGCAGCGACGGCTCATAATTGTAATCGCATGGATTGTCTGTGTGTGTCTTGCTCTATGGGGCGCCTTCAGGTACCCGCTGAACACACTTGAACCCGTGTATGTCGTGATGTACGAAACGGTTGTCATAGGCTGGATGTCGCTGCTAATGTCACTCGTCTACAAGAAGGGACTCCCAAGTCAATCAGAGAAATGAACAGGGCCTCTCAGAGCGAGCGAGAGGCGTTGTCGGCCGCCTGTTTTTCTGAAGCTTTTAATACTGGCACGAATGTTGCAGTTCCGCCTAGCCAGACGGCGTCCGCAAAGGTGTGACGACGATGACAGAAACCGATGAGAAGGCTGGACCGCCGGTCACCTTAGTTGAGCCAATAGACATGTCGAAGCTGAATCGGGACTTTCGCCGAGAGATTCAGAGCATGCCTGACGGTGATGAGCTGAGTGCTTGTTTTGCCTGTTCCACTTGCACAGCGGCCTGCCCCATTGCAAACCAATGGAAGTACAAACCGCATCAACTGATTCGCATGATTCTATTGGGAATGCGAGAAGAGGTGCTTACGTCTCGAGAGATATGGGAGTGCCTGACTTGTTTCCAGTGTCAGGAACGCTGCCCTCAGAATGTCAGGGTGACCGACATTCTGTTTGACTGCAAGAACCTTGCAGCAGAGGAGGGACACGTACCAGAGAACATCTTGGGGCTGGCCAAGGAACTGCTGGAAAAGGGGCAGCTCTATGTTGTCACAGCCGACTGGGAGAGAGAAGACCTTGATCTTGAGCCCGAGGTTCCAGGACTCTCCACAGACGAGTTCAAGTCCATCCTGAAGGGGACGCGTACTGGCAGGCTTGTGGGCGGTGATCAGTGAGATGCCGACATACAACCTCTACATGGGATGCAGTGTCCCAGCAAACTACCCCAACTACGAGGCTGCCACGCTGAAGGTCGCAGAAGCACTGGGAATGGAACTCATCTATATGGAGGGAGTGGGATGCTGTGGCAGCCCGAATCTGAGGGCCATCGACTACTTCGGTTGGCTATTGGTCAATGCTAGGACGTTGGCGATAGGTGAGAAGACGGGACATGATATCGTCACGCCATGCAATGGCTGCTTTGGCTCCTTGAAAGATGTCCTCTATCACCTCAAACATGACGAGGAAGACATGAAAAAGGTGAATCAGGAGCTGGAGAAGTTCGGACTTGAGTTAAAGGGGACCGTGAGGGTCAGACATGTCATCGAGGCCATGTATACCGACATAGGTATCGAGGAGATCGAGAAGAAAGTCACGCGACCTCTAGACGGTGTGAGGATTGCGATACACTATGGGTGCCATCTCCTGAGACCGGCTGACGTGACAGAGGTCACACCCGATATCTTCGACGAACTGCTTCGTGTCACGGGGGCCACTGTTGTCGAGTATCCACTCTGGAAACAGTGCTGTGGTGCCACCGTCCTGCCGGTGAACGAGCCTCTTGCGGTACGACTCGCACGGGACAAACTCAAGTCGATAAAGGATGCTGGTGCCGAGTTCATAATGGTCGTGTGTCCGGCCTGTGGAAACCAGCTCGACCTTCAGCAATTTGGGATTAAAGACACGTATGGAGAGGAGTACAACCTGCCTGTTCTGTTCTATCCCCAGATTCTCGCGTTGGCAATGGGAATGAGCGAAGATGACGTTGGACTAAGCATGAACCGGGTCCCAGCGGATCCGATACTTGATCATCTCACGGGATAGGAGAGGTGAGGCAGGACGTGTCGGATCCGGTACTCATCATCGGAGCGGGCGTTGCAGGCCTGACCGCAGCAGTGGAGCTGGCCGACTCAGGCGTTAGGGTCGTGCTAGTGGAACAGAAGACGACAGTTGGTGGGAACGCACTTGATCTCTACAAGGCGTTTCCAACCGATGACTGTTTCTACTGTTTCGAGAGTAACAGGGACAGACCAGGCATTCGAAAGTGCTTCTACAGGAGTGCTCTTCTTGATCAACCGAACATCGAGCTTCGAATCAATACGACTGTCAGCGAGATCTCTGGTGAACCCGGCAGGTTTGAAGTCAAGCTTGCCATAGGACCACAATATGTTGACCCCATCAAGTGCATAATGTGCGGCATCTGCATGAAACACTCGAATGCATTCGTTTTGATATCTCCGCAGTGCCAGCCACAGGCTGTCGTCTACGATCCGACCAGAGCTGATGACGGCGTCCAGCGAGCAGCCGAGGAGTGCCCAACAAGGGCAATCAATCTGGACGCCAAGCCGGCAGAAGAAACCATCACCGTGTCCGACATCATCGTTGCCACAGGCTATCATGAGATGAAACCTGTCAACATGGACGAATACGGGTATGGGAACTATCCCGACGTTGTGACTCAACTTGAACTCGCAAAGATGCTTGACCCCAATGGAGAAACTGGGGGTGCACTTCTAAGACCGTCTGACGGTGCGCCAGTCAGCCATGTTCTCATGGTTCAGTGCGTGGGAAGCCGCGATGAGAACCACTACCCCTATTGTTCGAAGATCTGTTGTGTCTTCGCATTGAAACATGCAAACATCATTGCAATGGAACGTGAGAACATAGATGTCAGCGTTGTCTACATGGATATCCGTACCTATGACAGACACGAGCGATACTATCGTGATGCTAGGGTTGCAGGGGTGAATTTCATCCGTGGGCGCGTGCAGCGACTTGCCCCCTCTTCAGACGGTGGACTAGACGTGATTGTCTATGATTCTTTACTCGACAGGTACCTCAGACTCCATACGGACCTGTTTGTGCTCTCCTCTGCGCTGGAGCCACCGGAGGGAGGAAAGGGGATAATCAAGGCACTGGGACTGAAGTCCGCAAGTGGATTTGTCGCCCCCCACGACCTCGCTCCCGAGGAAACTGTCGTGGCGGGTGATCATGTCTATGCATGTGGTACGGCTTTGGGTCCAGCCGAGGTTCCTGAGAGCGTGACTCAAGCGAGAGCGGTTGTTTCGAAGATACTTCAGAGCAGGAAGTGATCAAAGGATGGGCGAGAAGTCAGCCGTGGTGTTGTGCAATTGTGGGAATACTCTGAAGCTTGACTACGACTTCCTGCAGACAGAGATCGGAAAGATGGATGGGGTTTCGTCGGTCATACTCCTCGAAACACTGTGTCAGGAGAACGGGCTCGCAAGGCTGAAGGACATAATCGAGGAGGCGGGTGGACGTGTGGTGATAGCGGCCTGTACCGCCCAGAAGCTTCGGCCGAGAGTCAACTATAGGATAGCTCAGGCTGGAACAGACACATCCATGATTCAATATGTCAATATTCGTGAACACTGCGCTTGGGTGCATGAAAACACCGATGAGGCAACACGGAAGGCTCTCGACATGGTGAGGGGAGGAGTTGCGCTCGCAAACTTGGCAACCCCCTTGACAGTACAGACAAAGAATGTCAAGAAACATGTTACTGTAATCGGCGGTGGGATTGCAGGTATCGAGGCCGCCCTCAGCCTATCGGGGTTGGGATACGATATCACGTTGATTGAACTGAGCGACAGGCTGGGAGGCCATGTTGCAAACCTCCCTGTCGTTGCACCTACAGGCAAGTCGGGTAGAGAAATACTTGACAGTCGGCTCAAGTCTTTGGAGAATGACAAGAGAATCACAGTGATGACCAGAACGCAAGTGAAGTTTGTTGAGGGTGAGATGGGAAACTTCACCGTTCACTACATCTGTGATGAGGAGGAGGGCACTCTTGATACATCTGCAGTAGTGATTGCCACAGGCTTCAAAGAGTTCAAGCCTACGATGATGGAAGAGTACAGGTACGGCAAGAACCCTGATGTGGTCACGCAATACGAACTGTCGGAAATGTTGACGAATGAAGATCTGAAGAGACCCTCAGACGGCGGACCGATCAAGGAGGTCGTCATGGTTCAGTGTGTTGGGAGCCGCTCGGAAGAATACAAGCGTGACTGCAGCAAGCTGTGTTGCACCTTCGCCATAGACAATGCTCTTGAGATCCTCAAGAGGGTTCCCGATGCCCGTGTCAGGATTGTCTACATGGACATTAGAGTGCCGTTTGAACACGAGATTATCTACAAGGAGTCGAGAGAGAAGGGAGTAGACTACATCAGAGGCCGGGTCGGCATGGTGTGGGAGGAAAACGGACAGACGCATGTCCGCATCTATGATTCACTTCTCGACCAGTACTTCGAAACCACACCTGACCTCGTCGTGTTGTCAGCTGCAGTGTTGCCCCCGGACGGACTATACGAGCTGTCAGAGAGCCTCGGATATGCGATCGAGAGTGATGGCCACATCAAGGAACTCTACGGCAAGCTGCGACGAAACGAAACTCGCCGGAGAGGTGTTGTTGCTGTTGGGGCCGTCACGCGGCCACAGTTCGTCCATGAGGCTGTCACGGAGGCACAGGCAGGAGCACTCGTGATCCATAATGAGTTACAGGGTGGGGAGATAGAAGCCGTGGCACGCGGTGCGGTCTTGAATGTTGATGATTGCGTGGGTTGTAGCCTATGTGCCCAGCAGTGTCCTCGCGGCGTACCAATTATGATTGAACAGACAGATGCTGAAGAGAGCACCGAGAAGTTCCTGTTCAAGGCGTCTATCGACACCCTGAATTGCCATGCATGTGGTGTGTGTCAGAGCCTTTGCCCCTCGGGTGCCACCCAGCTCAACTTTCTCAGCAACGAGCAGCTGTGGGCCCAAATCGCGGCCACACTTCAAGATGCTGGGCCGGACTATCCAATCACACTCTGTTTCCACTGTGAGGAATGTGCGGTGTCCACGATTGACATTGTGGGAATACGCAGGATGCAGTACCCCGCCAGCACCCGATTCATTCCCGTCCCTTGCGCAGGGCGCGTGAGTATAATCGACATTCTAAAGGCCCTTGAACACGGTGCCAGTACAGTCATGATAGCGGCCTGCGAAACAGACCGCTGTCACATGGGTGGCACTGGAAACGAGGTCGCACAGTCACAGGTAGATGTTGCTCGCGACATCCTCAACGCAATCGGCTGGAGGGGCGAGAGAGTGGACATGTTTCGAATGTTCAGTGCTGAGCCTGAGAGATTCACAAGGGCCGTCGAGGAGATGGTCAGGCGAGCAAGGGAACTTGGGCCCACGCCCGTACACAGCGGCACGGCTGGAAGATGGATGGAGGTGACAGAATGAGCAACGCAGCCACGCAGGAACGGCACATTCCTCCGAAACGCCAACGGATGCTGGACATGATTATGGTCCTCGGCGGCCTCAAGGAAGAGGCAGCAATTCCGCTGAGCCGCGTGAATGAGGAGATTAGACTACTCAAGGAAGAGCTGTCACCTCTCACAGCAGAGATTGTTGCATACCCGGAGAAGTACTTCCAAGAGTTTCTGACCGCAGTGGAGAGAGCAGGAATCATAGATCAGATCACGGACCCGTCTATCCTCTCAGAGGCCATCAACAATCTCGAGGCCGCCCTTAAGACGGGGGAGTCAGGCTCCCTGTCAACACTTCTTGGTCTACTTCGGGAGGCCGAGGCCAAACATCAAGATATGAGTGAGAAAACAGAGCCCCAACTTGATGCAGTCGATGTTGCTAAGGTCATTGCGCCTCTGCCAGCGATCATCAGTCAGATAGAAACGGTCGTCGCCGAGTACGAGAAACAACGTGCCGCAGACGCGGAGGCTGCCGAAAATGAGCTGAAGGAGATAACAGAAATATTCGCCAATCTCGCCAACCGTGCAATGGAGGAGCCAGAGAATGTTCTTGCAGAGCTTCAGAAACTGGGGTCCAAGACACGGTATGGGCCGTTTCTGAGAGCGGCAGCTCAATTGAAGCGAGGGCGACGGGAGGGCCGTATCCCTGATGACAGGTTTGCAATGCTCGTTGCCGAGAACATGGTCACCGAGATGCGCCGCGGCATCATCATGTTCATACTCAATCATATGGGATCAAGAACGGTTCCCCAGCTGGCTGAGCTCATGAAGACAACCCCAGCCCTAGTCCAGCGCGCGATAATCACCATGATTCAGCGTTCTGATGTGGAGATAGTGGGTGTGGAGGGTGATGCACCAGTCTTTGCGCGTGTCCTAGGAGCGGTACCGGAGAGCACTCTTGCAATCAAACGAGTAGTGCAACAGTTCAGAAGCCTCGTGAAGACCGTTGATGAAACGACTGCCAAGATCCTCAACGACGCTCTGAGTCGACTGTCCTCCGTATTGGAGCGGCTGCAACTGCTTGGAGAATACGACGAAACTAGGTTGGCTGATAGCGTCAAACAACTACGCGAGCTTGCGGACAAGGGTACAGAGGCTGCACTCAGCACTCCTGCCTCGATTGATACGGAACAACTGAAACTCTTAATATCCGCAGGTCTAGAGGCCTTTGCCCGATTCAGACTCAAGATCACGCTTGAGAAGGGCCCCAACCTTGTGAAGGGCACAAACGTATACGGCGAGAAACTTGACCCCGAGGTCTATGCACGCATAATGGACACGTATCTGGACAATGAGATTGAGAGAGGCACAATTCTACTACTAATCAGAGAGCATGGGGCCATGACGGTCAAGGATCTTGCTGAGCGGACTGGAATCCCACCCGATCGCGTGCTGCAACACCTCCTAAGAATGAAACGCGATGAGCTGTTGACCATTGCAGGTGAAGCGCATGGGTACGTTCTGTATGATGTGCCAAGGACACCAAATGAGGCAGAGGTGGCCGTGCAGACGGTGACGGCTCTTGCATACGACCTTGCCCCTGCCATGAAAGAACTGGAAACCCTTGTCGAGAAACTCACTCCGAAGGACATTGGCAGACTTGTCAACACCATCGAAATCTTCTCCAAGTCGCGGGACAAGATGGCCAAGCTGAGTGTGGGCGGAGCGGTGGTGGCAGAGGACATTCTCACCAACATTGAGGGGAAGATCAAGTCCGCACTTGCCATGGCATACAGGACACGGGCCCGTATACCCAGTACGCGCCCCAAAGTGACTATTGACGACCTCATGGATGTGGATGTGCCGACTGTCATGGATGAGTACCGCGACATGATGGGATATGCGCCGCTCCTCGGCTTCGGAACAATCAAGTGGGATCACTCCAAGTGCCTTGGCTGCAAGTCCTGTGAACTGGCATGCCCGGAGGATGCCATTTTCCTGAAACCAGTCATTGAGAGATCCCACAGTTCTTTGAGTTCAGTGAGGAGTCGCTGGAGAAGCTACCTGCTAACAAGGCATTGTTCTACCGGACCGTACGCAGTCTTGCAACGCGTCGGCCGACGGAGAATATCATGTTGCAGCATGAGGCACCGGGATTCGGGCACATAGAGGTGGACCTTTGGTTGTGTGTGGCATGCCGAACATGCGTGAGGAGATGTCCGGGCCCTGATGAGGGGGCCCTCGAGCTAGAACTGAAGTGGAGCCTGCCTGAGGTCGTCAGGCACATAGCAGCGGAGGCCGAATGACCAGCTTTCCAACAGCAGTATTCGGCCGGTTTGACGACTCAGGAATACCTCCAAGTGAATGGAGAACTCTATGACTTCAGGTGAGGAACCACTATGATTGATTTCTCATTGACCGAGGAACAGAAGAAACTCCAACTAAAGGCACGGGAGCTTGCGCAGGAGTACATGATACCATATGCTCACTACTACGACAAGATAGGAGAATTTCCCTGCCCCATCATCGAAAAGGCATGGGAACCCGGACTCATGAACCTATGAATCCCAAAGGAGTACGGTGGACCCGGTCTTGGAGTGCTTGAGCAGTGCATTGTTGTTGAAGAGATGGCTGCCGGTTGTGCAGGGATGACCACCAGCATCTATGTCAACGGTCTCGGCGTCGAGCCCTCCTTGTAGCGGGAACGCATGAACAGAGGGAGAAGTATCTCAGACCGTTGACAGAGGACCTCAAGTTCACCTCTTTCGCGTGCTCAGAGCTAGGCATGGGAAGCGATGTTGCAGGAATTCAGACCAGAGTGACACGGGACGGGGACTACTATGTCATCAACGGAAGTAAGTTCTGGATCACAAGCGCTCCCTTTGCAGACAACTTTACAGTCTTTGCAACACTTGACCCCAAGCTGAGGTATGAGGGCCTCTGTGCATTCATCGTGGATGCTGATACACCTAGCCTCAAGGCTGGTCGACCCGTGGAGAAGATGGGGCATCGGGCCTCAACAACATCTGCAGTGATGTTTCGTGACGTTAGAGTGCCAGCAGAGAATCTGCTGGGCAAAGAGGGGGATGGTTTTAGAATCGCAATGGCCACCTTTGCGCTCACTAGACCAGCTATCGCTGCGTTCGCAACAGGACTCGCACGCTCAGCAATGGAGTATGCAAGAGAATATGTCAGCAAGCGGAAGGCCTTCACAAAGAAGCTACGTGAGTTTGAGGTGATACGGTTCAAACTCGCGGAGATGTACATGAAGATTGAAGCGTCCCGACTGCTCTATCTCAAGGCCGCATGGGAGGCCGACAAGACTGGCAACTCAACTGTTCCTGCCAGCGTGGCCAAGGCCTCTACAACAGATGCGGCCGTGTGGGTCGCAAGCGAGGCTGTGCAGATACATGGAGGTTACGGCTATATCGACCAGCTCCCATTGGAGAAGATCTTCAGGGATGCAAAGCTGCACGAAATCTATGAGGACACAAGTGAGATTCAGCGCCTGATCCTTGCAAGACATGTCTTGGATACATATCAGCCAGCCATGGAGAAGATTCCTCGATGGTTCAGCGAGAAGCCTCCTGATTTCGACTGAAATAACTGGTCTCCAGTGGCACACGGTGGTGTCCAAATTGGAGATTGATCATGCCACCGTCACGACCCAGTCGCTTCCCATTCGGTAACTACTACACTTATATTACTACACGATAGTTAATTCCATGTGATATAACAATGGCACAGGACAAGAAGACAGCTTTGAAGAAAATCATTGAGAAGCTACATGCAGGGGAAGACCCAGAGGAGGTCAAGCGCGAGTTTAGAGAGGTACTGGGCGACGCGTCGGCCATGGACATATCCATGGCTGAGGAGGAGCTCATCCAAGAGGGGATGCCAAGGGAGCAGATTCACAGACTCTGCGATGTGCATCTGGCAGTATTCCGTGAGTCGATTGAGAAGCAGGGCGATATCGCGCCGCCAGGACATCCAATCCACATTCTGATGCACGAGCACAGTGCCATGCTGGATATGGCCGAGGAACTGTCCAAGATTGCATCGAGCATCAAAGAAGCCGCACGAGAGCCGACTGAGGCTGAGGCCAAGAGGATCAAGGAACTCATCGACCAATTCAAGGATGCCGAGAAGCACTATCTTCGAGAGGAGAATGCTCTCTTTCCTCAACTGGAGAAGCACGGCATCACACAACCTCCGGCCATCATGTGGATGGAGCACGATCAAATCAGAGATGTGAAAAAACAGCTCTTCTCTTCCATTTCGGAGGAGAATGGAGTTGTACACGTAGATGTCAAGAAACTCGCCAACATGGCGTTAGCATTGAGGGAATTCCTATCAAACCACTTCTACAAGGAGAACACTATACTATTCCCTGCGGCCATGCGTGTGGTCACAGAGAAGGAGTGGGATGTTGTCAGGGCCGACTTTGCAGAGGTTGGTTACTGCTGCTTCGTGCCAGAAGACGCCATTCCAGCCCCAGTTGAGAAGAAAGATGAGGCTCTCCTGAGCGAGGGAGAGGTGCGCTTTGAGTCCGGCACACTCAGAATTGACGTATTGGAGGCCATTCTAAACACACTTCCGGTAGACATCACATTTGTCGACAGAGATGACAGGGTACGATACTTCAGCCTGTCCAAGGACCGTATCTTTGTGAGGTCAAAGGCGGTGATTGGCCGGGAGGTACAGTACTGCCATCCGCAAAAGAGCATTGACAAGGTCAATCAAATCCTAGACGACTTCAAGAACGGTCGTAGAGATGTTGCGGACTTCTGGATAAACCTCCGGGGTCGGCTCATATACATTCGATACTTCGCAGTGAGAGATCGTGATGGCAAGTACTTGGGGACACTTGAAGTGACACAGGACGTCACGGACATCAAGACCCTTGAGGGTGAGAAGCGTCTTCTCGACGAGCCAGCCGCCATAGCACCAAGATTGTGAATCGAACAGGCCTTGTGAGAAACACACTCATGAAACTGGGGGCGGCTACGCCCCCGCCCCATCTCTCCTACACTTTGTTCAGTTCCCGTAGAGCACGCAATAGAAGGACCACAAGATTACTCAGTTTGGTGAGAACCTCTACGTCAGTTTCTCGCTGTAATGTTTCGTTCACAGTTCTCAGTTTCTCAAGAAGAGTTTCGCGGAGCTCCGGCAGGGTTGTGGCAATGGGCGCTGGCGTACTGTCACTCTTGGCATACACTATCCGACGATTGCAGGTGGCACAGTAGATGTCATTGCCGACTTTCATCAGCGGCGACCCACATTGCGGACAGGACTCTGCAAGCATAGTCGCGCCGCGCCTCAATAGGTCAGCCATCCGCTTGATTGAGGCATCGTTGTCCTCACCCATCTTGTGCACCAATGTAGATAGTGGCTAGTTGACCTATAAGAGCAATGCCTGTGGCATCTCGGTTACGTGACTTCCATAATTCCTATCAAAACCTCTATATGCCAAAGGCAAGTGACACTCCACGTTATTCGCACTCCGTTTAAGTGCGCCAAGACCATTCTGAGGTGAGTCCAGATGGACGCCGAAACACAGAGGAGTATTGATCATTCTAAACATCTTCTCAAGGAGATATCTGAGAACACATCGGTTCCTAGGAATATACGGCGTGCAGCCAATGAGGCCATTGCTGTCCTTGAGAATGAGTCTGAGTCCCCCGCGGTGCGGGCCCAGAACGTGATTGCGATACTGGATGAGCCCAGTCAGGATCCAAACTGTCCGAACTTTGCTCGGACACGAATCTGGCAGGTTTCCAGTCTCCTCGAGCCAATCCGCGACTAGGTCGCAAGTGACCAATCTCGCGGACTCAAATGAGTCGCCCCACCTGACAGGTGGGGATGGCGCCTAACTGCAGGCCAGTGTGTGTCTATGATAAAGGCAAGGATAAGGGGAATCTATTCTCAGTCGCTGACCCACATAATGCTCCAGAATAACTTTGAGATGATTCAACCAACCCCTGAGGTGGCTCGAAGGTTTGGACTGCCGATTCGGAATGGGATTCCTGATGTGGATATATGGGATCGGAGCGATCTCCAGGGGATAGTGGCTATTGCGTATGAGTCCATTCTCTCTAGACTGACAGAGGTGCTACGACGACGTCTCGGCGGAGTGATCGTCCGGAAGCCGCGTGTGGCGAAGAGTTCAATCTACAAGGGCTATGTGTTGGGTCGTGACGACAGAACGGGCAACGTAAAGGTGGACTTGGGAGGCGTGTCAGGTCTTCTTCCAGACCGCGATCTCAAGCAGGGCGACCCTGTGATGGTACAGGTCCGTGCCCATGACTACGGGAGAAAGTCACCTGTGCTCTCGACCAACATAACAATACCTGGTCGGTCTGTCGTCCTGCTCCCAGAACCGGTTGTTCGGCTCAGCACGAAGATTAGAAATGCGGCAACAAGAAAGAGGCTTCTTGACCTGGGGCGAAGGATTCGGGCCTACACGGACAATTGGGGAATACTCTGGAGAACTGCTGCAGAGGGGCTGACAGAGGAAGAGCTGAGGGACGAGGTGGACGACCTTCTGGACATAGCCCAGAAGATATACTCCCGATTCGAACGCATTGACCATGCCGAGATTCTGTTTGAGGGAACAAGCAATGCAGACATAGAGTTTCCGGCAGAGGTCAAAGAAGCCCTCGACAAGACTCGGGCCAAAATTGAACCCACAGTCAGAAAGCACCATTTCTACAAGAGTGCAGGCTACTCGCCGCTTGTGGACTTCGCCGAGTTGATAATAGAGGACAGGCCCGAGCAACGCGATTACATAACGGCCAAGCTAGAGAAGGTCGTCATGCGGGATATGCCAAGACGCGATGATCCCATCAATATCGAACATGTCAAACTCGACGGGAGAAACATAATCCTAGTGCGCGGACGTGTGGTCGAGGCCGGCCCCAACATGGTTGTCATAAGACGACTCTTTCGCCATACGGATCGTAAACTCAAGCTTGCTCACGAATATCCCGAGAAGGTACATGTGCCACGAGGCGAGGGGGACTATGCAGTCACTAAGGCAATCGCAGGCTCACCGACGCTGGTCACAGACTATTACTCCCGGTCGGGGGAGTTGAAGGGCACGTATGTGAATATCAATACCGGAGTGGAGATCTATCCGGGCAGCGGTAATGGGCCCAGTCGGATAAGATATGTGGATCTCGAGATTGATGTCATCGGACTGCCGAACAGCGGGGACGTGAGAATAATAGACCAGCATCTCCTCAAGCGAGCTGTTCAGCGCGGTTTTATCACCGAAGAGATGGCAGACAGCGCGCAGGCGAAGGCGGAAGAGGTCTACGAGAAGTTGCTTGCCAAATACGACGAGAATATCGCATAGATTGTGACAAGATGTAGCGTCATGCGCCTAGCGGCGTACAACACTTGTGGCGCGCAGATAGAGGTCTATCGCACTGAGAATGTCCTCCATGGTGGCCATCAGACTCTCAATACTGCGAGATGTTTCAATCTCTATGTGGAGAACTGCGGTATCAGTGTCACAGCGAATCTCCAGTCCTTCGGGGAGCGGTGTGTTGTCAGGCTCAATGGCCAACAATGCCTGTGATGCAATGTGTTCGGACTGGAACTGTAATGAGATTGATGCACGTATCAAGTGGCCTCATCTCCCGGAATGTCCTTTAGTACCTCCACCACGGCGGCCCAATCAGAAGACGACTCCAGCACGAGAGACGAGAGAGATGTCGACCGTGGGCTCAGACCACGATCCCACAGTGCAACCATGGTCGTTTCAAGGTGCTCAAAGCTGGCGGCGTGCCAGCACACACATATTGAGTTTCCATTGCGGAGAATGAGATACTGTGTATCGGTCAGGGGTTCCGATAAGAGAATTCGGCCAACCTCCGGCAGCACTCCGGCATCTGGAACGGGAAGCGGCATACTCGCAACCGGCCCGTCTGCATAGGGGGGTGTTTCGTTGAGGGTATGGAACGCATCTTGGACGGCTGAGGCTACTGCAGTACAGTGCCGCATATGGTCATCCATGAGTAGATTGAGTAATCTGGCACGGTCACCCATCCAGACCCCCAAGGCGATGCCGGGACGGCCGCGCGACCACGCCGTGGCTGCCAGCACCTGTATATTTGAGGCCCATCTCATGGGAGAAGTTTCGCTCTCTGTGAGAAACTCAAAGTTGGGACCGGCGACTGCCGGCAGTGTCTTGACATCAATCCGTGGGATGAGAGAGGACATTACACGCTGTTTCTCGTCGGCACCCAGCTGGGTCAGAGGTGTTAGCCGGAGAGAGAGGGGGAGGTCAGCCTCTTCGAGAAGCTCATCACATGACTCCTTGTCCCCCGTCACTCCGTGCAGATATGGGCGAATGCTGAACTGTAGACAGTCACGCACTGGAAGGAAGTTTGCACCGTAGAGCAGGAACTCTTTCTGTGCGCGAACTATATCGGCGTCCGCAGCCAGCTCCAGAATCGCGGCCTCAACGCCTGATGGTCTGGTTCCAGACAGGTCGGTGATTCCCGCAGTAATCGTCACTAGGTCTGGCTGTTCCAGTGTGAAGTGTTTCTCAGCAAACACAGACGCAGCAGGAACAAGGATGTCAGAACTGCCAATGGTCACTGTGTGCTCGTCAGGAAGTAATCCTCCAACAAAGACAGCGTTCGAAACATCCTCAGGGGTACCATTGGTCCAGACACCGGTGATGCCAACAAAGATGGGCATGTAGTCCTCATGCGAGGCCATAGTGTTAGCTATCTCTTCTGGACGAATAAATGGTTCCTTGAAGGTCACATGCACTTGATGGCCACTTCGGAGGGCACATCGTGCCAAGACTGCACCCGCAAAGACTGCTGTTGAGTGAGATGACACCACAATCAGAAGTCGTGACTCAGTGGGAATCTTCACTGCTTCGCACTGTTCGCGTAGCCTCTCAATCTCAGGGGTGTCAGGTAGAACAGCCATGGCCAGCTATAGGGCCTGAGGGGCACGTGATAAAACTACCTCAGGAGAACCGCAGCCTGGTCTGGTGAATACTTCCAGTCTGCCGGAAGCACACCTTTTCGTCGATAGTACTTGGAGAGACGATGAATCTTGCTTTCAATGAGCTGGAGGGCGCGTTTGGACACAAAGTCCTTTCTATGTTCCTCCATGTGTCGGCGGATAGTGACTGCCTTTGCAATGAGGTTTCGCAGATCCTCCGGAACACGGCGTTCCAAGTTGTTCTCGCGTAGTATCGTCAAGATAGATTTTCCAGTCACTACTTTCACCAGAGGCACGCCATACTGATCTCGCATGACTAGTCCAATCATCGATGGTGTGTAGCCTGCTTTCGCAAGCTCGATGACCTTCTTCTCCACCCATTCGGCATCCTTGTCAAGCCACTCCGGCACTCTTAGAGCCGACGGCCTCTTGCTTCCGGATTGACCTTTTCGTCGTGTGTGCATTCTTGCCATAGGGCTTGCCTCTGCGTGAACAGTTTCTATAGAAACGAGTCTTCCCCTCCGCCAATGGCTGCGGATATAAACGTTGCCGTGTGGCGCAGCCCGCGAAGGGGCCAACTCCATGCATACTCGTCGATTGGTCCCTAGTAGCCATCATCTGCTGTTGGAAACCGATTCACCCCGTTTGGCCATTACATCATCGACTTCGCAGAAACTGCGTGGTGTCATGATTACCTAGTGATATCTGCCACGCTCCCGAATCTCGTCCATGCGCGAGAGGACCTCCTCTGTTTCGTTGCCCATGATTGACGAGTAACCCTCGATTGTGGCTTTGAGCATCAGTGTCTGACGATCCCAATGAGTCGTTTCCAATGCTCGTCGAACAAGATGAAGATCCACACCCATCATCTCAATGGTCGCATTCCATTCTGCCAGACCAAAGTCCACTATCCAGAGCTTGCCCCGATTGTCCACGATCACGTTGCTCGTTGTGGGGTCGCCGTGAACTACTTTTCCTCGATGCAGCAGGCCAAGTAGACGACCAAACTCAAAACACATCGTTTCAAGTCTGCTATCGGGCATGTCGTTGGCAAATTCCTTCAGCTGCTTGCCGTCAATCAAATCCATTGTTATGGAGTAGGTACTCCGGTCAACCGCATACACGGCGGGCGTGGGAACTCCAAGACTGCGGGCGAAGCTCAACATGCGACACTCGCGGGCTGTCCGCTGACGCCTTAGCGCCTCATCTATCTCCGGGTGGAGATAAGGTTTCTTGACACGGGTCTTGACGATTAGGGGGCGCCCCCAACGTTCAGTGCGAGTGATTACCGACTCGGCGCCCAATGCCCATATCTCGCTCACAAATCAGACCTCCAGACTATGTCCTGTTCGTCTGTCCTCCACTTCGGCAACACATGAGAACTTGGAATATCAAGGCGATCTCCGGCTTGGTACTGTAGGATACCCGTCCATGCAATCATCGCACCCTGATCACCAGCTAAGGACGGTGACACTCTGTGAAACTGTGCGTCATGCCGTTCGGCCACACCCTCAAGAATCTCAGTCAGACGGTTGTTTCGTGCAACGCCACCCGTCAATAGGAGCTCACGCTTTTTCGTATGGGCAATGGCCCGTTCTGCAATCTCAGCCAGCATCCCAAAGGCGGTTTCCTGCAGGCTGAAGCAGAGATCTTCAAGTGATACCCCCTCATTGAACAGCCGCTTTGCTGCTGTCAGCATACCTGAATAGCTCAGGTCCATTCCCTTCACAGAGTATGGAAGAGGGTAGAAGCGCTTACCGGACTTCGCCTCTCGTTCAACGATAGGTCCTGCGGGAAACCTCATGCCCACGGCCCGACCAAATGTGTCAAGCATGTTGCCGATGGCAATGTCCAGAGTTTCACCGAACGTCCGATATCGACCGCCTGCGAACGCAATGATTTGAGTGTTCCCTCCCGATACATACACGGTGACGGGGTCCTGAAAACCTGACTCCAAGCAACCAATCTCGACATGTGCAACACAATGGTTGACACCAACAAGAGGTACGGACAGAGTGAGGGCTATGGCTCGTGCCATCGTAGCGGTCGTGCGAAGACAGGGACCAAGTCCCGGTCCGCGTGAGAATGCGATTAGGTCGATCTCCGCGGGGCTGAGGCCGGCATTCTGGAGGGCTTGTGCTATAAGGCCCGGACCAAGCTCGGAGTGGTGTCTGCTTGCCTCACGGGGATGTATGCCACCCTCCTTTGGGGACAGCATGTCCCATACATTAGCGAGCACCTCACCTTCGCTGGTCACGACGCCAGCACCGAATGAGTGGGCCGTACCCTCTAGGCCCAAACAGGTCAGAACCATTGTTCACCAAGTGCCTGTTCTCGACATTGTCACTTAACATTGACTGAGTGGCGAGGCGCCAGCAAAGAGTTTATAATTCGGACGGCTGGCACTCCTGCGAGGAACCCCCTGTGTCCAACGAGAGAATGCCGATAAAGGCCTTAGAATCAGCTTTGAATGAGGTAATCTCCATAAAGCTGAAGGATCAGCGAGTCTTCCGTGGTCGTCTCACCCGCTGTGATATCTATATGAACCTCACTCTGGCTGACGCTGAGGAGTTGGAAGATGAGGAGGTTCGTGCCAAGTACGGCTCCATCCTCATCAGGGGCAACAACATTCTGTGGATTCAAATCCCCGAGTAGAAACTCTCTTCTTCAGGCGGGGCCGTTCATCGACCGGCGGCGGTACTGTTCTACCAATTCTATGAGGGCTTCCTCGCCCTGTTGTCTCGCCTTCTCTCTTGCCTCGCGCATGAAGCCTTGAAACAACCTCTCGAACTTCTTGCGATCAATGAAGGCGAACTCGTCCACCCTTCGCAGCTCCACCTTCTGTGCCTCAATCACTGGTATGGTGGCTCTCACCAACTCCTCCTCGGCCAAGTGTGACAATGGCGTATTGACAATCACCGCGCGTATGCCGCGTTCAATAAGCATTCCTGCAGTCTGAGGACCACCACCGCTTGCATCCTCAAAGAGCACGATGTCGCCCTCCCGAAGGCCCACCTTCTTCAGATACTCCTCAATACTCTCGCGCGTAAAGTGCGGAATCGTCTTTATGGCAATCATGTCCCCACGCATCTCACGACGCTTAACACCTCGGAGTAGTTCAAGACGACTGCTGAGTTCTTTCACTCTCTTGTGTAGAGCTCGAATCTCACGGTGTGCCTTTCGGAGCTCAGACTGTTTCTTTACCACCTCACGATCCCGCTTGACGCGCCAGTAGTTCTCTCGACTAACAATCTCAAGGCTATATGATAACTCGCTCTCCCTGAATCGCAAATACTCGATAAGACGTTTCAGGTCCTCTATCTTCTCGCTCAGCAGTTCATTCTCTGCTTCCAAGTGTGATAGCTTCTCGCGTAGCGCGTCTAGCCGCTCCTTTGTTATCGGCTCCTCCTCAGTTTCCTCGCGCGTGGCAATCTCCACGGTTTCGGAGTCGACATGCGTCAGCTCAGCAATCGCCTCAGCCATTGGCATTCCCTTCAAGACTAGGGCCTTGACTTGGTTTCGGTCGACTGAGATCTGCTCCGCACGAATCTTGTGATCAATCTGCTGTAGTTTGGGCAGAATGCTCCTGTAGGCATAGACTGCAGCAGTCAATGCGTCGCGCTCATGGGAGTTACCTATCCTGACATCCGACGAGAACTCCCGAGCCAATTCCTGCTTGTCAGATACGGGGATAGGGCGGTTAGGAATGAACAGCTCTGCATTTAGGGTGCTTGCCAGTTTCTTAACAAAGTGTGGGACTGGAGTCGTGTCTGTGGCAATGAGAACCGGCACACCATGCTCATAGACCTCCCGGATTATGTCTGCACGAGTCAGGCCTTTCTTACTCATCAGAAGGTGAACACGGCCCTCAAACGTCAAGAGACATACACCAGCCGTTGTTCCCGGATCAATTCCCATTATGAAGTACCGTGGCTGAATGTCTGTGGCAACAGCCTTGGGCTCCAGCGGAAGAAATTCGGCGCGCTTCCTTACAGGAGAAACGAGAACATTGAAGTCGCCGCCCCGTTTGCTCTCAACGAGCCCGGAAATGACTGGCAAAGGCGCGTATGCTACTATTCGTGAGCTGGCGTACCCAAAGTCGGAGGTCCTCACGTCAAGGTCATATTCAATCCCCGCTTCCCTCAGTTGCCCCTCGATATGACGGGTCATCTGCTGAATCTCAGAGTGCAGCTTGCGCCGGTAACGGTTGGCACTCTGCCCGCCACGGCCCATCTTGCGACCACGCGTGACCTTAATCTCGGTCTGCTCACCAAAGCACTCCAAGAGGTAGCCGACACCCATTGAGGCCAGTCTGGCTGATATCCGAGCCGCCTCAAGCGGGCCAATCTTTCCCCGAACGCCCAGCCGATATCGTCGGGCAAGTGTCTTCAATGAAACCTGATGCGGAGGGATGCCGGTGACCTGAACAAGCCGTGTCGTGGCTGGGAGCTTGTCGACAAGGCCAAAGACTGCCTTTGTGTCTGGGACTATCTCGAATATGTTATCGGTGGCAAGATAGGTCGGCTCAATCTCACGGACGAGTTTCAGAAGGGCCCTCCGCGACAGCTCCTCATGCTCTGTCAGGACCACGCCATTTCGCATCACGACGCATGCGAACTTGGGACTCGTTCGAGACCGTGGACTGTGTGATGGTAGAATGTCAAAGCCAATGATGAACTCGTGGTCATCGACCATGAGGCTCAGCACTCAGCTCGAACTTCATGGGTGTGCCTATAAGCGTTCACATAGCGTTCACATAAGATACAGGAGTGTTTGTCAGAGGATCGTGCACATGCCAAGTGGACCCCCGTGCTGAGGTGCCAACAAGCCTTAGCCCTTCGCCGGATTAGACGAAAACTACGGCGGGATACCAATGGCAAACAACAACTATAATAAAGCCATGCTTGAGCAACAACGATGCAGTCACGCGAGGTGTTACAACTGTCAGAGACACTGCATGTCAACAGCGATGAGGCAATCCAGCGCATTGGAAGGGCTTTGTCATCGGGAACTCGCCTCAAGATCCTCAGACTGCTCCTTGAGAGCGAGAAGGATGTAACACGTGTGGCAAGACATCTCGGCGGGACCGAGGCCAATGCCAGCGCTCAGATCAAGATACTCTACGAGGCGGGACTCCTTGAGTGCCGGTATGAACCGGGACAACATGGACTCAAGAAGATCTCGCGTACGAAGGTCAAGCGGATAATCATTGACCTAGAATGACACATTGGCCGAACGGCTGCCGGTAACATTCATCCCGATGGGGCGGCACTCACAGCAAGGTGTGCCTTCCATCGCTCTATTCTCTTCAAGATATTGTCCCGTTCCTCAGGGCGGATGCCCCGCTCCCCACGGGCTCGAAGGAAACGCAGGACTATGTCCATGTCTCGGGCCACTCGTTCGTTTGGTCTATCGGGGGTGATTAGGTAGTTCTTGGCC
>Ga0164310_10000124_pt1 | contig 38350 bp, 45 predicted proteins | sample GuaBasSedimGuay1_FD_121795 | JGI IMG/M metagenome (GOLD analysis project Ga0164310, IMG submission 121795) | Subseafloor sediment microbial communities from Guaymas Basin, Gulf of California, Mexico - Guay1, Core 4569-9, 0-3 cm | ecosystem: Environmental > Aquatic > Marine > Hydrothermal vents... | reverse complement strand
TTCCTCTCTATCCTCTTGCTCTTGTTTTTCGAGCTTTTCTTTTAATTCTCTTTCACGCTCTATTTTTGTTTTCAAAATCCTTTCTTGTCTGTTTTTAATTATTTCATTTTGTAATTCCTCATTAAATATATCATTTATGATTTTTTTATGATTTGAAAAATCACCATTGTCTATAAAATCAACAGCATCTTCTAAACTGCATTTACTAATTCCATAAACACACCTGTTTTTTTCATCAACTACATATAAAAAAAAGATGTCTTTTTCAGTTTTATAACAGTCTTTATTCTTTTCGGAGTTCCAAAAATAACTCCTATTAGATATTAAAAAAATAAAGCCGTCCTTTTCAACTCTTTCGACTTCTTTTATGTCGATATTTGATACCTTAAAAAAGTCATATCTCATATAATTTATTAATACTTTCATTTTATTCTCCTCTTATTTTTTATTAATCAATCCAGGCATATAGGAATGTTTTATTCCAATTATTACTGCAGCCTAGATAGAAATTGGGGATATCTTTCACGGCAGAGTATTTTACCCTGCCGTGAGATATTGAGCCTAAGAGATAACATCTTAGGCTTAGTCTTGTTGTTTTTTCTTTTATGAAAGAACAATAGAGCTCGAAATTTTTGGCTAATTTTTTATTATTAACAAAGTTTTTTCCCTTTATTAATTTTTTCAAATTATTCACTTGATTTTTCGTGACTTCCTCGCCACAAAAAGTTCCCTCAGATGTTAAATAATTAATAACATCTGAGGGATTAACATTATTAATGTATCCATTTTTTTTTAATATATTCATAACTTATCTCCTTTTTTTTTTAAGTGGTTGTATCCACTAAAATTATTAAAACACAAAAAGGCGTGCAGTTTTTACACTACACGCCTTGTAATCACTTTATTATTCTTTTGAGGAGATAGATGTAATTATCCATCTCTAGTACTTCCTTAAGATAGCTCACGGCTTGCACCGTGTCACTATCAGCTATTTCAATAGCTGACTTTACATAAACTGCCCTTGAGTCCTTGTACTTTTCTAGAAGCCCTTCAGAACTTCTAAAAATTTTACAAAGATCTATAGAGAGCGACATATCGTCACTCTCACTATTTTGAGCTATTTCAAGACCACTTAAAATGTGGTCCCCAAAAATTTGACCTCTTTTGAGGTCGTTTTTAATTTTATTTTTCATTTTAAGCTCCTGTTTTTTTAAAGTGGTTGTGTTTCCACTATCCGAATTATTAAAACCGTTGTGCTTTGATGTTTTTCAACCAAGCATGTAATAATTATACCACAATGAGTCTCTATGTCAAGTAATATCTGTAAGATATGTTGATTTTATTACAATGTGTTGATATTGTTGAGTTATAACTGCACTTTTATTTTAAAGTTAATTAGTTTAAGCAGGTTAAAGATTAAGAAACAGCCATTTTTTTCCGGTGCTGAAGTTCCGTTAAAAAGTAATACAAGTTAATTTTTAGGGAGGGGAATTTGTTAGAGATAAAATGGTGTGCAAAACGATCAAAAATCGAATTCTAAACAGTTTTAACCACCAAAACATGCCAAAATACGCCAAAAATTAGCCGAAAATAGGTAAAAACGAGCAGGAGTTGATCTGAGCGTTGTTTGCTGGTTAGAATACTAAGTTAAGGGTTAGTTGACTATCGTTGAATAGAGGCGTGTTAGCGTTCGTTTATCTGTTGAGTACGAACGGTCGTTGAGGTTTTATTGTGTGTTTTACAGGGTTAAAGGTAGTCGTTGCGGGGAGTTAGGGGAATGTTATGGTTTTGAAAATGTTAAATTAAAAAAATAAAAATGTTATGAAAGTAATATTACTTCCCCGCATATGTGCATTAATCAGTTTAGTTTTTTTCGGAATCATAACTTTGAGTGACAAAATGTTAAAAATGTAGATTTTGTGGTTTCAATTTGCTAGTAATTTTGGCAAGTTAAAAAACGGTGAGGAAAAACTCCAGTTGTTATCCGAGACTAAAAGTTTGTTAGATTTGTGTAGAATTTTGTTTAATGATTATGGGTAGTTGCGAGGTCGGTGCTGGATTTTGCTAGTTGTTATACGGACTTGAAGTTATCAACATTTTAGTGCGTCAAATTAGTAGTGATTTTGGGCAGTTAAAAAAAAAACGGGAAAATCGATCTTGTTATACGGACTTGCAAGAAATGTGTTAGATAAACAGTGTTTTCCTTAGTAATATTATAGACTTACAAATGTTCAAAAATGGAAAAAAAAAAGGGCCAAAACCATAACATCGTATCAATAAGAATACAAACAAGGGTGTTCATGTTTCACTTTGTGTTAGGTCGTTTTTTGGCGGTGTGTGCTAGCAGCAAGTGATCACAATTTTTAACAGATATACGCCAACTAACAGATTTGTAATGGTTTGTTATGGTTTTTTTTTTAAAACCATAACAACTTTGCGATCGTTTACCCCCCATAATCACGAGCATTATTACGATATTGACACTAATTCCGCAAGTCTGTATAACAAGGACGATTTTTCAGCAGTGTGTGTGAGATCACTAGTTATAATGGGCGGTTGCAAAAGTGTGAATACACATTTTCCGCAAGTCCGTATAACAAGGGCGATTTTTCCGCAGTGATGCTATAAGATATTGTTATCACTAACCTTTTTTTTACTTGATTGTACATTTTTTCACAAGCCGATCGTTAGTATTATTAGGTAGTTGCAGTATTTCACTATTTGTAATACATTTTGCTAGTGGAATATATTGCAAGCCGTGTATTTGTTTGTATACAGGTTGTTAATAATCGCGAAAATAGCGCCGCGCCAAGTTAAAATCACAACAAGTGCAAAATTCGCGACGAACAGAATTGGCGTTCACTGCACGAACAGGGAGCAACGGAAGTATTAGTACTCGTAGTGCTTATCGTTGCGTGGTGGCGATGTGTGGGGATATCCTCGTTTTTAGGTGGCTGGTGCCAGGATTTTGACATATGGAGGGCCGTCAGATATCCAACATGTCAGCAGCTTGCAACACTTGATGCCTTATGTGTCGGATATTTGACGAATTCCAGAGCAGTTCCAAAGCCGAAAAGAGGCAAGATGCTGGTATAAAATGAGGTGGCAGAATGTAAGTAGTTGAAATTACTAGGCGTTTGGGCCCAGCGAGCTAACATTGTTAGTTGATATAATCAAAATTCCCATAATTTCCAACATCTACACCGCCAAAAATAAAAAAAATAAAAAAAAATAAAATTTTTTTTGACAAAAACTAATTTTACATTAAACTACAAACAACACTAACCTTAATCGGAGATCTCAAATGAAGATAATTCTAGTAAACAAAATCGTTGAATCAGGTCACAAAAGAAGATTCTTTTTAATCGCCTGCCACACCTGCAAAACCCTAACTTGGGTTAGAGACGACTCAAAATCCCTCAAAAAAAGGTTTTACAATTGTCGAAAATGCACAGCCTATAAAAAAACAAACAAAACCTACAAAACTAAATGTATTATCTGCGGGAAACCTACGAATAATAAAACCTGTTCAATCAAATGCCGAGACTCCCTCAGACAGCTAAAGACTTTAATAAAATCTTTCCCCAAAATGAAACCATGCGACAATTGCGGCAATTATTATCTACCTAATCAATCAAATCCCAATTCTAGATTTTGCTCGAGAGATTGTTTCAATGAATTCCGAGTGCTGAACAAATCAACAAAGATACTCACAAAAGAAGAGGAAGAATTAAGAAAAGACTGCTATAAAAAAACCAGACATTTTAATCGCAAAAACCTTTTTCACATAGATTGTTGCTCGAATTGCGGATCAAAAGAAAATATTAACCTGCATCACTGGGATTACACCCGACCAGATTCCATAATAGCTGTTTGTTACCGTTGCCATGTTGCTATCCACAACAATCAATTAGATGACAGAACCCTCAAAAAGACCGAAGTTTGTTTTAAAGAATATCACGAAAAACTCAAAGATAAAGAATGGTTGAAACTTGGAACAGCCTTTAAGAATAGTATTCAAAAGGACCTCAACCGACTTAAAAGGGAGAGATTTACTGAATTGATGGGAACAGATTACAATATACCAGAAGTTGAGATATTGAGAAGATCCCTCGAAGCGTTTGAAAAATTAGGAATGAGAGAGATCCCGCATTTTGGACCATTAAGAGCATTTAAAAAAAAAAGATCAGCGTTTAAGAAAGAAAAAAAGTCGTCATTGCAGGACGCAGGTAGCTTGTGAAACATGCAAAACCCTAATTTGGGTTAGAAATCCATCAAAAAAGATTCCTATATTTGCAGAAAATGCACAATTTATAAAAAAAATCTTGACAAACAAACAAAACCTGTGCTACTCTTACACAGCCGAACGCTCAAAAGGAGACTTAAAATGAAAAGAGAATATTTAATGAGACTCACAATAAAAAGTGGTGATAAAAAAGGATTACTAGCATATCCGCACACACCACCATATAAAGGTTGCTCACATTTCATAATAAAAATTCCCTATAAAAAACACTTTTCCTCCAAAATACCCACAGGGCTTTACCTCTGCAAGAAATTTGGGGAAACATTTAAAATACACGATGTTCCGAACAGAGGAGATCTGTTTTTTTACGAAGGTAAGTTTTACGCCAAACCGCCCATCCTTTTCACATCAAACAAAGACATATTAGGCTATACCCGAAGAGAAACAACCAATTTTTTAAACTATTTTGCCGACATATTTGAACTTAGAATACACACCTAAAGGAGATTTGAAATGAAATTAACACTAGAATTGAGCATAGAACTGGGGCTCCAGACAATAAAAGTCGAAGTAAAGATCGATGAAGAATATAAAAAACGGATAATTGATGAAATACGATCTGATCCGAACTATTCTGATTATTTTACAGGAAAAACAAAATGAAGCAAAACGACATTTATATTGAAGGTTCATTAGGTAAAAGAGTCGTGATAATTCAGATCCACCACGAAACCGAAACCGTAACAATTAACTACATCGACACAAAAAAGCCGTTCTATACCCTCAAGCAATCGGAGTTTCTTAAAAAATTTAGACTTTTGGAGGGCACGAATGAATAAAACAAGCTTTATAGATATGATCGAATTTGTAGAAAACCTGTTAAGAAAGGATATAGAAAGAGCGAACCAACTCTCAAAAATATTCCCATCGGCTTTTGAAACGAACCTTTTATTGAATGGTAAAGCAATTGACGGTTTCATTTCACTCCTCGAAAAAACATTTAATGATACCGAAAAATGGATAGATTACTTTTGCTTTGAACTCGATTTTGGCAGAAAGAACTTTGAATTGAAAGCTCACGATGAAAATGGCGTTGAGATTCCGCTCAGTAATTCCAGCGACTTATACAACATTCTCACACGCAAATAATCACCACTTTAAATTAATATTAAAAAAAAACAAAAATTAAGTTGACATATAATTTTAACTGTGCTAACCTTTCCTTAGCTAATTGAGCAAAACTTAAAGGAGACTTAACATGGAAAAGAGAAGTTTAAAAGAGGACATTTTCAACGCGAATATTAACCGATTTTGTTCCAGAAATTCAGCGGAGAGAAAGCAGATGCAAACAGAGTTAGCGATTTTTATTTATGCACAGCAAGAAAAAACACTCACAGAAATTGCGGAGAAATTTGAGGTGAACGAGCTTTATATAAGTTCTATAGTAAATAAAATGATGAAGTCACTTTTTGATTACTACAAAAAACTTGAAAAGTATCTGGATAAAGAGTTCGAGGAACTTGTTAAAAATTTTGGAGATGAATTATGATCTGTACCAAATGCGGAACGAAAACGCTGACGAAAACGACACGAAAAAAAAATTATGTTTGTGCGAGTTGTGCTGCTAGAGACCGATCAGCTCCAAACAAAAAAAGGTTTATACCTATACCGACTTGCCCAGTTTGTAAGGAGCTTTTGGATGTGCCTCATTATGGATGTTTTTCTCCGAAATTGACGATGGACCAGAGATTAAAAAAAGTTTACCTTGCATTTGGCGGTAAAATATATTATTATAGAGATGGATATTATTGTCAAGGCATAAGGGTTTCTATGACTGAAATAACAAAACGACTACGCTTTATGTTTTTTAATCACAAAGAAGTTAAAAAAATAGTTATAGAAATTTATCTGAGGAACTCGTTGATGGAGTTGAGTGATGCAAAATAGATCAACCGAACAATTAGAAGAATTGTGGAAACAAATCAACAGCTTAGATACTGAGGGAGCTGAAATTTATTCACTCGGCGGCAAATTGGTTAAAATCGGGCTGGACAAAAACAACCGATTAATTTGGGTGTTCTTGTCGATAAAATTCCTCGATACGCTTGCTGAGATAACCTTTAATGTAGATAGACAGGGGATAAAGGAATTGAAAGATCACATATTTACACAGAAACAAATATTCAAAAAACCACGAATTATAAGATCAATGTACCTTTTTGATGATAGAGGTGAGGAAGTTAAATGGGGAGAAACTAGAACTTTTGATGGCGAAGATTTCCACATAAAACAAGCACTGCCAAAAATCAACGAAGATTCAGACATCGAATTAGTTGATAAACTTCTCAGGACTTGCATGCCAAACGAGCAAACCTACAATCTTGCCGTCAAATTTTTAGCACAAATATTTTTCGAGGAAAGAAAGAGAGCTAAACCAACACTAATATTATGGGGTGGAAGAGGAACAGGGAAAACACTTTTTGTAAAAGCATTCCTAAAACCATTTTTACCAAATAATTTAGGCCAAGTTGATAGAGATGCAACATCAAAATTCAACACATATCGTGAAAACCGTGTCATCTGGGGAGAGGAATTGGATAAATCAAGCATGGATCTCCACAGGCTTTGCAAAGAAATATCAGGGAATGAACTCGTGAGACTTGAGAGAAAAAGAGTTGATGCGATTGATATTGATATGATCTCATGGGTAGTTCTTACAGCAAACCAGTTGCCAGTTGCGATCACTGAGAAAATATCAGACGACAGAAACAATCAATATATTATAGGAAAATGCACGGTCGATATGCAACACAGAGAATTCTATGAAGAACTTGAAGATACTGGCCGTGACTTTGCATCAATAGCTGAAGATGGAATGGGCAAGTGGCTCAGAGATATAGTACTACCAATCTATAAAAAAGAGATGTTTCGGAAACCACAGCGTGAAGTTGGCAGATATGGGTTTAGAATACCACTCACAGCATCTCATCAATTGGCACAAACTCTTGGAACTAATCCAGTAGGTGATGCAGTTCTTGATATCTTCAGCAGACTCAGAAACTATAATATTGATTCACCTGCACTTGACAATCACCCTGACTCGAATATCCGTGAAGTCTTGATGAACTTCCACAAAACAGGAGCGTTACCAGCACTTTTACTTGATCTTCCAAACATCCCGAAAATGAAGAAGTCAGCATTCAAACACGGAATAGCAAATATCGAAGCATTATCAAGTAATGTGCCACAAAAAAATGTAAGAATAAACGGTAAAATATACTATTGTAGTATGTATAAAGTTGAAGAAATACAAGAAGTTCTGGGAGAAGATCCATCAGAAGACAGCTTTGTTGATGATCTCTTTGGTGATGACAGCATTCCCGACTTCACATTTGATGGAGGAGAAGCATGAATCAGAGGTATCACAAGGACGCAGGTAAATGGCAATCACTAATTCCAAGACAATTTTATGAGGATTTTCATAGTTTTGAAAAATCACCATATATGAGGATAATAAGAAAATATATGAGGTTGAAAACGCTAACAGAAATCAGCCTATTTGAAGCAATTGAGAAAGTCCTTGCATTTGGAGCTAAAAAATATGAACCACACTCTTGGATAAAATTAGATGACGGAATTAATAGGTATTATTACTCACTTAGAAGACACGAGAGAAAGTTAGGCGAAATAGATCCAGAAAGCAAATTACCACACCTATATCATCTTTTATGCAACGCAATGTTTTTGCATTATTTATGGAGGAAAGAACAATGACAGCTTCAACAATTTACTGGTTAAATGTTTACGGAAACTTACATATTGCCTTTAAGCTTTTAGGAATGCTTTGGCTTATTTTTGTAGGAATTATAATTCTTTCTGATGAGTATTATTTACCTAAAAAAGCTGTTACAACAATCATAACAATAAGCTTTATTATATCATCAATTATAATGTTTGTTCCGTCAAAAAAGACGATTATGGCGATGTATATTGTTCCAAAAATAACGAATATTGAGGGGATTAAAGATCTACCCGAAAAAACAATTAAAGCGTTAGATAAAATGTTGGATGGGTATAATGGAGATGCCAAATGACAGCTTATTGGTTAAATGTTTATGAGCAAACTTTCAATATCTCCAGAGTTTTAGGGATGGTTTGGATGGTGCTGTTTTTAATACTTTTAGTTCCTATACTCATTGATTCGATGGAGGGCATTTCTATAGACAAAAGATTTTTGAAAATCATATTAGCAATAACCTTCTTTTTTCTACTACTTGCTGTTTTCATGCCGAAACCATCATTATATGATTCGCACCGAATAGAGAGGGAGAACTGCCGATGATTAAAAAAGCGATATCATTAGAGGAAGCGAAAGTTGGTGATTGGGTCGTTTTCGAGGGATATGCGATGCGGATCACACTCATAGATAGAGGTGTGACTTGTTTTAATAGGGGCAATTTTTTACTAATTAGCGAAATGGAGAACTAAAATGCCAACTTATGATTATTTTTGTAAAGTATGCGAAAAAGACAAAGAAGTAACACACCGAATGGACGAAAAACCTATAATAACTTGCAACACATGCGGTCGGCAGATTAATAAGGTTATTAGAATGTGTAATGTTTTGATCTGCCCAAGCCAGACTATTCGACCTGTAAAACCACATGAAACGAACGAATTATTAGGCATAAAAGAATGAAGTATAAAAAGCAAGAATTAATAGACAAACTAAAGAAGATCGCATCAAATGATGAAGCTCCAGACAGTGAGAGAACAGCAAGTGTAAAAGAATTAATGCGACATGACAAGCCTTATGCAATCGAACTGCTTGAACGGTTTGTTGAGGACGATTTTACATGGGCAATCAAACTTGCAATAACCATATCAGAACAATCAGTTGAAACCTCAAAGCGGACATTGATCGAAAACTACGAATTTACATAAAAAAACTTGACACACAGATTCTTTAGTGATACCATGATCAAGCGTACCAATGTTCATTTAAATAAAATAATTACATCGTTTAGCCCTTCTGCAATGTCGTGGGAGGGCGAGCAACTTCTCACCTTGTCATTTTTTTGACATATTTAATTGACATATACATTTAAATAATATACACTACTTGTGTATTGATTTATTTAGGTGGAATCGTGGATAAATTCATAGCCGAAGACTTGCAAAAGGTTTATGACGAATGCGTTAAACATAAAGCCATAGATGCGTCTCATTATGAAAGATCTTTTGAAAATGATCCAGAAACAGACAAGGAAGTCTTTTTAATAAGATATATGCGTATGACAAGTCTAATGAAGTTCCCAGTATTCGCACTTTTATCTGGATTCCCATTCTTTTTAAATCCAATTTATGATGAGTATTATAGCGAAGTTGATGCACACATGCCGAAGCTTTTAATGGCTGAATATAAATTAAACTTTGACAAAAACTTAAAAGAAAACCAGAAAGAAGAACTCAGAGTTATAATAAAACAGCAACTTGCAAAAAGAAAAAGAATTTCACTAATCCAAATACCTCGTGGAACCAGAAAGACTACAATCCAGATGCTCAGAGCAACATGGAAATATCTTTATACAATCATAATTCTCAAACAATCTCCAACGATATTAATAGCTCACGGAGATGTTGGAAAAGCAGAAGAGAACCTTGAACTTATAAAGGGAACATTAGGTAAGGAATTGATAGTCGAACTTTTCAGCGATGTTTTGAGATACGAAACAAAAACGAAAGGAGCTCTTAGATTTAAAGATCACTCGGATATTAAAAGAAAAGAGCACCACTTTCAAGTTGCATCTGTTAATTCAGAGCTTGGAGGAAAGCACTTTAATTTTATGGCACTTGATGATTGGGTCTTGGAAAAGAATACAAGATCACCTGAGTTAAACGAGCAAAACAAAAAAGCGTTTTACAAACTTCTCTCACTTGATGACAGAAGCGGATATATGACGATTGAAATGGTTGGAACTGCTTATGGCGATGATTCTCTTTATGTCGAGTTAAAGTCAAAAGACAAGGATTTCTTCCATTACAAGACAGTTTCTGGTAGTATTGACTCCCCCAAAGGCGAAGTGCTTAATTTTCCTAACATATTGCCACAAACAGAAATGACCTATTTGCGGAAGATTCTACCATCAAGAGAGTTTCTTTCTCAAATCCAACAAATACCATATTCAAGAGATGCGGACATTCATCTTGTTGATAATGACGATTTTATATTTGCGTTTGCAGATGATACAAATATACCTGATGGTGTCAGAGTTCTGACACAAACAAAAGCGGACTTCATGTCTATGGGTGGTGTTATTACATGTAAAGATCCATCGTACTCCACGAAAGGCAAATCTTGGGACAGCTCGTGTTCTAAGGACACCACCGTATCCGCTAAAATTAAAAACGAGGGTATATTTTATATCGAGGGTGATCAGCTTTTAGGTGGAACTACTCAGGAGCTACAAACAATCCTATTAAAGCAAGTTGAGAGAGTTGAGACGGACATATTTGTTTGCGATGCTCAAGGTACTCAGTTTAATACGGCTCAGGACTTTTACAATCACATCAGAAGAGAGACGCAAAGCAGTATAATGTTTAAGCCTTATAAGTCATCGAATTTGCACGAAGATGCAAAGAAATTTCAAGGCAAGAACAACATTGCTCAAGCGGTATTGGAATCACAATTTGCAGGTGGATTAATAAATGTTCACTACAAACTAAAAAGGTTCATAAAAGAGATCAAGCGTGAAACACTCGGCTTTGACTTTATTGATACGATGGTAATGATTGACGCACAAAGCCAATTGTTTCCATATCTTTCGAATAAAACGAAAGGTGATGTAAATGTTGATAGTTTTCTTTATATCGCCAATCCACCAGAACGACAAAAATTTAGAATAACAGGGAGTTGACATTGAATTTATTAGATGAATATAAAGATAGGCTGAAAAAGGGCCAAGAAGTACACTCTAAGAAATTTCAAGAAATGAGAGATGCTCGCCAAATGAGGAATCAAATAATTCCTGAGAGTATGATTGACCACTCAAAAAGCAAAACAGGTAACTCACAATACTCTGCTATAAAATCCGCATACTTACACCCAATATCATTCGCAGTTGTTGAAAAGATACTTCAAGATCTGACGGCTAATCCATTCAGATTTGAGTGGGAAGCAAACACAAAAGAGGGCATCAAGTTAAAAGAAGCGTTCGACTCAATACTTTTAAAATCCTACACAAAAGAAAATGTTGCCAAAGAAGTATCAATTGGTATGAAATACGCTGTTGAACTCGGAACAATGATAACTCAGACTTACACAAGACTTGAGACTAAAAAAAGAATACTTTCAGACGGTACGATAAAAGAAACTCCACAGGGCAGGGCGATTGGAATTGAAGCATATGATCCACTTTTAACGATCCTCGATTGGAATGCAAAAGCAGGAAAAGTAACAGAAACAAGTGATTTTATAATCATAACAATCGGGCATAAATCGATGGATTGGATAAGGGAAAACTACCCATCAAAAGCAAAAGAGATCCAACCGAGAACCGCATCAGATGTGATGGATAGTTATAAATTACAACTTGAGAACGAAGCGGGCATGAACCGTGAGAACGATAGTGTTATTGTGAGAGAATACTACAAAACAGATGGTTTCAGATATTTAATAGCAAACGACTCAGTATTACTTGAGAAAAGCCCTGTTAGCAATGGGGTTGTTGGGCAAATACCAATCGACATTGCTATCACATGGCTTGATGATGACTCGCCTTATGGCAAAGGCCTGTATAATCTTCTTGATCCAACGGTCCAGGTATTATCAACCGTATTTAATCAGATCGCCGATAGTAACGCTCAAAACATCAATTCACCGTTCTTTGCACTCTCGGGAGTGTTAAAGCCAGCAGGGATGACACTCAACAACTTTAAAGCAAACCAAATAGTTGAACTTGATCCAAATATGCACGGAGCAGGCACAAAGATGTCCGTCAAAGATCTTATCACAAAATTCGAGTTTAAAGATATAACCTCATCAGCTCAATTCCTTTTTCAAACGGCTCTCAGCAATATTTGGTATTTAACAGGATTGAACGAAACAACTCTTGGTGGATTACAAGATAAGCAGATCAGAAATGAAGCAGTTGCAAGTATGATAAGCGAGTCAAGTCTCAGAAACAGTTCAAAAATTGTAAGTAACCTTGAAATGGGATTTATGAATCCAACAACATGGCACTTTGTTGATATTTTTGAGATGTATTTTGAAGATTTTGAAGATTTTAAAAAGAATAATATCCCTAAAGACTTTGTTGAGAATGTCAAAAACATAAGAGTTGTTAATGGTTCATACTTGCCGAGCGATCAAATGACTCAAATGCAAAAAGCTCAAACATTGTTACAGATCGGAATGAACAACGGTGCCATAGATCAAAAAGATTTACTTGATTTTTACCTTAAAGCGGCAGGTTTCACAGACGGTATTGATAGGTTCCTTGTTGATCCGATGACACAATTGCAAGGAGAGCAAGCAGTAGCAGCACAACAAGCAGGAGAAGTAATGTGATTAGTAAAGAGATAACAGTGACCACGACAGATATTTTAGACATTTATTGCGATGTCTACAACTTATTTTCAGGCTTGGACAAAAAAAGCCTTTTAGATATTATAATAGGGAAAACTCCCAGCAAGATGCTTGAACAAAAGAAAAGTATAGTGTTGAGGAAAATTGTAAAAGCATTGGATGATGGAGCGAGTATAGAAACAAAACTAAAGATATTACCCTCTTCATTTGATGCAGATTTGAAAGAAATTATTAAAACATTGGAGGTAGCACAATGAGCGACTTAAACAACATTTTTAGCGAAGAAGAAATTGCACACATTAAAGGCGAAGTAGAAAAGAAAAAACAAAACACAGAGAACGAAGAAGCTTTGAAAAAATGGAAAGAGAATGAGGGCTTTAATGAGCTTGTAGAGAAAGATCAACAACTGAAAACTCTTATTGAACAACAACCAAGTGTAGTAACCAACACAGATCTTTTCACAACACTCGTTACACAGGCTAAAGACAGGTATTTATCATCGAAAAAAGAAAGTGAAAAAAAACTGGCAGAAACTGAGAAAACTGAGGTGGAGACAAAAACTGAAACCACAATAGACTTTCTTGGGCAGAATGGAACCTCAAACACACAAGATGAAAAACCTAAATTTGACCTTAAAACACAGCCTTTAGATATATTCAGAGATGATGTGCAAAAAGAATTAAATCTCTCTGAAAACGAACGAATTTTGTTGTCAATCAACAAGCCAAATGGTGACACGAAAGGTGTTCAGCATGGATTTTTAAACTAAAAAAAGGAGATTATTATGACTTTAGACACAAGTTACAGTTTGTCAAATGCAGACTTAATTCAACCTCATGTTCTCAATCATTATGGTTGGGCAGGCATGTGGGCAGATTCCTCTTACTTCACACTTTTGCATCAGATCGGGCAAGTGGCTCCTCATGGAAATGTTGAAGTTGAGATTAACAAAACAACTGGAATAACTACAAACTTTACATCAACTGGAACTCTCGCAGTAGCGGCGGTTGGATCTACTGCTACACTTGATCTTGAGGGAGATCTTGGATTGTCAGCAGGTATTGCAAGGCCAGGAGTTGCTGTAATTCTTAGAGGTCTTATCACTGCAACTGATAGTTCTGCTCTTATTAGAATTACAAGTGGTACGGCAGGTGCTTGGGTTTGTGAAACTCTCAGAGGAGACAACGGAACTTATGCGATTGGAACAGTTGGTCTCTTAACCGATGTTGCTGAATACGGTGGATCTGCTCCAGATGCAGAAGACATGAAACCAACAATGGATACCAACATCATGCAAATGTATGATATGGCTTTTGGTAAAAATGATGTTGCCGCTTCTCAGGATACAAAATTTGACAATAGTTTGTCTTATCTTGGTCAAGAAATTCAGAACAGAATGGGAATGTATATTAATAGAGATCTCATATTCTCTACAGCTTCTAGATCACCACAAAGTGGAAAAGATTATGGAAGCATGAAAGGACTTGCAGGCTTTATGGGTCTTTCAAACACATCAGCTGTTACAAACGGAGTTAATGGTGTTGTAGATACTGGAACCGCAGTAGACTTTTGGCAATTTATTGATTGGACAACTAAGTTCACAATGGGATCAACCCACAAAACTTTCCTAACTTCTTTTGCTTTTTCTGCAAAAATAGCTAAAGCGGCTGAATCAGCAGGTGTAACTGTAAGAACAAGCACAATCCAGTTCCCAAGAATTGCGATCCAAACAAGAACAATCGCAGTTGGAGACTTCACTCTTAATTTGGTTGCTGACAGACAGCTTTCTTATGCTTCTCCAATTTTTTCAGATGGAACAAATACAGCAGCACACCAAAACATGGGTTTCGCTCTTGACCTTAATAATTTCAAACTCATGTATCATGATAACAAAGAGCTTGGACTTATGACAATGAAAGTTAGAGATATCGAACAGTTGAGAAACAAGAGAGTTAAAGAAAAAGAACTCATAGCCGCACTTACTTGTGGAATGTGGAAACTACCAACACATGGTGCATACGGACTAACAAACAGCTAAACTGTTACCTCAAGGAGGGGTGGAAATCCCCTCCTGCTTTTTTTATAATGGAGTTTTAAATGGCAACATATTCAGAGTATTTTGATACACTTGACTTTGAACTAAATCAAACGAAAGAGGGTGGTGATAGAGCTTCAAACGATAAGTTTAGAATATTGCCGTCAACTCAAGCAACCAGATATATAAACGAAGCTATCAGGAAATTAGTCTCTCTCTGCCCTGACAGGTTTGAAGAGGAATATATTTATACCTTCTTAGCTGACAGTGAAACATTCACAGTACCCGAAACATTTCAGAGGCTTATAGCTCTTTGGGATGGCACTGATAATAATTGGTACATACCAAGTGACAGCTCAGATCTTGAAGATGGTATAATTTATTCCCCATCTCACAACACACTTCACAATCCAGATGGTTGGCTCACGGATGACACGCTTAAAATGAAAGCAATTCTCTATCCAGCAATGCCTGCTGACAACACAGCCGACATCACAGCACTTTCAGATGTAGTACTCTTCCCTGCAGAGTATATGGATTTGCTAACACTTGAAATCAAAAGAAGATCCTACGCAAGAAAAGGCAGAAAAATTGATCAAACTGAATGGATTGAATATCAAACAAGAATCGCTAGATGGCAAATAGATCACAGCAAGATAACTCAAAAATCATATATCGCATTTCAAGGACACTCTTTTGGACGGAGAAGATAATGGCACTTGAAGAACTCAAAAAACTTTTAAAATCGCCGAAGATAACATTTGAGAAAGGCATTGAACACACCAGCAACGATCAACATTTGGGCTTTGTTTCAAAACTTGAAAACATGGAAGTTGTCAACGGTGCTGTTCAAAACAGAAAAGGTTCTACGGTTTTAAATGACACCTCAGAACAAGAATCGTTTGTAGTACTTCAAAATGTGTCAGTTTCGGGTTGTGAGTTCTTACTAGGTATAAATACTAAAAGAGAGGTTAAAGCGTGGTTTCCAAGAGCTATCCAAAAAACCATGACAGTAATGAGACAGGCGATAACTCCATTTATGGACAATACAACGATCAAAAACCTTAACTATAAATTCCAGTTCAAGCGTGGTGACCGTTTTTTTATAGAATCAGGACTCCAATTTATCATGGTTTTCAATAATTATGGTGATATATTTAGAATAAATAAAAGAGGTTACATACAATATACAGAAATCGGAAATTCCGATACCTGGACACCAGAAGATGCAGACCTCAAACCAATTGAAATAACAGGTGCAAGGAGTTATGGTCACGCAGAAATCGGACTGTTTCTTGACATCGAAGAAATGACACACAAATTTATACAAGATTTTAACCTTTATACAGACCTCTCAGGATCAGTCGTTCCGATAAAGAATGATGTTAGAATTGCACACATAAACGAAGCGGGGAAACTTGGAAAATTCTCAGACTCAATAGGATCTACAGACTGGAGAAGTTTGATTGTATCAAGAATACAATTGCTATCAGCGACTCCAAAAAGCGAACCGCTTGATCTAGTTGGTGGTGGGTTTCACACATATATAGAATTACAGGCAACACGAACAGGAATCGTTCATCAAGGGGTTTCCAATCCAAACAAATCCTATGTGACATTGGACTCTTATCAACTCAGAGACACAGGGTATAGACCAGTTTCAACCTACACACTCGATCCAGATATCACAGAAAACGGTGACTGTGAGTGGAAAAACATTTACCTTTTTGAACATAACAATAGACTCTGTTTTTATCTCAAAGATAATACAGATGCTTTAATAGATATCACAAGTTCAAAATCATCAGGTTTTATAAAGATAAAAGATGTCGAATGGTTTGACATGAATGAAAGCAATATGACAATCACAGGTGGGCAAATAGATGATAGCTGGGTTAAACGAACAGCTGAGAGTTGCACAACTTATGTTGAAGCTGTAACAGCTTACGATAATACTGGAGACAATATTTTGCCGTCAACGCTAGCTTCAATGAATTATGCGTTGGGAACTTACACCGCAAAATCCTCAGTTAATTGCACTGCTAATAGACAGGTTTTCACACTTTCAAGCAGAAACACAGCAATCCAACTAGGTGCATCGTCAGCTCCTAAAAAGAATCTCAAGTTTGAAGACTCAGCATCAGGAGCAGGTTGGTCAACTCTTTCAATGACTCCATTCGGTCGTGCTAAGGTCCTCGTTGATATTGATGATGATGTTTTAGCAACCGCATCTTTTGAGTATGATTCAATAGAATTACCTTCAGAAGCATTGTTGTTGAGAGACAAGGGTTACGATTGCTGGGATATGGAAGAAATAGAAATAAACAGCGGATTTATAAATTTTGTTAATGTTGCAACTGGAAACATCTTAATAAATGAAACAAGTTCAGATCGACCAACTGCTTATTGCGACAGAGATCTTTTTAAAGCATACCTTTTAAACGGAGAGCGTTTTGCTGTTTGGAATAATGGATATGTTGTCGCAGAAAGTCAAGAGATGTTTCAAGACATTACACTCGATTATCCTGCCTACACAACTGATGGATCTTACACAACTTCAAGATACGCCTCGAAGCCTAAAGTAGACTTCAAAAAATCGAACCTACCAATAACGGCACTAACTTATCAGAGTTTAAGAAGATATCCGCATAACATAAATGAGTTCGAAGAGCATGTAACGAATCCGCAAGAGGTTTCAATAAGCTCTGGGAATCTTTTCGTAGTTCAAGGGAACAGATTGTGGCTCGGGAGTGCTGACAGAATGGTCTTGAGCGGAACAATTGACTTCGACAGTCCTGTTAATTTCATCGAAAAAGCAGGATCAGGAGTTATAGCATTTACAGAGGTAGGAATTGCGGAAGTTAAACACACTGGAACCGTCTCAAATATCGACACCTCTCAAATAAACGACACGACTGCAAAAGCGACATATTCAGGCAAGGGCGGTACTTTCGCCGTTATGCAAGATGACAGCGTTGTGAGAATAGTTCTCGTGACAGAGGGAGTAAGAGTGCCGTTCTATCGAGCAATGCCAGTAGCAGGGCAATTGCCTGATAAGACTTGGGGCGATAAGCCGATATTGCAATATGCAGGGAACACTTTTTATATTGGACACGACAGCGAAGTTTGGGGTTTAGAGCAAGGTTTGTGGATTAAACGATATAACTTCGAGGGTTATAAAATAAATGCACTGGCTGAGTTGCAAGGAGAGCTTGTTGTCAGTTTTGATGATAAAGCAGATGAAGGATTGAAATATGATGATGATGATCCAGACACAAGTTGGGTTATATAGGAGTGTGAAATGACTTTAAGATTTAACAAAGACTCTGTAAGTTTCCCGAAGACAGATGTGAGTGAAGTAGCCACAGACTCACTAAAAGTTTACAACACGGAATTGCTTGATGATGTTAGAAATTTAACACTCCCCGATCCGTTCGAATTTAGTTTCGATGGTGGATCAATTTGGCGAAACACATATATTGAGGCTTATTTTAGTAATATGTTATACCGCCACACAACGACATCTTCGTATGTTGACAAGCACATTCAAACGATCAAAGCAAACGACACACATGTTTTTGTGGCAGGTACTAGACAAAGCGTTTCGACTGGGTTTGTAGAGGGTTTTTTAACGATTATACAGAAGTCAGATGGGAGTTCATCGACACACTCTTTTTCAGTTTCAAGTTACAATGTCGAACCACCTAAAAACGACATGCTAATCCTTGACAATCAAGGGACTTATCTTTATATTATAATAAATACCGATGGGATTGATACAAGAATTTACAAACGATTACTCAATGGCTCGGCTGTATCAGATATGATTTTAACAGACTCCACAAGTAGCTCTTGGGCAAATAACATAGCTCAAGATGACACACATCTCTATGTTGTTGGAATTGGCGACACGACAAGCCTTGATGGGCAATGGTTTTACCCAAAAACAAGCAGTGGTTCAACCGTCTTTGTTTCGTTTTCTACAAACGCAAATGTTGAGTTAAACGCTTGTTTTAGCAACTCAATTCGAGCAGGGAAGCAAGGCACTGACACATTCTTAAAACCTAACTCAGGAGCGAAGCAAATAATAACAGCCTCGAACAATAATCCACGAGTATTGAGACAGGGAGCAGATGCAAATACCTTCTTTATCTCAGAAACTGGAACCACATCGAGCAGTATCAAAAAACTAGCATATCGACCGAATTGGAAAGTTGATGCACTTGGAACAAGTGGCCTCTTTATGTATGTTGGGGGGCCGTCATTCCCAGAGGTATTAAATGATTTCAAGTTTAGAGTTGCGTTTAAAACAAATGCGACAATAACTACTGGAGCTTTATCTTTGTTATCAAATCCATCAAGTGTCTCTTTTATCTATTATAGTAACGGAACAATATATGTTTATAATGTCGCAAGCTCAAGAATTGTAGTATCATTCACACTTGCACAAATAAAGGCTTATGAGCTTTATGATATAGAGATTGAGCGTTCTGGGAGTACTTGGACGGCGATCGTAAATAAAGAGTCAAAACTTGTGACACAGGTTAATCCGCTAGACTCACTTGATGTTAATGTTTTTATAGGAGGAAACAGAGTAGTCGGATTCTTAGGCTTCCCATCATCAGGATCTTGGGCGGCAACAGATCACTATTTACACCATATTGAATTGTCGATAAATGAAATGAATATGGTTACTTTTGGTTTTCAAAACACAACGACACCGAACGACTACACAACGGATCTCACAAACTTAATTGTTGATTTTCCAAGAAGCTCCATGACTTGGACATCTGAATATGGATTTGATATTATAGAAAAAACTGATCTAATCAATTCAAAAATTGACCAAATAGTTCATGAGGGCAACTCTTTGTTCGTCACGGCAAGGAAAAGCGGGGGAATGGCGGTTTATAAATACGATGATAATTTGGCTCTGACAACTTCAAAAGAATGGACAGCCTCTTATAGCGATTACAATGGATTGTGTGTAAATGACAGTGTGCTTTACACCTCTGTTTCGGATTACACGACTGAAATGTATGTCGCAAAAATGAGATCAAGCGATCTTTCTTTTGAGATTAATGAGGTAACTTTTGACTTAAGATTTAGTCCTTTAAGTATCGGCGGATATGCCGACAACTTCGAATTTGCAACTGGTGACGCAATCCCAGTAAATGGTGAATGTCGTGTACCTATTGTGAGGTCAGAAGTTCGCAACTCTATAATAAGACTCGACAATGGTTACAAAGATTTTCTCAGATATGACGAAACTCCGCCAACTCAGATGATGTATACTTACACTTTCGGAGCAGTTGGTGGCGGATATGATTACAACTCAGAGACTGGAGAGTTTGAGGTACTAGCTAACGGCAGATATCATAGAGGAACAAGTTACTTGCAAGTTCAATCAATTTCAGAAGAGTTCGATATCTTTTTTGATACAATAAACATGAGCTTCGATCCAACTTGGTCAGGCGATGTTGAAGATATTAATATAAATGTATTTATCAAGGCGGGAGTCTCACACTCAAAAGCTGAGATATTCTTCACACAAGACAGCAATTATGCTTTCCCAGATAGTGGACTATATCAGCGATTGGGATATAACGAGGAAACTTCTGCGTTTAGTAATGATGACATTTATTTTACAGGCTCAAAACAGGTGGAACTTAAAGAGACACCGACTGATGCAAGAACTGGCAGATCTTTTAAGATAAGAATAAAACAGAGATTGACTGATGATGAATCAAAACCAATGGATTGTGTAGATGATGTGAAGATTTTCAATTTAAAAATACTTTCAAGCGAAATGCTAATGTGGGAGGGTTCTGATAATGCCTAAAATTGGAGTTGAATCAAGTGTTGCCGTAACACAAACGGCTATTCAAGAGCAGATAAATAAGATTGAATACTTGCTTGAGGGTAGACTTGATGACGAGAATATCTACAGAGATGGAATGCGACAAATTAGGGTTTCTTCAAAAAAGGTCGTTGATCTTCCCGACAGCACACGACCGATATCAGGCAATAAGTTTTTTGCAAGTGATGTTGAAGGCACGGTTTTTCAACCACTTATAGACTTAATGGATAGCAACCGAAGTTTCATAACTCTTACAGGCACGGCATCTATCCTCATGAGTAAAGATGCTCCACCTCCAGAGGAAGAATCAATGGGCTGGGGTGCTTTGGGGGATTTTGCAAAGGGTATAGGAAACATGTTTACAGGAGGAGGCGATAGTGGTGTATCCGTTGAGATGAATGGCAGGACTTACACTTCTGATGAAAAGAATATAAAACAAATTCAAGAATATGCGACAAAACAAGAGAAGAAAAGACGAGGAATATTCACGAGATACATAACAATAAAAAAACCTCCTCACATTCAGCCACTTACTTGGAATAAGGCTCGATCTCTTTTTGGGATTGGTATTGACAGTTATTGCCGAGATCAAGAGCCAGATGGGCTTTGCATAACTCCGATGATTATGGATTTTAAGCATAACACTTCAAGCAACTTTCCTGAATTGGATTATAATGTTATTGCTAACACACCAGATTTAATTGAGATAAAAGTTGCATTAAATATGCAAGCAGTTGGAGAGGGAGAATATATGGCACTAGACTTCGGGATTGCGATTTTATGTGAGGTACGACCATGAAAACACTTCAAACAACGGCTTTTAACAAACGACTCCACGATGAAATAATAAGCCTTGAGGAATTAATAAACAAACATGTCAATCCTGAAAACATAAGCTATTTCAATCCTCGCTTGATAGACCAGGCAACGGAACTATTAGAGCTGAAATATCAATACGCAAACGAATCAAATATCAATGGATTTCAGGCAATGAAATTAAACACGATGGTAAACTATTTGAAAGTTGCCAGTGTTGAAACTAAAACGGTATTTTTCCAAAGTAGCATAAACCACCTGCAAGATGATAGTTTAGCCACAAAAGAATTCCCAATTCCTGATGGGTTTGATGGCAGAAACGGTTTTGTTTCATTCCACTTTAAAGAGACGGCAAAAACTACAAAAAAGAGCGGTTTAGGCTTATTCAACACTCGTATCGTTCAGACTGATACGGTTACTGCGGTTTTAACTCAGACAGAAAGAAAGCTCATTGCGAAGTTCCATCATATGTCAGGCAATCCATCGGGAGACCATGCTTATGATATTTGTGTGAGCATGGTTTTATGGAGGTACAAATGATAAGAAGAGGCGAATTAGTAACGGCAAGTGATGTCACTGAGCTTTTTAGAAACATTATAAAAAAGGCAAATAGTCTAATAACTGAGAATTTCAGCCTTATTTCATCGGGGCAGTTCTATAGATGGGGGATTTGCGACATCTCCGATTCTGATGTCGATGGCATCTCTTTTTACTCGCAAGTGTTTAATACTACTAGCGAACAGTACCTCGACAATCAAGATCAACCGCAGTTTGGTGTGTTGGTGAATAGTGTAGGTGAAGAAAATAACGAAAAATTATTGCATTATTATACCAATGCTATAGAATTATTACAGAATAGATAGGAGGGCATCATGAACATAACTGATCCAAATTTATTATTACCGATCGCAGGTGCAGGTATCGGTGGGATGGCGACTGGAACGCCGTCTGGGGCTATGGTTGGGATGTCTCTTGGTTCAGCAGGTGCGGCTGCACTCGGAATGGGTCAAGAAGCTCCTCAAATACCAGGTGCAAGTGCCTCTCAAAAACAGCTTTTAGCAGTTCAACAAGGCAACATTGAAAAACAACAGTCTCAATCAGGACTCTCATCTCAAGAAGTGAATAGAATTGCACAGCTTGGAACGGAGCAAATGAGACAGTCTTTAGCAAATATAAGGGCAATTCCCACAGCAATGCCACTTTTGGCTCAGCAAAGACTTGGCAAAGCATTACTTGAGCAATCAAAAGGTATAACAGATCAAGTTGGTAAGAAAGTTCAAATGTTAGATCCACTCGCCGAAGCTGAAAGAATCAAAGCAACAAGTATGATGACAGCTCAAGCTGGACAGCAAGCAAGCGAAATACAAAGAGCAGAGGTTCAAGCAGAAATTTACAAGCAAAAAATGGAACAACAGAAAAATGCGAACTTCATTAAAGCACTCAAAGCAAGCGGAGCAGCATTGATCGCATATGACGAAATGGCGAAAGCAACAGGTGACGAAGCAAAAGCAGTCGAACAATATGAAAAATATGATGATATGAATATCTCACATGATGAATATGCCGACGCTTGGGGATTGAACGAGGATGATTTTTCAGCTCAAGCAAGGTACGATGGTATGACTCTTGAGGAAATGGCGAATAAGTATGATGATGAAGATATGATAGAGGGGTGGATGTCATGAGTGAGAAAAAACTATACAGTGAAGACAATACCGTTCCAGATCAAGGTGGAAGCTCACAAGAACATAGTGTGACAACTGGACAGGCTAAGGCAAAAGATAGTACTAAAAAAAAGACTAAGGCTCCGCAAGCAAAAGCACACCAAGCAACTGATCACAGCAAGAAAGTGTTTGAAGAATATCAAAAAGAAACAGCAAGGCTTTCAGATTTTGGAATGGCTGTTAATGATAGAGTTAAAGCCTTAAAATTGATGGAAGAGGTTGTTGATCCTAATTTCTCACCGTTCGAGTTCGATGATCCAAGAGAATCTACGACAGATAGGTATAAAGACTCAGTTAAAAGAAGTGATGCTGAGCGACCAGAAGAGCCAGATTTGCACTCGATGGATCCAAGCAAAAATCAAATACTTATAAATATGGCAATGTCTGGACTTGCAACTCTTGGCGGAGCAGGTGGACAAAAATACGGAATGCAAGCAGGAGTTGAAGTCGGTGCGGCTGGCACAGATCAAATAACTAAAAACATGCAGTTTCGTGAAAAGCAGAATCAAGTACTTTCTCAGACTTTTGCTAAATCGATGGAAGCATGGAGAAAAGACAGAGCAGACAGCTTCAAGCTTTATATGGAAGAAATGGGAAAGAATGATAGAGATATTTTGAAATATACAATGGATAGATGGAAAAAAGAAGAAGACTTAAAAATGGATGCACAGAAGAAAAAACTTGATACATTGTTAAATCTTGGCAGAATATCACAACAACAATTCGACACAATGAAAGACGGACTAAAGAACCAAGATGCGGTTAGTACAGAAAACGCAAAACTCAGGAATGATATTGAGAAAGTAAATGTTGCACTAACTGAAAGATCACTTGTTCGCGAAGAGAAAAGACTAGCATCTCAACAGCCTGCATTAATACCTACAAACTTTTCATCTTTTGCAAAGGACTTCAACATATCGGCTCAGCAACAAATAGTTAATAATGATACGGATTTGAACAAAAACTACGACAAAAAAACCTTGCGAAACGCAACAAACCGACCTCAATTGTTTTCTCAAGCACAAAGAGATGTCACCACAAAATGGGGTGCTACAAAAATAAGTAAAGATAATGCAGGACAATTAAAAGATCAAATTGAAAGGCTCCTTGATTTTTCAAAAGCATTAAAGGCAGGAAATGTTGCTCCAACAGGAAACATGAACTTAGCAACTATAGAGAAAATGCAGGTAGAAAGAGGTGCTTTTACAACAGAAAACGGTGGTTTCTCGGAGCTTGGTGGTGATATAACATACTACACTGGAAGCGGTGCTGTGCAATTCACAGAAGTTGTCACACCAACGGATAACGCTCAAAAAGACTTGATGGTTAGAGATATTCTTGCAACTGCTTCATTTCTACAAGGCAAGTTGAATAATTATAACGGTCAGGTAATCCGAAACGAAGCGGAAGCAAAAGAAGACGAACGCAAACTCTCACAATTCAAAACTAAATCAAATATAACACAAGAAGAAAGAATAGAAATGAGCGAGATTTCACAAAAACACATGAAAGAGATCAATGCAATAAGGGACACTCAAGAGAAAGAATCAGCGGAACAAAAACATAAAGATGCAAAAGACCTTGTTGAGTTTAAAAGAGAGCAGAGTTTCCAAAAACGCTTAAACGAGCTAGACCTTGAAGAATACGAATTCCTCATGAAAGAACATGTGAAGCTAGCTTTATGGGAATATAAAGAAAACAAAACTCAAAAAAACAAGGAAAAGATGAAGGAAGCAGAACAAAGCCTTGCACTTTGGGAAGGTCAGCTAAAACATACTCGTCAAAAGGAATTAAAAGGTGTTTCCAAAAAGAAAAAACCATATAACCAGGAAGATGTTGAAAAAAAGATAAGAACTCTTATTAAGTTCGCAAATCAAAACAACACAGCTAGAGATCCTGCAACTCAAAAAAACACACTAGAAAGAATAAATTTTTGGGCAAAGGCTTTGGGTAAAAGATACAGAGTAGACGAAGATACTGCTCTTATATTTATAGATGAGGATTAACAAATGACTAAAATAGAAATAGACAAGCCAGTTGTTACGGAAGATGAAGCATTTATTGCAAGGCAAGATGTTGAAATAGTTCCTCCGAAAGAGCAAAATTCTAAGTTTATAAGTGGCGAAAAGGAAGAAAAGCAACAAGAAGCTTTGATCAAGGTTGATAAGATGAATGAAGAGCTTGTTGACTCCATGAAGCCAGTTGTTGAAGAGGAACACACCGTTCAGCTCCCACCTGTAAATGATATATCAAACTACAATCAAGCCTCCGAGCGTGAATATGAGGATACGACTGCTTGGACTGCTGTTGATGCGATCTGGATGTTTGCTTATAATAGTACAAAAAATGTCGGCGAAGCTGAGGGAGCTATTGATACTGTAACAGCTCCTTTTGAAGCACTTGTTGATACTTGGGAAGATATGACAATAAAAGACAAGGCGGAGAAGATTGAGGAACTTAAAAATTCACCGTTCTCTACCTCTACTATGTGGGCGACAACTGTCGCTGATTTGGTTACTTTTGATAAAATTCCAGATGTTTCAAGGCATCGACTTAGAAAGATCCAAGAAGCCGATGGTATCGGAAGTGGTATAGAAGCGATGATAGAAAACCCTGATGCGGCTAAATTCATGGTTATATCTCAAGCTTCTAAATTGTGGAGAGATTTATATATGGCGAAAGGTTTAGGTAAGGCTCTGAATGTCCAAAAAGCATATCAATCAGCAACCCTTTTCCACGCTGTTCAAAATACAAGCAATGCGATGTCAATTTATAATACAGCTAAAAGAGATAGCGAATTGACTGGGAAAGATTTAAAACCTTTAACTCAGGCAGTTACTACTTTTGGAACTGGAATGCTTTTTGATCAATTAACCTTTGGCATTATGTCAAAAGTACTTCTCCCTGCGATGAACAAACCACTTGAAAAGATGAGTGAAATGGCAAGTCGTGGAGTTTTTGCGATGTCTGAGGGTGTCAGTGGCATAGCTCAAACAGAAGCGATGCGAGTTGTAAATAATAAGGTTTACGAAGATCAAGGTTTACCGACTGCTCCGTTTAACACTTGGCAGCTTTTTCAATCAGGTGTTATAAATGCGATGTTTGGACTCGGTCAGACTCGGCAACAAGTGAGAAATGGAAAGGCGAATGGTGACGATAGTTTAAAGATATTAAAGAGACATTTACAACCTCATAAAGATAATCCGAAGGCTAAATCTATATTAAAAAGAATAGATGAAACACTTGGAACAGTTTCAGAGCATCTTCCTCGTGCAAAGGGTCTCAGTGTTGAAGATGTTGGGCAGAAACAGACTGCGTTTGAAAAGACCAGTGAGAAGATCTCAGGAGCGTTCAAAAAGGCAACAAAACAGAAAGATTTTGATTATACACGAAATCCTGCTACGACTGGGGATGAAGTGGATATTGAGATCTCAGCATTTAGAGAGGTTATTGATCGTTTTGGTGGTGTTGATGGTGACAGAAGCGTTGATAAGTTGATAAACGGCATAGATGTCAGCAATATAAACCACACTGCTCTCAAGAATGTACAAAACATATGGATGAAAGAGACAACTACTCCTGCGAGAATGATTGCAGAAGATGTTGCTGATAATGTTATTATGCAAACAGTGCGTGAAAATAGTGTTGGTATGAGTGAGGAAAACATAAGGCACGGCATTCAATCTGTTAAAACTGGGTTAGATTTTAAAGGAAAAATGCGTTATATGTTAAATAACAATCCTATGAAACTGGTCAGTTTGGTTGATGATTTGAATGGTCGTGGATTGCTGGCTCTTGAGGGTGATGATCTTGCCGAGCTTATAACTCATATCGGCAGAAAAAAAACTGATGTTAAAAAAGGCGAAATATTAAACGATATTCAAGATGCAATTGATGGTTCAGCAAGGGCGACACTGCTCGGAGATGTTACTGCAAGGATAGCAAATATAACAGAAGCTCATGGTGTGCCGTTTGAAAGATTCACTGATCTTTATACTAAATCAGCAGGGTTCGACCAGAAGATAGCGAAACATTTAACTTTATTAGATACTTATACTAAAACATTAAGCGGAAAGGCTCAAACGAAAATAAATGTAGATCCTTTGTTTTACGGAACACTACAAACAGATGGTGTTATTGACAGACTTTATAACATAACTCTTGATCCTAATGCAAGGAAAAACTTAGATGCTTTGCAAGATGTTGTTGAGAGTACAGATGCTCTTGTTGGGAAGTCAAAAAAACCTAACTTGAAGTTTAGCAATGATGTTCAACAACATTTAGCAACACAGGCTGACGGTGCAGGCGAAAGGATTCAGCAATATTTGCATAATGCTAAAATGCTTGAAGATACTGGGGCCGATGTTAATGTTGGCGAGATAGTTGTTGGTAATAGGAAAATCAAGGTTGCTATTGATGTGGCTAAAAAGGTCGGCTTAAAGGGCGAAGAAGCAATAATTGCACATAAAATTGCAGACCGTTTTGCCGAGATCAGCCGTGTTGATGATATGAACAGAAGAGGTCTTATGCGAGGTGACGGCGAGGAGAGTTTGCCAAGACACTACGAGAGTAAGATGATGAATTATAATGATGCCGACATAAATTACAGGAGAAATGCGTATTTACCTGTTATGTTTTCGGAAGTAGGTGAAGCGGCTGTTAGAGCGAAACATCCAGAAATAACAGAGATTGACGATCTTTCAACAAGTGACTGGCAGAGCAGATCCCTTACGAGTGATATCCGTTTTGATCCAAAGAATTTGAAGCCATTGATTGATACGATTGAGCTTGGTCAGCATAAAGCAGTTGCTAAGATGTCAGGTTTTGTTAGAAGACAGGCTATGACGAAAGTTGCGAAAGATATGTATGGTATGGAATTGGGTAAATATACTGATGCTGAGGGTAATATAAACTGGGAAAAGCTAGGTCAACAAAAGAAGAACAGTGCAGACGCTCTTTTCCAAACACTTGTGAAAGAGTTGATCACGGGCAGAAATATAGGTAAAAAACATTCACCTGCTGACGAGTTCATTCACAATTGGATTACTGGACCTGCTAAAAAGTTCCTAGTTGCAAAGGCTATAAACCCTGCATCAAAGGGATATTGGGAAAATAATGCACAATCTTTATATAGTGCCTCTCCTTTTCTCGGACTACCAAAGGTGATAAAAAGAATGCCAAAAGCGTTTGGGTCAACAATAAAGCATTTAACGGTTAATCAAGCAAATATAGATATAACAGTTGATAAGTTCATAAAGAGCTTGGACTCCGATCCAGCACTAAAAGATATTGCTGATTGGTATTTTAAAGAGAAATACACGAGTCCAACAAATGAGTTGTTTGAAATGCACACTGATAAAACAGGTGTTGTTAGCAGACATTTCCAACATATGTTGGGGAAAGTGAAAGATCCAAAGGCTCGTGCCACTCTCGAATATGCGTACCGTCTCAGCACTGAATTTTATACTGGTGGCGATTTCGCACAAAGAGCGTTGATTATAGATGCTAGTTACAAAGCTGTCAATGAATCTCTTAAAAGAAATAGTTGGAAGGCTAAAAATCCGAAACAAGCAATGGAAAAAGCGAATAAAGTGCTTTATGATATGGGTCTTATGGGTGTTGGTAAACAAAAAGTTGATAGAATGAAACGACTTTACACAGCAGGTATTGAGAGCGGAGACATGAGTCCGTTTATAAAGAGAGCGACTTATAATATCGTTGATGTTGCTAATTTTCACTACACAGATGCAAAGACACCTCTCATATTAAAGGATATCAGAGCTTACTCAAAAACGGCAGGTGATATTGCAACTCTTTCTTCATGGCCACTTTATGATGTTGAGAATATGAGAACGATTCTCGGATCACGAGGAAGCAAAGTTGATGCGAAAGTTGCAGGTAGAATTTCGTTGAAAGTTTTCGCAAGGGTTTTGTCAGCGGTTGCGACTTTTGGAAGTTTGGGTTATTCACTCACTCCAACAGAAAGAGAGAAGAAGTTGGGCAGAGATTCTTATTGGAAAAAATCCGTTATGAATGTTTTGTTTAATAGAATGCCTGGTTATAGAATGTTGAATGCGGCAGGATCAAGAGCAACAAGTCCTTTTGGAATTGTAGCATCTTCAATCGGCATTTATCAAGATGTTTACAAAAGAATGACAGATCCCATGTATGATTTAAGACAGAGAAGAAAAGGAAAGTCCATATTAAGACACTTCATACCAACAACAACTTATAAAGTTCTTGAGTCAGCAGGTTCAGACGCTTGGGATTATTTCAAAGATATTGTTGATAATATGGGGGGAAGTGATAAGCAGAAAAGGGAGATGATTGAGATGACAAAGCCACTATTGATAGAGCAAATTAAAATTGAGTCTGGTGGAAAAATTAAATTAGATGAGGATTTCGAGATTGTACTCGATGATAATGAGTAAACCTAGAACTCGGAGGGAGTTATGAGTAGAACAAAAGAAGGTCGAAAGACAGGTGGAGATGATTATGTGAACAATGTTGCTGCAATTCCAGCTCCAATTGAACACGACATTTTATTTACGAGTGGATCAGCGTTCACAAATTGGGATTACAAATTCGCTGGAACTTCCGAGTCTAAACTCTGGGTTCATGCAACTGGTGCGAATTATGCAGGTGGAGAAAGCCTAACTATCGAGCTTTACAGAGGAAATTTCAAGGTTGGTGAAGCAGTTGTTTCAACTCCTGCAACAACTGATGGGCTTGCTGTTAGTGCGGTAGTTTCTATAGCAGACATGCAATATTGCGATAGAGCTAAAATCACTGGAACACTTACTAATCCAAGTGGCGGAACTATAAAGGTATACTTGGGAAAATTGGGTCTAGTTTAGGGTCTAATCAACCTCCTAAGCTAGATATGGAGAGTTGGACACTCTCAAAAGATGGTTGGAAAGATGATGTTTATAACAGATTAGAATTTGATGGTGTTGACGATTATGTAGAGTTTCCTTCACTTGATACAAGTAATTTGCCGTATTTCCATATGAGTATAGATATGGAAAAACACGATGCTGCTGATAGTGTTTCCTTTGAACAGTTTGTAGATGGCGATTCTTATGTTCAGTTGTTATGGCATACTAATGGAAGGGTTTATGGGGTTATTAGGGATAATACAACAAGCTATGGTTATGTGCATATTGGAGATACTGGAAGACATATTATTACTATGGTATATCAAGGATATCTAACAGGTAATGAGAATAGACTTCAGGTGAGTGTAGATGGCGTAGACCAAACTTTAACTTTTGTAGGAACTCTACCGTCAGTTACTCCTGATTTGAGTTCGGTTAACCCTACTTTAGGTGTTCAGGCTGGGGGATATGTAAAAGGCATTGTTCACTCAATGCATACGAGAGGAATCTCAGGCGAATTGTTGAGTAAATGGGATAATGTAATTGGTAATGTGTTCATAGACTCTATTGGTGGCGATAAGAACGGCATTATTTATGGTGCTACAGTTGACAGGATAGACTACAGTATTGATAAAAGCGGTAATGATAATGTAATTGTGCCAGTAAAAAGCTATTGTGCTGAATTTGGAAGTGGAGACACTATTGACTTTACGGATTTGACAGGTGTTACAGTTGTTAGTCACGATGGCACCGCAACATTGACAGTTTCAGGAAACAGTGTTGTTTGCACTTCTGGAGTTGGGACGGCTTGGAACTTATTGTTATCAGATGGGACTTTTCTCCCTCTTCAAGGTTCTTGCTACGATATCTCAGGGAACGGTAATCATGGAACTAATAACGGTTGTGACTTAACGGTAGTTCAAGATGAGTTTCATTACAATTTGAGAAAGGGATTCGGACAAGGTGGGAATGCCATTACTGATAAGGATTTCTTAAACTGGTCTGACCCTACAGTCCCAGATGGATGGGTGAAGTTTGGTACACATGACGCAACAAATTTTGTTGAAGAGTCTCCTGATGGATGTCGGTTGGTAAGTGATGGCACTTCAGTTTCTATTTATTACAGCACTTCATTTACGAAGGGTAAGATTTACGAGATATCTTTAGATGCAACCAATGTGTCAGGTTCTGCCAAAGTTAGATTTAGCGGTGTTTCATGTATGATAACTTCTGATGGGCACCATACTATTGCTGGGTGCAATACTGGTGGAACACTCTATTTTCAAAGAAACAGCTCCTGTGATGTCACAATTAAAAACCTCGTAGTTAGAGAGGTAGCAATCCCAAGACTAGCAGACAATTCAGGATTCCCAGTAACAGTAGCAGAGGAGCATCTTGCAGGCACTTGGAATAATATGCCTGAGAGTTATTTCAGATTCCCAACAACTTTAACTCTGGATATTATGGATAAATCCGATGTAGGTATATGGAGTGCAACAATCAGAGCCTCAGTTCATTATGACAGCTCGAACAAAAATGACTGGCACTCTTCTGAACTGGTTCAAGCATATCTTGATGACAACATAAATCCGACCTACAAAAATAGGATATTTGTTGCTGATAACAATACAACTTTCATCAAAGATGGCAGTTCATTTATCACGGATAGCGGTGCTTATGTCGTTGAGCTTGGAGATGGATCAACACAGAGCAAACAGGTTTTAGTTTATAATACCGAGCAGACTGGTGAGGCTCTAGAGAAGATTATTAAATATTTAAGTAAGGAGTATTAAATGGCTGTTAAAGATATTGCTGTATATAATGCAGAAAACAATATAGGGGTTCCACTTGACTCAGCCGAGATGCACATAACAACAATTCAAACTCCATCTCTGGCAACTGCTGGGACTTATTATAAATTGACAGGTTTTAGTGGTGTTAATTTAAAAAACTTTACCGTTGCTGATAACAAACTGACTTTTAATGGTATTGCTAAAAAGTTTTTTGTTAACGGCGTTTCTGATGTCGCTGTAAATAAGGCTTGTACTTTATCTTATGCTCTATATTTAAACGGTGCAATAGTTTCGCATGAGGTAACTCCTCATACTTTCTCAGCATCTAGCAAAACAACAAATATTTCAATAGTTGCAATTGCGGATTTGTCGCCAGCTGATTATATTGAAATTTGGGCAATGTCTGACGCAAATAATACCGATTTAGAAATACATAAACTTGACTTAGTTCTTTGGGGAGATGTAAAATGACTACAAAACAATTCACAACGGCATTGAATGATAATGCAAGCACTGTTAAAGATGTGGCTTTTGAGCCTAGTGTTGACTCTCTTTCTGGAGATACGGTCACACCAGATGGATCAAATGGAAATTTTTTCGATATCTATTTGGATAGACCGATGACAAGAATCACGATGCCTGATAATTTCAGAAATGGTGAGACTTATAGGTTCCAAATAAGACAAGACGGAGCTGGTGGTAGGTTCTTAAGATGGGGCGATAAAGATACTTTTACTGGTCTTAATGCTTCAATAAATACTGGAATGGGTGGCGCAACATTAATAATTTATGTTCACTCTGGTACTTTTGATTGGGATGTTTTGAGAGCAGATGCAGGTAGAAAATCTTTTATTAATTCGAGCGGTTTTTCAAATAATGTTAATAATATAAGTGGACTTAAACTTGTTTCTTTTGATGAGAGTGCAGGATCTATAACTGTAACTGCTCCAAATTGGGATATTATAGATGAAAATACTGTTGCAGGAATCACATTAAGCGTTGAGAATGCTTTTTATTTTATTGACGAAAAAGGTGATGACTGGATAGGTCAATTCCCTTATGGCGTTACAATGTTTGAAGTTTTTACAACAACTGATGGAGAAAGTGCGTTACTTACTAAAAAAGGTGTTTATAGCAATTCACTTTATCAGAATGCAAAAATCAGGTTTGAAGAACAATTGACTGATGATTTTATTAATGGTTCTGATGATGGGTTTTTGAATTGGAGAGAGGCAAGTTCGAACGGTTCGACTGCTGTATCTTCTGCTGATATTGATGAAAACCATATTGGGACTTTACGCCAACAACTTGTTAATGGTGCGACTGCTGATGGTCGAACTAGTACCACAATGGGTTCTGATGAATTTGTCGTATCAAATATGAGAGTTGGCATCGAGGGTATTATAAAGCCAAATGCGAACGCTTTTTCAACTGCTGATGTCAATTATTACTTTGGATGGATTGACAATGTTCAATTTCAATCGTCTAACAATGGAGCGATGTTTAAAATAGTTGCTGATGGAGTTGGTAATGGTAGGGTTCATTGTATAACGCAAGATGGTGGTGCTGATACTGATTATGACACTGGTATTGATTTGGTTGAAGATGAATGGCATTCCTTACATGTTGGTTTCCCACCAAATGGGGTTGGTGTTATGTTTATAATTGATAGTTATTTAGTTTATATTGCGGACCGCTCGACAATGGATGACACTCAAAAAATGACTTGTGGTTTCGGTCAATATTATGATTATGCAGGAACTGCTTTACCAAACAATAAGGAATGGTTTATTGACGCTTTTTCACTCAAATATAGAATGAATAACGATAGAATATAGGAGGTTATGATGTTTCGACCGAAGGCATTATTCATAGAGACGGTAGGGAATATACCCAGTCAAGGATGGATGTTAAAAGTCCTAACTGGTGTAAAAATGGGAACAATAGAGGTGAGTGAAAAAGGGATTTGGAGTGATGACGATATCACAATTCTTGATCCTGAATTTGTAGAATTGATATCAGGTTATCAAAAGTATTTCGCAATCGGTGCTGAGGTTGATGGTGAAGTTGATATTGACAATTTTAAGCTCAAATATGCTCCACTTTCACCTGAGAATTTCAAAAAAGGTGTAACGGTTTCAAAGACTAAGCCAATTGTTGATGAGAAAAAACTTGATAAAATGACAGTTGCAACGCTCAAAGAATTTGTGAACGCAGGTTCTAAAGCTCTTCAAAAGGCTGTTAAAACTTCTGGCAAAAAAGCTGAGATTATCAAAGAGATTTTAATATTTTTTAATGGTGTAGCTGATGAAAAAAGTTTACAAATTTAAACTGATAGCTGACATAAATATTTATGATGTAAAGCATGACCAAAAAACCCTGCTCGGTGAGTGGGGAATTTTGGATTCTAAATGTCTAAGGATCAAAAAAGGTTACGCTTGGGATGGTTGCACACCTAAGTTTAAACTTTTTGGTAAGGTTTTTGGAGTTTGGGATGGTAAGGGTAATTGCTTAAAATACGCTTCTTGTGTGCATGATATCTTGTGTCAGTTTCCTAACCCTTTTACTCGGAAAGAAATTGATACAATCTTTCTAAATATGATGAAAGATGTTGACTTTTCTTTTGCGAAGTTATACTATTATTCTGTTAGAGCTTGGTCAATTTTAAGAGGTGTAAAATGAAGATTACTGATTATGAGTTAAATATGTTGGAGAGAATTATCAGAGACAACAAGCTCTCTATAAGAGAGCAGGGTGACTTGCAAAATTTTATGGCAAAACTTTGGGAAATAAAGGAGGTCCAAGATGCTAAAGGGGTATAGATCTTGGATTGCTTTTCTTGTTGGAACTGCTTTGACTATCTGGTTGGTTATCCTTTCAAAAGAATCAAATTATGTTTCACTTCTTACGGTGTGGGTGGGGATTATGAGTGCTTTTCTTACTAAAAACCTTTTACAATCTAAGGAGAATCAAAATGACGGAACGAAGAAGTAGATTTTATTATCAGTGGCAATTTTGGCTGACAATTGCAGGAATGCTGTTTTCAATTATTGGTGGCGTATCCACTGTTTTATGGACTATGTCATCTGAAATAACCAAATATCAAAACAATCTGGTAAGAATAGAGCGAAAAGTTGATATAGGTTTCACGCATGTCTCAAACGCTTTAGATAGAAAAACTATCAGAGAAGAGCAGTTTAATACAAAAATTGAAGAAATTCATAGAAAGTGTTGCTCGGAGATTTATGCGAGTAATGAATAGTTGTTTAAATATGTTTTGATTTCTGCGTAAACTTCCTTATTATTTTTACATTTACTAAACTCAATTATAGTCGCCACCTTGCTCTCTAATTCTTGAACTTCCTGAAGTGTTTTAATTGATAGATAATCTCTAATATTATCATCTTTGGGTATATCGTGTTTTTCCTTGAATTTTTTGACTGTCATGCCTAAAACTTTCTTGTAAATTATTTTAGTATAGTTTCCATAAGCATAACTTTTAAAGCGACCACTTTCTCCAACATTATTTTTAATTGAGTCAGTTAAAGAAAACCTTGCTACTTTTCCAATGTGTCTGGTTTCAATCCTTGCGTTAAGTTCATTTCTCATTAAAACAAACTCTCTGACCATCTGTTTTTTTAAATCTCTAACTTTTTGATTTTTCTTTGTTGCTCTTAAATAAGTTATTAATAATAAAAACTGCCCCTGATTTAATAGCATAACTTCTACATTTTTTGAGTTGAGCAAACACTTTTGAAAAGTGATTGCTCCAAAGTCTTCAAAGTCGTCAAGATGCTTTTTTATTAGAGCTGTTAATCTGAAATGTTGATAGTCCAAATTTTCTGCAATAATTAATGAATCTGTAATTGGAATTGCCTTACTGACATCTTGTGTCGTGAACCTTACTAGTTCGCCTTGCTTTTTCATATTATCCTCCTAAGATAAAAGCGAGCTACTAACACTGGAGGAGCGTTTTCACTCTAATTGCTAAAACTATAACACAAAAATATTGACTTGTCAAATTTAAATTGGTAAAGTTATCAAGTGTTTTTTTCTTTGAGGTAGGTGATGACTAATATAATTTACGGCTTTGTTTTTCTGATTGTTTTTGGCTTATCAATTTACCTTTTGAAGAATATAATGGAAAATAACGAGCTAAAACAGGTTATAGAGTCACAAAACAGTACCATAGATCATCTTGAGCAGGAAAACCAAAACTTGAGATACTATGCTGATACCTACGAAAACACGCTTGAAATTTTAAAAAATGTTAAACAAAAGGAGCGAATCATTGAGAAACATTATCAAACAAAAGTCGAAAAGCAGTATGAAATTATTGAGCAGGCTATCAAAGATGATGATTTTAACGCCGCTCTTAGTAATTTTGATGATGTTTTTGAGCTGCACGAAGACCAAAATAGTTTACAGAACTAAATATGTTAAGATACGAATTGAGTGTACGGTTCCTGACAAGGCGGTTCTTAAAAGCGTTGATAAAGAGACTAATATCTATAAAAAAATACTTGTAATTAGGAATAATATTTTAGCTTTGAATAAAGTCATTGCTAAATGGAGAGTTTATAATGCTTGTGTTGAGCGACAAAGTAAAAAATGACCGCCTGCCCTAATGCCGACGGTCGTGACTTTTGAATTGTTAATTTCGATAAACCCCGCTTAATTGTTATTAAAACTCCTACACTTATTAAAATAATCAAAACTTACTCCTTCCATTTCACCATAAACTCGAACATTGCACGGCACTTGACCCAATGCGATGTCAGGTTCCACGCAACTTAAAAAGATTAATGCTAAAAGGTTCATTTTGACACCTCTATTATCTCTTTTAAATTGCTAAACCAAAAACTTTCAGTTGATCTTCTCTTTCTTTCCTTATTTTGCTTTGTGAGTTTAGAACCAAAATATTCAATATCCCAATCTCCAAAAAAAGTTTTTTCAATTCTTATTAGCTCTATTCTTATTCGTTCATTTTGATTGTTTATTGCTATTTTTCCGATATCTGATCGGTTCTGTTCGTTAAACTTTTTGATTAGAATGTTCTTTTTTTTCATGAACTCTTGTTTCGCTTGATTTATGAGTTCTTTTTCTTCTTTTATAAACTCTCTTATTTTTAAGTTTAATTCCTGTTTTTTATTCATTTTTCCAATTTCTCCACTAAATTTTTTAGTTGATCCAATCTCGCCTTATTATTCGTACAAAACGCAAACTTTTTATAGGTGCAAACTTCACTCGCACTTTTAAAAAACCTGCATGGTTTACTTTTGCTTGCCGAGCATGTCATCTTTATAACTATTCTGTTCACCATCTCGCTTTGCCCTCTCTTACATCAAAATGTGTAAATGTGTGATACCTACCAATTCCATATTTATCCTTATAAATGCCCATTAAAAACTCATGGACTGCACTTGCGGATAATCTTCTAACTATTCCTTTAATCAAAATGTCAACCTTAATATCAACTGCCGTTCCTAATTTGTGTTGAGACTTATCAGCTCCGCCAACTGCTTTATTGTGTTCGTTGCATCTGAAGGCTGAATTGATATTAATATAACACTTCCCATAGATCTTGTCAAGATACTCGTGAAAATGCTCCAATTCCTCAATCAAAAGTGGACTTACTTTTACAGCTCCACAACATTTGCACTTGAATTCACTTTCATCAAAATGTTTGCTTAATTTCATGATAATCCTCTCTGTTTTAAATAAAGTTGTTTTATATCTTCCCCTGATTTTCGTCTAAATGACATACTTTCGGATAAATAAACCTCAGATCCTATTCTTTTATATCCTATTTTTGCCGAATTGCAGCACACAACGAATTTTCTAACATCCATGTCTTTCATTATCTCCTCGTTTGAAATAACTATAATTCGTTGACCTTTGTTGTGCCGTGCAACTATTTCATCTGCTTTAATTCTAATAGCTGTTTTCGTGTTTCCACGACCTCTGCCATCTGGTTTTTTTTCAGGTGGTTTATCATGTGTCACAGTTCGAGCCACAAAATCCTCGACTGCATCCATAAAAACATCCCATTTTTCCATTGCCAAAATAGTTCGCTCAACTTCGTGTTTCTCAAACTTTTGGTAGTGAGCAAGGTGTGCTTCCTCTTCTGGAGGAACAAAAACATAAGGTATTTGTGCTACATTCATAACGATTTCCCCTCCAAATCCATAAGTCCACCTTTTTTCATTTTTCACCCCCTAACCAAGTCACATGTTTGGCAATGTGTGATGTCTTACAATAGTCTTTTAACAAGTCTCTTGCTTTTTTGTATTCTTCATCATCACACTCAAAAGACAACGCGTGAGCTAGAAATTGTTTCGCCAGTCTTGAGTCTATTTTGGCTCCTTGCCCTCCGCACCAAAGAGGTAATGAGCTGAAGTCAAAATCAGC
>Ga0164310_10000123_pt1 | contig 38427 bp, 26 predicted proteins | sample GuaBasSedimGuay1_FD_121795 | JGI IMG/M metagenome (GOLD analysis project Ga0164310, IMG submission 121795) | Subseafloor sediment microbial communities from Guaymas Basin, Gulf of California, Mexico - Guay1, Core 4569-9, 0-3 cm | ecosystem: Environmental > Aquatic > Marine > Hydrothermal vents... | reverse complement strand
GATATAGTCAGTTCGGAACTGTCCACCACGACAGGATCGATTTCCTCGCTGAACGTAAAGAGGATAGATCCCTCGGCGTCCATGCTGATTCCGTCCTCGTCGATCTTGTCAACAATTTCCTCCATTGCATAGGTCCTGTTGACGACTGGGACAGTTAGCTGAGTTGTCCATGTCGGGGCTTCAGGCTTTTTCACTGTACATTGTGTCAGTGTCAGGAACAGTAACACCACTACAGAACCCAGCAGAAGCTTGGAGCCGAATCTGATCACTCCTGATTCAATGAAGCTTCCGCTTTGACTATCGCGGCGGTTTTTTCTTCTATTGGCCATGTTTCCCCCTTGGGGTTAAGGTTCCAGCCATGTTTTGTTGGACACAGGGCAAACGGAATGCCGATTTCAACGGATCCTCTAAGCCTAAGAATGGCAGGCACATACAAGAGTAGATATGGTCGATCTATGAGGGATGAACGGATGGGGAAGTGCCCTCAGTATGGGGGACAACCCATATTGACGCAGATCGTGAAAAGGATATATTGGTGCCGGAGGCATGATACCATGGGAATGGCGAAGTATGACAGACTCCTATATGTTCTAAACCTGCTTCGAAGTCGAAAGAGTCTGAACGCAGCTCGTTTAGCTGAAGAATGCGGTGTAACTGAGCGTTCGATCTACCGTGACATTATCAGTCTGTCCGAGGCGAACGTTCCGATTTACTATGACAACGGCTATAAGCTTGCCTCTGGCAATTTCCTGCCACCGCTGAATTTCAGTTTCGAAGAGTATTCCTGTCTTAAGCTGGCGCTGGAATCGTCGCCGCTGGAAATGACGGGGCACAATGCGAATCTTCTCAGGCAAATCAGGGCCAAAGTGGACGCGGGTCTTTCTGACGTTACCAAGCGGAAGAAGAGAACAGCGCCGGATGTTACTCACATTGACATCGATACTACTCTGGCTCGTGAAAACGCTGAGCTATTCTATGCCGATATTGAAAAAGCAATCAGCGAGCAGGTTCGTCTTGAAATCGACTACGAGACAATAGAACACGGTCTTACCCACAGAACGGTCGAACCGTACTTCATGATTTTCCGCGGAAGAGCTTTCTACTTTGTCGCCTTCTGTCGGCTTCGCGATGGATTCCGTACATTTCGCATCGACCGGGTCCGCAAGCTTACGTGTACGGACGATCATTTTGTGCGACAAAGCGGCGTGAACGCCAGGGACTATTTCGACGATGCCTGGAGGTTGTACAGCGGCGAGTCTATGGAAGTGGTTATTCGGTTCGTTGGTAGTGCCGCTCGTGTGATTCAGTCCGGTCAGCACCATCCGAGGGAGAAAGTGGAACCTTCCGAGGACGGATCAATCATTTACCGAGTGACGGTTGCCGGCACCGAAGAGATCAAGCGTTGGATACTCGGGTTCGGAGATCGGGCAGAAGTTATAGCGCCGGCATCTCTGCGAGATGAACTCAGGCTGGTCGGTGAGTATCTGATCAGTACATATAATTCAGACTGACATCGGTTTTTTTCAGACAGTATCTGACAAGGCACTGCTGCGGCCGCTGGCAGACTGCCAGATAATGTCAATTTCCGCACCATAGGGGACTGATTACACTTTTTCAACTTGCACTGACGGCATCTGTCAGTCATTTGTCCGATAATGGTATTAGTGGTTGTAGAGGGGAAGGCACTACCGGGAGCAGACAGGCAGGATTAGCACGGCGGCGCACACTATGAATGTGTCGCCGGAATGTAGGCGGAGAGACAAAGTAGCATGCGGGGGTAATATGAGCAAAACCAGGCGAGTAATGGACCTTGCCAGGCTCATTAGAGACAGATCGAATGTCACTATTGACGAGATGAGCAAAGAGTGCGGAGTGTCTGAGCGGACTGTGTATCGTTACCTGAATACTCTGGCGGAACTTGATATACCGGGCGGTTATCTGGTCGAACCAGGTAATGAAGGTGGCGAGAAAAACCTTTTTAGCAGGCTGGGTGATGATGACCTGGATATCATCGCATATTGTCTCGGCCACAATCCTCTGGTGCGCTATTCGTATATTGCAAAGCGACTTGGTCAGATACGTCGGAAAGTACTGAGGATTCGCTCAAAACTTCCGGAATCTCGGTCTTCAAGTGTTTTGCAGATTGCTGATGTGCCTGAGAGGGCGACTAATCCGCGGGAAAGCGAGATGGTGGAGGTATTTGCGACAGCAAAGGTCAAATCGAGCGTGGTATTAATCAGTACCCAGGGTTTGTCTCAGAAACTACGTCCCTATCAGCCGGTGGCCATCAAAGTGACGCGGGACGGACTTCGGCTGGTTGTTCGTGATTGTCGAAGCAGGCGAAAGAAAGAGATAGAACTGGTAGACGTACTTGAACTACGTGTCAAACAACCCCGCCACACTTCTCCAAAAACTGTTTGACACTTCAGGGTGGGGCTCCTTACATGGGGCAATGCGTCCGCTTAGTATACGAGAGATTGCCCAGGCAGGTCTGATTGCAGCAGCTTATGCAGTCCTTTGCCTGGTTTTCGCACCGATTTCATTTGCTGTTTATCAGGTCAGGGTAGCGGAAGCTTTGACAGTATTGCCATTCCTTACCAGGGCCGCCATTCCGGGGCTATTCATCGGATGTTTGCTGGCTAACTGGTTTGGGGGAATGGGCTGGCAGGACATCGTTTTTGGTTCGCTCATAACGCTGATAGCCGCGATTCTTACCCGATTAGTGTTTCATCTGTCCAGGAGCAGGTTTGGTACTGCCATGGCGGCAATACCGGCAATTATGCTATGGGCGGGCGGTCTTGTGTTGCTGAACAAAGAAGTTCTGAGATTACCGGTCATTGGTCTTGCAGCGATATCGCTTGTGCTACTATTGAGCGCGGCTCGTTTTAGGAATTCTGGACAACTCAACTGGATGCTAATCCATATTCTCCGTTTCGCCTCTCTTGCCTGTCTCGTGATTCTACCGATGCTGAGTGGTTTAGCGGACATGTCAATGGAACAGATTCTCGGGGTGATTGCGCTACTGGCGGCCTGGACTGTTACCTGGATATTTGCAGATATCATATGTGCCGGCAGAAACCCCAACGTGCTCATTGCGCCATTACCACCGGTTTTACTGAATGCGTTCGGAGTTTCACTTTATCTTGCCCCGATTATCGGTGTGAACTACTGGTTTTCGGTGCAAATGGTAGGTGTGGGGCAGCTCATTGCGTGCTATCTTCTTGGTTTGCCGTTGCTTCGACTGCTGGAACAACGCCGATCGTTGCTGGAGCATTAGTATCATGAATCAACAATACAGCTGTGCTCAACGGTCCACATAGTCTTTGCTCAACCCGATCAAGGTGTTGGTCGATAATAGAAACTGAGCATTCTCACGGAAGGAAATTGGAAGCCGGATGATGACTAAAATCTGTGTCTACGAAGATAACAAGTATAGACAGTTCTTTCCCGTAACTCACTTGCGGCCTGTTTTCTGTATGCGTGCAGGAATTCTGCCACAGTTCCGGCGGGTAGGTCGTGCTTTTGATACGGATGAAATCTGGCTGGCTGCACGCAACTGTCTGGCGGCTCTTGTCACGGCGGAACACCGAGATTATCCCGTCAATCTCATCAAAAGGGGAGAGGACGACCGGGTGCTGTTCATCAACGGTCGGATCCGCAATTTCGGAGATCTACCCAGACTTGTGCAGGAATCACGATTATCAACCGTGTTCAAAAACAATGGAGAGATTGTAGCGGTGCTCTTGCATCCTGACTCAGCCAGTCAAGTTCCTTCCGTGGCTACGCCCGGTGATTATGTGCCTGTCGTGCTGAAGGATCGTGAAGAGATTCCTGATTTTGATACCTCGGCGACCCTCTACAGTCACTGCTGGGAGTTTGTCGAGGATATCAGTCGATCAATTGCTGAGGATTTCGAGTACATGAGAACAACGGGCGTTCAGACGAATCAGCAAGCGGCGGATGTTGAAGGTCTTCATGTTGTAAATTCAGACTCAGTCATTCTGGGGGTGGACGTGCAGACCAGTCCGGGCTCTGTGATTGATGCCTCCAACGGTCCTGTGTACATTGGTGACAATACGATGATTGAGTCGCAGGTGGCCATTCATGGACCATGCTATATTGGTCCAAACTCAGTAGTTGTCACCGGCAAGATAGTGTCGTCATCTGTTGGTCATACCTGTCGCGTCGGGGGAGAGGTGGAAGAGAGTATCTTCCAGTCCTATGTGAACAAACACCACGCCGGTTTCATAGGGCACAGTTATGTCGGCTCCTGGGTCAATTTCGGTGCCATGACGACAAACTCCGATCTCAAAAACAACTACTCCAATATCCGGGTGACGGTGGATGGCCAGTCAATCGATACCGGCAGTATCAAAGTAGGTTCGTTTATCGGGGACCATACGAAATTCGGTATCGGTACGCTATTGACCACAGGAATCAATATCGGTGCTTGCTGCAATATTTTCGGAGGTAATCTGGTCGGAGAGAAGGAGATACCCTCGTTTAGCTGGGGCGGCTCGGCTCCTTACGAGAAATACTTTTTTGACAAGGCGATTGAGACTGCCAGCAGGACAGCAAAACGCCGAGATGTCGAGCTGTCTCATCAGGAAGAAGAGGTCCTGCGGCAATTGTCCGAAGGTAGCAATCCAGATGAAGGTACTCTTGATTTCGAGAATTGACAGGACTCTCAGTTCAGTGAAAGCGTTGACATGAGCGACGAAGTAACTTACAATTCGTCAGTACCTGAATGGAGGTGGCATGCCTGAACTGAGAAAAGACCCGGTTATTGGTCGCTGGGTGATAATTTCCACAGAACGTCGGAATCGACCATCGTCGTTTTCGGCGGTGAAGCGAACCGAAGAGCCCTCTCGTTGCCCGTTCTGCCCTGGAAACGAAGAAGCCACCCCGCCTGAGGTTCTGGCCTATCGTGAGGCGGGCTCGGAGCCTAACAGGCCTGGATGGCGTCTACGTGTGATTTCCAACAAGTTCCCGGCTTTGAAGGTCGAGGGTTCGCTGGACAGGCGGCCGCATGGGATCTACGACAGCATGAACGGCATCGGGGCACACGAGGTGATCATTGAGACGAATAAGCATGACTACGATCTCGTTGATATGACAGACCTTGAGGTCAGAGACGTTCTGTGGTCATACCGCGAACGAATTACCGATCTTGAACGAGACATTCGATTTAAGCATATAATCATATTCAAAAATCACGGCGAAGCCGCCGGGGCGTCACTGGAACATTCCCACAGCCAGCTTATCGCTACTCCGATCGTTCCCAAGCGAGTCAAAGAGAAACTGCTGGGAGCGAAACGGTATTTCGAGTTCAAGGAACGTTGTGTTTACTGCGATATTCTGCGCCAGGAGTTGACTGATCGCGAGCGTATTATCAAGGATCACGACGCGTTTGTAGCGTTCACCCCATATGCATCGCGTTTTCCGTTTGAGTCGTGTATAATGCCAAAAGCCCACCAATCGAATTTCCTTGAAATGTCGGACTCAGAATACCTGACTCTTGCCGTCTGTCTTAAGGATACCCTGCGGAGATTGAAATTGGCACTGAATAACCCGCCATTCAACTACGTGCTCAATACCAGACCGCTGTCCATAGAGCATCAGGAATACTATCATTGGCATATCGAGATTATTCCAAAACTTACAACAGTAGCGGGATTCGAATGGGGATCAGGGTTCTACATAAACCCGACAACACCAGAGGAAGCTGCAGCCTTTCTGAGAGGGTTGGATGACGAGGTTCAGGGATCAGCGGATACACCGCAGGTTGGTACGTAGGGTAGTATGGGCAAACTGAAAATTCTCATGGCAGCTCCCGAAGCCGGACCCTTTGTGCGCACTGGTGGATTGGGAGATGTTATGTCGGCACTGCCGGCCGCTCTTGCCAGGGAAGGCCACGACGTCAAAGTCTTCATTCCCAGGTATGGGATCATCGACGGTACCCACCATGGCATTAAGAGGCAGGATATTCGCGCGGAGGTTTCGCTCGAAGATCAGGTCTACGAGGTGAGCACAGAGCATGTTAACGACGGAATGTCCGGTGCAGAACTGGTTTTTGTAGCCAATCCGGAGCTTTTTGATCGGCCTGATCTGTACCAGGACCCGGCAACCGGAAAGGATTTCACGGACAACTACTTGCGCTTCGCATTCTTCTGTCGCGCCGTCATCGAGATTGTCAAAGAGCTTCGCTGGCAACCGGATGTGATTCATGTGCATGACTGGCAAGCCGCTCTAATACCGGTCTATCTGAAATCGATATATGCTGATGATGAGTTCTTTGCCCACACACGAACTATACTGACAATCCACAATCTGGCGTTTCAAGGGCTTTTTGAAGCCGAACAATTCCCCGGCCTGGACCTTCCGGAAGAGATGTTCTATTCGGAGACAGGTGAGTTGGAGTTTTACGGGAGTGTGAACTTTCTTAAAGCCGGTATCGTAATGGCGGATGCTATCACGACAGTTTCAGAACAGTATTCCAAAGAGATTCAGACTAAGGAGTTTGGCTGTGGTCTGGAGGGTGTTCTCCAGACACGTGCGGATGACTTGCATGGTATCGTAAACGGTGTTGATTATTCCGTCTGGTCTCCTTCGCGTGACAAGTTGATTCCTTGCAGGTACGGCCTATTGAATCTTTCCGGTAAGCGGACAAGCCGGGTGGAGCTCTTGGGGAAAGCAGGATTACCTATTAGGGATACGGCCCCGCTCGTGGGAATGATCACTCGACTTACCGAGCAGAAAGGTCTGGATTTGCTGGTGGACGGTGCCAAAGAACTATTCGAATTGAACCTTCAGATGATAATCCTTGGTAACGGCGAGGAGCGCTATCATGAGGCACTACAGGAGTTGGAAACCATGTATCCGGACAAGCTCAAAGTGTTTCTGGAGTTTAATGACAGCCTGGCGCATCAGATCCAGGCAGGCTCAGATGCTTTCCTGATGCCGTCGAGATACGAACCGTGCGGACTTAATCAACTATATGCGTTGAAATATGGCACGGTGCCGGTTGTTCGCAAGGTGGGCGGTTTGGCGGATACCGTCATCGATTATGATAAAAGGACGGGGGAAGGGACCGGGTTTGTGTTCGAGGATTACGATGCTGACGAAATGATTGCAACTCTAAGAAGAGTCGTTGAACTGTATGGTCGGCGACAGCCCTGGACCAGGCTGATGAAGGCGGGCATGAATCTTGATTACTCCTGGGACGCTTCGGCTCGCAAGTACAGTGAGCTGTTTCAGTCATTGGTCAGGAGTAAGGAATCGATCAGCTTACTCTCTTGAAACGCTTACTAAAAGGCCATTGGCCTCTTGCTCTGGCGCTGATTCCGTATGCGTTGCTGGCACGCAGTCTCAGTTTCATACAAGACGATGCTTACATCTCTTATCGCTACGTGGCAAACTACCTCAATGGTCATGGATTGGTCTACAACATCGGAGAACACGTTGAGGGATTCACCAATTTCGGCTGGACCGTATATATGCTCTTAGCGGGTGTTCTCGGGATCGATTTCATCCTTGTTTCCCGGATCACTGGATTCCTGCTGGGCGGCGGCGTTATCGTTGTGACTTATCTAATTGCCACTATGTTGTTCGGGCGACGGGACTACTGGTTCGCAGTGGCAGCGACTTTGTTGGTTGGTGTCAATCAATCGTTAGCTTACTGGTCGCCGGCTGGCCTGGAAACAGCCGCATTCGCCTTTCTTGCCATGCTCTCGCTCTATCTTTACTTGAAGAGGAATTGGTTGCTGGTGTTCGTGTTGCTGCTGGCGGTCTGGATGCGTCCAGAGGGTGCCGTGGTCACCGGACTCTTGATTATCCTTGAAGCAGTTGAGGAGAAACGCGTCCCGAGATTTACGCTCTCGTGCGCTGCTTTGGCATTAGTACTCTCCACGCCCTTCGTGATCTTCAAGCTTGTCTATTACGGTTCGATTCTTCCCAACCCGTTCTACGCCAAGACCAGTTTCAATTTGGACCAGCTTTATAGCGGTCTTGAGTATGCCGGTCGTTTCTTCAGCCACTACGGCTTCTACGGAGTTGGTTACGTGCTGCCACTGATATTCTGGAAACGCTTACCGAATCTGGCCCGTACCATCTGGCTCTATACGGTATTGTATACACTGTACATCGTTCTGATAGGCGGTGATGTGCTGAAGATACATCGCTTCTTCCTGCCGCTCTTTGGGCCGGCATCGATTCTGATGCTGCTATCCGTCTGGGTGCTGATTAAAGAGATGGTGCAGGCCAATCGGCGCCTGATCCTGTTCCTGGTTGGACTGGGGATGCTTGGCCTAACATACCAGTTACCCAAATCTTTCGTGAATCACTACAATCTCATGGAGCGTGCGTTTACCGAGAAAATGACGTTCAAAGCGCGCGAGATGAAGAAGGCGGACGAGAGACCTTTCTCAGTGGCTTTGGCTACGATTGGCATATTCGGTTACGAGTTACTGGGACATGAGATCATTGATCTTGTGGGGCTGACAGATTCCACAATCGCGCGCTATTCTGAAGAGCCGATTCCGGGAATGGAGACGACCTGGAAGGAGCAGAAGCATAATTCGAGGTACCTTCTTCAGAAGGCTCCTGATTATATCGTCTTTTCAACCGGAATCAAACCGTCGGCTCCTGCAGAGCGGGCTCTTCTGCTTTATCGGCAGTTTATGGATTGCTATCGCACTGTGGGGTGGTTTTATCGGAGCCGTTATTCGGGTGGCAAAGGTGTTATTTGCAATGCTTTTAAGAAGATTCGCCCTGTTGATGGAGAGATTGTCCCGGTCTATCCGGTTCAATATGTGGAATACTACAAACAGGCTTTGGACGCGTTCGGTCGCCAGGATCATGTTACCGCTATCGCTTACTATGATTCAGCGATGGCAGTTTCTCCAAAGCCGTACTTCATATACCTTGAATACCAGCGAGCTTTCAGTATGCTTATGCTCAAGCAATTCGAGGTTGCTGTTCCGATGATGAGTTCAATTCTGGCTCGGGATTCGACGATCTTTGAGGCTCATGCCGATCTTTACCGGATTGCAAGTTACTCCCGCAACATGGAGACAGCAGAGATTCACAAGCGTTGGCTGATCAAGCTTGTTCCCTGGTACTGGCCTCGTGTCGAAGAGTCCACCCGTCGTATGATCAATGCAGCGCGCAAGCAATAGCAGCGGTAATGCTGATTGATAGTCGATACGTCAACTTTCCATTGAACAACGCTAAGGTATAGATATTGTGACGTGCAGATCGACTGTCTGGACGGCATCTTCTTCCGGTGGTGAATGATAGGTCCAAGTCGTATCCATCCCCGCATCGCCGGCAATAAGATAAATCGATCCCTCCGGCCAGATTGACATGGGTAGTCCGTACGTAAGTGTGTCGATTGTACCAGAGCTTATCGAATAGATTAGACCTGCGAAAACCGATTCGCCAAGTGAGATTGAGGCGCCGAACAGAAAGTCCACCGATTGTCCGTTGTCAAGCGTCACCGAGCTAATATCCACCATAGCACGGCAGGGATAAGTGCTGTCGCCGCCGATTGTGCTGGCATCACTGCAATAGAGGCCCTGTCCCGTGATATAGCAATTTTCGTAAGAGTAATCTCGGGTGAGTTTGCCCTCGCAGGCACGGGAACAGATACCGACCTCATTGCCGGGGGCAGTCCCGTTGCCAGAAAGCGAGGCGTGAACATTCAGAAAGCTTTCGCCGCCAGTCGAGGCATACTCGTATTGATAGGCAATTTCTGTCGTCACGAGGAGGTTGACAAACGTTACCGGCACCGTCTGGTCCGATCGGACCCAGGTCTCCGTCTCGATCTCATAAGCCTCGGCGTATAACTCCCAGGTCTCGGTCTCCTGACAATACCAGTCGATGCGGCGCGGGTTGATAGTGAACCCGACCTTGCCGTCATCGTTCGATGATCCCGCAGAGATGCTATAGTGCTGTCCCTCTGCAAACAATTTGACCGATTTCCCCGGTTTTGGCGTTCCAGAGGCACCCTTGACATCAACCGTGAGGCTGCAGATGTAGTTATACGGATTGGCATAGACATCGTCCCGATCAAGGGCCACGCGTTCAATCATGCTGCTTCCTGATACGGCTATCGAAACGACCAGGTCGGTTTCACAGCAGTCGTCATACCACTGCTGGACCTGCTGAAGGTAAGCATCGTCTCTGACAAGTTCGGAAGTCACCACATAGCCCTGGTCCCCGAGTTGGAGAACGTACATCAGATAATCTCGGCCGTCGCAGTTGTCATTCTGGCACAGGTTGTAACCGATTGTCCCTAGGGCGCGAGCCTTGTTGCTGATATACAGATGTATCGCTCGCACGGCTTGATCGGCGGCGGACTGAGCGTCGGTCCCGAGAACCTGGTTCGCCAGGCCCTGCATGCGATGGTGGTGATCGATCATGTCGCTGAAAGAGATTTGGTCGGCTGAAACCTCGTCCCAGTAGCTTTGAAGGCGGGACCAGTGCAGGTTTATCAGTTCCGATAGATCAAAGTCCACTTGGGTGTTAAACGACGGGCAGGGTATCCAGGACTGGCCGAAATCGTAGGGATCGCTGCGATAATTACCACGGCGTATCTCGACAAGGCGTAGCGCGTAGTGGTAGAACTGCTCCGCACCGGCAGTCGCCCGGGCGTTGTCGTAGACTGGCTGATAGGCGGCTTCCAAGGCTGCGCACTCGTCCTCCTGCGGCGGAATATTGGCGGTGGTATATCCGCTAAAATGGCTGACAATGCAGCTTAGGCTCCGGTCGGTCTGATTCACGATAGTGGAACAGGCATAAAATGTTGCGATCACGGTGTCAAAGAACGCTATTGTAATGCCACTGTCGAAAAGGAACGGCTGGTTGTCCGGAAACTCCACTGCCAGTACTGCTGCAGGATCAAACTCCAAACCAGCCGGTTCACAAATGATGCCCGGATAACAGAAGCCGGTGCCGCTGTCGGCATTAACACAGGCCGTTACGACCGGTCCGGTGACTTCAAACGAGCTAAGCGGCGTCAGAGTCAGCGTGGCGGAGGACTCCAGGGAATGTTCGGGGATCGACAGTGTGAACCGGAGACTGTCAGCGGTAGTGACTTCGATAATTCCGCCGTTGGTGGCACTGATGTACTGGCTTACGGCGGCCGCGGTGTCGCCCGCGCAATGGATAAGAAAGGCGGAACTGTCAGGCAGCGGGTCATCCTTGACGGGATTGGTTGAATTGTCAGAACATGTCGAACACAGCCCCAGGGCCAGGATCAAGAGAAAAGCGAGACGTAATTTCATGGCACCTTCTCGTGGTCAGATGAATTATCGATTTGTGGACCTATAACAAGTCGGGATTTCTCAGGTGGAGGTTTCACAAATGCAATTCATCACTTTGAACATTCCAATAATACAAGGTTTCTTCGAATTGTCAAGAACTCCCGCGTAGATTGCGTATTCGGGCAGTGCATTTAGAAGTGTATCAAAGGCAGAAGGTGCATCCTTTGTTTTTGCTGGAAGAGACAGGGCAGAGCATGATCTCCAAAGCCAGCAACGTCTGGAAGAAGATTCTGACTGGCTGACACCGATCTTTGAATTCCCAGAGAGCATCCGCAAGGTGATTCGTACTATCAAGGTCATTGGACGTTGCTGTCTGGGAGTTCCGCAGCGGCTGAAGGTTATATGGGTTGTTTCCAAGGCACCAGAAGCGGTGATCGCGTCATCTATGTGATGCCATTTTCACTTCAACACCAGACGCCAACAGCCCAACAGAGAGACTAATACCATCAACTACTTACATAGTAAGGCTGCATAAACATCGTGGATGCACCATTTTACGCACACAAATCCTGGCATTATCAAATTGACACATTGCCCAAAAAGGGCTTGACAGGCTGTCAGGATCGGAAGTATCTTAAATGTTCGTACAAGGTGGAAAAAGACTTTTCGAGGGTGACTCTCTGCTGTCCCTGGGTAGTTTCTTAGCCCCCTCTACCCAACCAGAGTAGCGCCCTCTTTTTTTTGCATCTCTCAGGGGCTTTTCAAGAAGTGGGATTTAACACGAATGACTACTTGGTCGCCCACAGCAAGGGGCTTGTTGATGAATCTGTATTTTCCAGAAATGGCTGCTTGGTGCCTCATAGCTATGGGGTTGTTGAAAAACTGATTGACGGTGGGCGGTGTACGTCCTCGTGCGCCGCCTGGCATCAGGATATCGGCAGACGGGAAGGTCTGCCGCGCACAGTACAGGGCTTATCAACAGGCTCCGATACAAGCTGGCAATAAAATAGCCGCCTGTAACAAACAGGCGGCTACCAATCTCTCGGCATCAATCAGGCTTTTTCAATACAATCGACAGGACAAACATCAACGCATGCTGGGCCATCATCCTGATCTTCACACTCGTTACATGTGTCGGGATTGATTACGTAAATGTCGCCTTCAGTGATTGATCCCGTCGGGCATTCAGCTAAGCACAGATCGCATGCAGTGCACTCGTCGGTTATCTTCATCGCCATAGTAAGAACCTCCAAAATCATCTGGCAGTTGTTATTGCCTGTTTTCTCAAATCTCCGGTCAATATATGCGAAATACGAAAGCGAGCAAGGAAATACTTGACCAAGAGATGTTTTTGTAAGGGGTTGAACGGCAATGAGATGCTTCATGTAGTCACGGATAATCTTCGGCCAACAAAAAAGCGGCCATCTCACAATCGAGATGGCCGCCTGGTTTCAGTCAGCGTACCTGCAAAGTACGCTTATTGCTGAGTGTTACGGATTCGTCGAACCGTCACACTTGTTCAAGTAGCTGGACGGCGCCGGCGCGATGAACAACGCGTTGATCAGCAATGACAAATCAGCACCATCAATCTTCATCTTGTCGTCGCAGGGACGGAAACAGGTGAAGTCCACATCGGCCTCGTCGAGGCATATACCATTGAAACCGTTCGCCGGATCAATGAACAGCCCGTTGATCATTAAGGACAGGTCAGCCCCGTCGTAGTTGAAGCCGAGAGCTCCTCCGGACTGATCGAGATCACCCACTGAAGGCGGGATACAGCAGGTGGTGCAAGGATCAGGTACGCATGACGTTCCATCACCCATGTATTTCCAGCCGTTGCCTTCGCAGTCAGCCTGGGTTTCGATCGTGCACAGGAAGTTCGGAATCCCGTGGCAGCAAGCCCCACGGTCTTGCGGCTCTTCCTCACCGTAGATCTCGAAAGCCAGATCCAGCGATGCGAACTCCCACGGGTGATTAACGGGATAGAGCAACTCAATCCACGGGTTCAGCGGCGGGTCAATGCCGAGAGCCCACACCGCGTCGTCATTCCACTGGTTCTCAATATGGGTCGTCTTCCAACCGAAGAACGCATCCACATCGTTTTCTACAAAGGCCTGTACGTCAAGCCAGTAGATTACGGGATCCTGCTCTGTACCCTGCTGGATGAATGTCTCTAATGGATCAAGATGGAAGGTGTATTTCCAGCACTGGGTGTCGCCAGGGAACTCGTATATCCCTATCTCGGGCCAGTAGAAACCTTCTAAGATGCCGCCCATATACAGTTCACAATCGAACTGACCAGGTATGAAGTCCATTGTCCACAGTGGCGGGTTCTCCGGTATACTCCAGCCGTCCGGACCCACTGGAATGTCAGAGTGAATGCTGAGTCTGAAGATGACGTTGCAGGGTTCGCCCATCGGACCCCAGTCATTAAACCACGAACCGTAAACGACAATCTGTGTAAGAGGACCTGTGATAAAACACTCGAAGTCATCTGCCAGCACATTTCCTTCAATGAAAGGCGGATGGATAGTAGCGTTGATGTCCATGCCGGTAGGTTCCAGATCAGGTGGCTGAGCCCACTTGTATTCGTGCGGGCCTTCGTAAAGAGGCACGTGCACGCGGTAACCGTATCCGTCGGGATCAGTCGTGTGGTTGGAAGACTGATCATGTAAAGTGTTGAATGGATCGTCGTTGCTGCCAGAGACTGTGATAGTCCAATCGCTCCACACGGACGGGTTGGAATTATCAAATCCAAACGTCTTGGGGGCGAAGTTGTAGATCGGGTCGGTGCAGCCGACGTTCCACCAGGAAACCCACCAGTCGCCGCCAACCTGATGCAGGTTATGCTGCCAGCCGGCAGGATCCACCCAGTTGGAGTAGTTGTTTATGTCAGAGTCAAAGACTTTGACGTGGAAATCGCACCGACCGTTGTTGTCTTCCGGAGTAACTTCGTACCAATAGTGAGGTGGATGGGTGGGCGGTTGCGGTTCACATACTACTAGATCGGAAGTCTGAGGACACGTACATGTCTGGCAGTTGATGACCAGCAGGTACGGACCACTGTCGCCAGCTCCGGTTGGAGTAGACGTGATTCTCAGGTAGAGTATTGTTCCGGCGGGATAGCAATTGCCCACTTGTGCGTAGTCGTACTGGGCGTCGGCACCAACGGCGTCAGGGAAAGTTCCGTTGTAGTCATCATTGCTGAATAACAACGTCGTGCAGTCAGTACCGAAGACCTCCAGGTGCGGATCCAGACCTCCCAGGTAGGCGTACTGTCCGGGTGTGTCGTCGGCAAAGACTCTAACTTCGATATTGTAGCATACATCTACGGCTGTCGGCAATGCGAGCTCCCACCAATCCTCATCACCTGTCGGCCAGATATCGCCGCAGTAGGCGTATTCGCACTGAGCCGAGTTGGCGGTCATGCAGTTGTCATTGGTCTCGGTCTCCAAGCCGCCGCCAAGCTTGCCGGTCGGCGGGTTGAGATCGCAATCCCAAGGATCATTGGGACACACGCAGTCATAGCAGTTGATGACCAGCAGGTACGGGCCTTCGCTCATGCCCATATTAGAGGACACCTTAATATACAGTGTTGTACCGGCGTGATAGCAGTTGCCTGCGTCCTGGCAATCGTACTGCGAATCTGTACCTTCGGCGTCGGGGAGCAGTCCCCAGTTGTCGTTCTGACTGTATAACAGCGTAGTGCAGTCAGCAGCATAGATTTCAAGATAGGAATCAAGACCGCCGCCGGTGGCGATGGTGCCCGGAGTAGCGTCGGCAAATACTCTTACATGCAGGCAATAGCATTCGTCCGATCCGCCCGGAGGTAGAGTGACCACCCACCAGTCCTGATCGTTTTCGGGTATGATATCGCCGCAGTAGGCGTGTTCACACTCAGCGTAGTCGGCTATTGTGCAATCATTGTTGGGTTCGGATTCCCAGCCGCCGCCCAATTTGTCTGGTGGCGGGTTGAGTTCGCAGTCCCAGGGATCCGGGCCTTCTTCACGAACCTGGACGTTCTCACAGAACTCCGAAGTGTTGTTGTTCAGGTCGGTAGTGGTCGCTGTGACCCAGTCTCCTACAGCAAGACCTCCCGCTAACACAAGGCTCCAGTTGCCAGCGATGTCCGGAGTAGCTGAGCCAAGATAGATTTCGCCTTCACCGTAACCGGTTGGGTCGATTCGAGCCTTGAAAACCTCGACTGTAGCCTGAGAGGGATCAGTATCGATGTCGATTGTACCGGCAATTGCCGTGGCACCTCCGGAGTAGATCGCACTGATGATGACCGGGAAGTTGAGATAGATGTTGCCGGCGTCATCGGGATCACCCGGATCGTTCGGCGTCACCCCGTCGTTTTGCAGGTCGATACCAAGTTCTATATTGTCGTAAATTGAGTTCTGGGTGATCAGGTTAAAATCGCAGAAACCCATGACCTCGGTAACGGCCACGCCATCACTTATGATATTCAGAGTACCGTTATTGGCGATCACATTATCGCGAATGTTGTTACCCGGTGCGCAGCCCCATGGGGTACCGCCGTATTCTCCACAGACCACACCGTGATGGCCGTTTCCGGCCGGCATACCGGTAACATTAATGCCAATTCTGTTGTTGGTAATTGTATTGCCCCAGGTGACGATAGGCTCCGGTTCTTGTGGGAAGCCCTGTATGCCGACACCATCGAGGGCGTTGAAAGAGATAAGGTTATCGGAGACAAGATTATCGTGCGTGCCCTCGCAGAGACAGACACCTTCACCGAAATTACCCAGCGCTAACGTGCCTGTGATGTCCGTTCCGATATAGTTACCGATTACCATATTGTTGAATACGTCACCAGGCTGAACAGGTCCAATTATCGCAACACCATCGCAGTAGTTGCCCGATATAAGGTTCTCCTGAATAGTATTATCACGAGCAGCTACCGCAACCCAGGGCGCGGAGCTGTTGTGGACACAGATACCTGCCCAGCCGGGAGGGGTCATGTCAGTCGTGCCGTTGGATTTCATGAAAGTTCCGGTTGGATCAAGGCCGATGATGTTCCACCGGAACACAATATCATGAGCGTCATAATACTGGTTCGAAATGATAGAGAGACCGCTCTCCTCATGGTTGACGATAACCAATCCCTGGAGAGTGTCATTGGCACCGTTGCACACGAGAACGCCGTGATTCCCACCGCCGGTGGCGATGGCATCGATCTCAATCATGAGTTGAAGAGTCGAGGGTGGGCTCATTCCCGCTGAGGCGCCCGGTTGGGTCAACCCGTCGATTGTAACACCGTTCATGTCCGTCAACCAGGGAAGAGGAGTCTGCAGAGAAATCGTCTGCACGCCAACACCAAGGATGTTGAAATCAATGAGATCGTGTCCGATGGCGGCGTTGGCTTGGATGATGGCGTCACGAAGGCTGCCCGGACCGGCGTCGTTGATGTTAACAACCGTAAAGGTAGCTTTACCTGATGCTTGTGATTCAGGTTCAGGTTTCTCGGTTGGCACATACTCATTCGCTTGCAAGGCATCCTGGAAAGCCACCCTGCGCGATTGCTCTGGAGATGTGATGTCAGCGGCCAACAGTAATGTGCCGCCAAGCAAGATTACTCCGAAAGCAATCATTACAACTTTCTTGATCATGATTTCCTCCAAAAAACCAATGGTTTTAGCGCGTGAACTTTGCAATCCACACATAAGCTTAGATATTATAATGTTCGATTCAATTTCCACAATACAGCGACTCGCGGGTAGATATGACCATGCTGTACAAATCCTGATGTATCTCCATATCAATTATATACATACACTCAGTGTGTGTCAAGCGTTTTCTGGATTTACCAGACCTATAAGTATGGTTTCGGCCAAAACGAGGCGAAGATAAGGACGAGTTGATCCAGTATGGTCTTGTCTCAGATAAAGTTGGATGTGATGAAAAAGGCGGCACCCAGATTCGAACTGGGGGATAAAGGTTTTGCAAACCTCTGCCTTACCACTTGGCTATGCCGCCCAATAGATTACAAGCGGGAAACGAGGCTCGAACTCGCGACAGCCACCTTGGCAAGGTGGTGCTCTACCAACTGAGCTATTCCCGCTTATTCAGACTATCGTAGTCCCCTTTCAGGGACTGTCCTCTAATATATGTCGGCATTAACGCCTGTCAACTTATTTTGGCAAGATGTCCGTATGTTGATTTCTTACTGTATTCAGTATCGAACAATCTTCGCTGGAATTGTGATTCTCAACGGCAGTGAATTCTCGGCGGCGTCTTCGCCGACATCAAAGCTCACTCTGAAGTTTGTGTGGTAGGTCCCAGGTTTGATGTCTTCTCGAGTGGTGATTACAAGTTCCACGGCTTTGCCAGTCTCGGCCTTGGTTTTCACAGGTTGTACAGTTATCAGATCATCCAGAGCCTCAACATCTATGATTTCGATGGATTCAAGATCGGTGTTCAGAAAAGTGGACTTCTTAGAAGTCTGTCCGGGAAGAAAAAACAACGAAATTGGTTCCGGCTTGACCTTGTAGAGCCATTGGCCGACGATAGCTGTCCAGAACATCGTGATTTTCGAACCGTCCCCTTTTCCATAGAAAACTCTGACACCTTTTTGAACCCCACCGTAATAGTCCCTGGTGTCGAACTCGAGTCGTATGGTAGTAGTATCACCGGGTGCAAGAACGGAGTCTGCTAACCTGACCCGCGAACACTCACAGAGTGTTTTCACCGAGTCAATCTTCACCGCTTTCTGGTCGGTATTGGTCAGCTTGTAGAAATGAACGATCTCGAAATCCATACCCACGCAGCCGAAGTCATATACTAATTCGTCAACAACCAGGCTTTTGTTGCCTGCAAATTCAGCCGCAGTAACGAGCGGTGTCACAAAGAGCAGAAGCACAAACATCACCACATGTACGCAATAGCGAAATCTCATTATTCATTCCCTTCGGCCGTCGGCAGATAGCCTTGTCGGCGCATCCAGTCATCGTTGTAACATTTGCTCAAATAACGCGTACCAGCGTCAGCGAAAATACCTATGATAAGAGAGTCTCCGCTCAATTCTGCGGCTACTTTTTCGATAGCAACAGCTACCGAACCGGACGAGCCACCACCGGAAATGCCCTCAACTTTGGAGATCAGGCGTGCTCTATTGAACGAGTCTTTGTCGGAGACTGTGATTACTTCATCGACATACTGAGGTTGCAACGCGTCTATGATGACATCGGAACCGATGCCCTCAACTTTGTAAGCGTGTCCGGCAGTCACTCGGTCGCTTTTGATGTAATCGGCAAGGATCGATCCTTCCGGGTCTACGGCGATGGCCCTCATGGACGGTTTTTTTTCCTTAAGAAATCTGGCTGCCCCGGAGAATGTTCCTCCCGTACCAATCCCACAGACAAAATGAGTGATCTTACCCTGGGTTTGTTCCCAGATTTCAGGTCCTGTAGACAAATAGTGAGCTTCGATATTCTCCTGACTGTTATACTGGTCAAGGTCAAAGTAGCCATTTTCTTGAGCCAATGTCCGAGCGATCATATAATAGCCTTCGGGATCATCATGCGCGGTGTCTGATGCGGTTACAATTACTTCTACACCGAATGATCTTATCAAGTCGATCTTTTCCTGGCTGGTCTTATCGGGAGTTGTAACGATTGCTCTTAGCCCAAATGCCGCAGCCACCATTCCCAGCGAAGCTCCGGTATTACCGGAAGTGTTGTCAATGACCGTGTCTCCGGGCTTGAGCTTCCCCTCGGAAACTGCTTTTCTAATTATGTGAAGGACCATACGGTCTTTGACTGATCCCGTAGGGCTGAAGGACTCCAGCTTGACGTAGGCCTTTGGGCCGTCCGGGGGAAGTCCCGTCCTAAGTCGCACCAAAGGTGTATTGCCAACAAAATCGTATATGTTCTCGCGCATGTTCACCGGTTCTCCTGAATACGGCCCTTATCTTATACTATTGAGGTTCCGATTTCAAGAGCATTGTTGCTCATCTCACGGCTCTTTTAGGTTGACAAGGATTTTGGCTGCGGGTTTCTTGACTGGAGATGGGTGTTTTGTATAAAAGCCTGTATGAATTACGGCTGATTGGTGGCCGTGTGTCAGTTATTGAAAAATTGTTGAAATCCGATTTCGGAGGAAATATGCAGATACTGAGAGTGATTGTCGTAATGCTGATGGCGGTTGTATTGCTAATGGGATGTTCGGACAAACAGAAAGATGCGGCTCAGTTGGAGCAGGAGATGGAAGAACGTGATTCCGATACCGGTATAGCATCTGACCAGATTGCTGAAGTTGACACTGCAGCGGAACCTGTCCCTGATGTGTCGGCAGTACCCGAAGAAGAAACACCTGGTTCAAATCTGGTGCTTTCGACAGGCGACGGTGAAGGCTATTCCGTGCAGGTAGCTTCCTGCGAGTCATCCCAGTATGCCGAACACCTGGTGAATCTCTACACTGAGCGTGGATACGAAGTGTCTGTTTCAACTTTTCCGTTCGGCGGTGTGACATATTATAGGGTCCGCATCGGCGATTATGCGACACTCGGTGAAGCCACGGGAATGAAGGCTGAACTTGCCGATAAATATTCGCTCGATACGTGGATTGCTCCGCCGGGAGAATAGCGGAATCGATCAAACACATTCCCGTTTTTGTTGAAGACTCGATCAGCTTAAATCTGTTTTTCTGAGGCTCATCTTTATTGATGTCTGAGTTGCGCTATCGTCTGGCACGTCCCAACCTTGGTGAGACGGAACTTGAAGCTGTACATCGCGTGTTTGACAGCGGCAATCTGGTCCAGGGGCGGGAAGTCGTTCAATTCGAAGAGGTTGTCCGCGAGCTTGTAGGTGTCCAGCAGGCGATTGCAGTATCTTCTGGAACGGCGGCGATCCATGTCGCCTATCTGGCTATGAATATTCAGCCGGGCGATATTGTCTATATCCCCTCGTTTGCCTGGCCTTCAGCGGCTAATCTGGCGGTCCTTATAGGAGCTTTGCCCATTCTAATCGATGTACTTCCGGGGACATATAACATTGATGTTGCACATTTGCGCGTCAGGATTGAGAAGTCGATCCGGGAAGACCTCGGAACTCCGCGACTCATCGTAGCCATCCACCAGTTTGGACTTCCGTGCGATCTCGATGCCGTGCTTGAAGTTGCCGAGGAATATGAGTTGGATGTGCTTGAAGACGCGGCTTGCGCGCTGGGGGCAATCAAGGCTGGGGGATCATCGCATGTCGGAAGTCTCGGAAAGGCCGGAGTGTTCAGCTTTCACCCTCTCAAGTCGATTACAACCGGCGAAGGAGGCATGGTTGTTACCAATGATGAAGAGTTGGCTGTTCGCTGCCGAGCTTTCCGCAATCATGGTCGTGCCCCCGGATCAGTAGTTGAGTTCCCCGGGTTGAACTACCGAATGACCGAGTTCCAAGCCGCGATTGGTACCACTCAGTTGGCTGGAGGTTCCGCAAGCAAGCTTGCTCGCTCTCTGAAACGTCGCCGTGAAATCGTCCTACAGTACATCGAGCGGTTGAGCGGTTGTAAGGATATCGATCTGCCGGAGGCACCGGAAGAACACACCTGGCAGACGTTCATGGTGGTGCTCAAGAAGGAGGACAGAAACGAAATCATCCGAATGCTCAGGGACAATCACGGAGTTGAGGCGGGTATAGGCTCGGTCGATGCGCACAGTATGGAAGTATTCAAAGCCCAGCCGGGCTGGCAATCACTGCCGGAGTCGGAACGACTCGCTCGTCAGGGGTTGTCGTTGCCGCTGTACCCGGAGCTTTCCGTTGAGGATGTGAATTACTGCGTGAAAGTTCTGCTGGAAACGCTCAGGGCTATTGACAAATCAGGTCAAATGCAATAGGGTGACTGGCTATTGCCAATCACCCTTGGGTTGTTCTCAATAATTCTTCGGTTAGTTTTCGGGGGTGTTCAAGTCTTCTGGGGCTTTTTTTAGGTGCTCGTCAAAAAAGGCTACTTGACGACGATACTCTTCTATGACATTCACTGTTTTGCCGACACCGTGCCCCTCGTTTGAGAATATCAGAGAGTCCACGATTCCGCCATTGTCGGTGACTGCCTTGAGTATCTGGCGTGCCTCACTGACAGGAACACGGGTATCGTTTTCGCCATGCACCACCAGGAGCGGGGTCTTAATAAGGTGCGCTTTGTGTATCGGTGAAATCTCTGCCAGAAACTCCGGGTCTGTCAACGGTCCGTATTCTGCCTCACGGTTCTTACGGCGGTAGGCCTTGGTGTTTTCAAGGAACGTCTGGTAGTTTGCTATGCCTACCACGTCAACGGCTGCTGAGAAAAGGTCAGGGTATTCCGTAATCATGCCAAGAACCACGTATCCGCCATATGAACCACCCCTGATACCAATCATTCCCGGTGCAGAATGACCGGTTTCTATTAACCACTCGACCGCTGCCTTGTAATCTTTCAGCGAGTTCTTTCGCAGCTTGTAGTCATCCAGTGCTTTGTACTCTCGACCATAGCCGCTTGATCCTCGAGGATTCGGCGCTAGGACACCGTACCCGTTCAGAATCAGGTACTGGATATTGCGAATGAAACCGGGTTTGAACTGGCTTGTCGGTCCGCCGTGGGCGTGCACAATGAACGGAATCGGTTTGCCTTCTTCGTAGTCAGGCGGGAGATACAGGAAGGCCGGAATATCCAGATCGTCAAAGCTTTTGTAGCTCATAAGTCCTGGTTGTGAGAACAGCGTACGATCGATTCCGGCATAGTTAGAGAAGGTTAGTTGTTGGAGTTCTTCAGTATACGGGTTCCAGCGCCACACATCCTGGGCGCGCGTTGGTCCGCTGAATGAAATCAGACAAGCGCCATTTTTGTCAAATGCACCACCACAAAGCTGGCCATCTAATGGGGGAGAGGGGAGTTCCTTTTTGGACTCCAATTCCCGCATTTTGAGACGAAAATACCCATCTTCGTTGACAACAGCGGTCATGTACTTGTAATCTCTTGACACACCGAGGCTGTCAACTTCCCATTTCGGGTCGATCCAACCATCTTCTGGAAACTCGATCTTCGGTGAGCCGACTTTCATCTTTGCCAGCCTTGTTGTGCCGTCCTCGTTGGCATTGGAGAGCAGCCAGATTGTCTTGTTGTCAGGCATCAGAACGGGGAAATCATACATGACATTCGCCGTATCTTCCGTGAGTCTCTGGTGTTCCAACGTGTTCAGGTCCAGCAGGAACATCTCTACGTCTACGTTCGAGTTCCAGCGCGAGATAATCAGTTTGGACCCATCCTGTGACAGATTGACAGGGTATTTTGATCCTTCCAGTTTGAGTGAGTCACCGAAGATCTTCGTTGCTACGCCAGTGGTGATGTCCATTCTGTAGATGTGGAAGTCGCGGCCATTCTCTTCAGAGGAGTTATATATGATCGATCGGTCATCTTTTGCCCAGATCACGGCTCGGTATCGTGCTTCAGGGTTATTGGTCAGTTGATATTTCCTGCCTGTCTTTGTATCCACCAGAAATAGCTGGGAGAGCTCGGAACCACCGACTGAGGCACCAACTATCGCCATATCTCCACCCCAGGAGAGTTCGAAGAAGTCGATACCGTCTTCGAATGTAGTCAACTGATATGGCCACGCGTTCTCAGTCAGACGGTAGGCCTGGGTTATGCCGGACATCTTCGTTCTGAAAAACACGCCCTTACCATCCCAGGAATAGCCCAGGTGCTGTGCGTAACCGATTTGCATGAAAGTAGCGATATCCGGGATGTACTTTCCCTGATCCAGCAGTGTAACGTCGGATTCCATTGTCTGACCCGGCGTATTGGCAGCCAACGCCAGAATGATTAGCAGGAGGATAGCTGTAGAACGGGATAGAGTGTGAAACATACGTCTTTTCCTCGCCATTTGCGTGTTGTTATTACTGCTTGAGATTATACCGTGATTATGTGGAGAGAGCAACGGTAATTGAAGTGATCCGGGACGCGGATATATCAGCTGACTAAGGTTTCGAACTTAAAGCGAGCCTCTTTCTTCTCTTCGTGAATGACGCGACGGTAGAACTCGCAATTGTGACAGGGATTGGCTGCGATCGCACCTGTGGACTCAAGACGGTTACGTCGTCCTACGATTGTCCAGCAAGCCCTGCCCGCTGCGACGCCGTCATTAAGACCGTCACAATGCATGGCTGAGGCAACCGGACATTCTCCCAAAGTATCCACCATGAGGCCGCCCTTTTCGCGACCGCAGTTCTTGAATTCCCAGCAATTAAGTTTCTGCTCTGCCACTTCCTGATCTCTTGGCTCAGTCCTTGATAACACGAAGCGCGGCTGAGAACTTCGATGAGTTCTGCAGTCGCGCAATCTCTTCTTCTGAGGCGCACTTGATGAATTTCTGGTAGCTTTTGTTGACCTGTTTGGTGTTACCTTCGCCCAGATAACTCAGCATTAACCACTGGTGGATCTGTGGGTTGTTTTGGTCAATTGAACGGGCGTTCTTGAAGTGCTTGGTAGCTTTCTTGTGGTAACCCTGGTTCAAGCGGGCCTTTCCGAGTCCCATATGTCCCTGGAGGTTACGCTTGTCGAGATTCACGACCATGTCATAATCTGCGATAGCAGCGATTTCTTCGCTTCGAGCAAGGTACAGATTGCCCCTGCCAAGGTACGCGGCCACGGATTTGGCGTCGATCTCAATCGCCTGATTGTAGGCCGAAATCGCTTCATTGTCATTGCCCTTGAACTGCATTATCTCAGCCGCACGTATGTAGTCGTTGCGGGCATCGCGGTTGTGCAAGATAGACTCGTATCCCTGAGCGCGGTGCAGATAGGCCTGTGCATAACTGGGGCGCAGATTAATAGCTTCAGTGAAATCGGCTATAGCATCATCGAATCTGCCCTGTTCCAGATTGTCCACTCCGGAATAGAAGTAGTCATCATTTTCATACGAAGTCGCTTTCTGTTCGGCTGTGGCTGGGGTCAGAGAGACGTTTAACGTGGTCGTTTTTCCTGCCGGTAGCTCGATAGTACCCTTGGATGGTTGATAACCGTCTTTGGATACAATGTAAGATCTTTTGCCCGACCTGAGCTTACCGTAAGTAACATTTCCAGCCCCGACGACAGACCCATCGATTGTGAGCTTGGCACCGCTTACATCGGCGTTCAGGTTGAGCCGTGCCCACTTGGAGGCGGTAGTCTTGGTCTTCTTTGACTTTTTGTTCGAAGATGACTTTTTCTTGCTTGTTTGAGAGGAGGCGGGTTTGCTGATACTAGATGCATTTGAAGGCGGAGCCGGTGTCTGTACTATTTCGGCAGGGGTCGTTATTGGTTCAGTTGGCTCCAGATCGGCGAGATACTCATCGTCCGGCCGAAGGGCAATGGTAGTCACTTTGCCGCTTACAATGGTGACGTAGTCGGTGGTTATTGTCTCTCCGTCCACGATATACTCAATCTTCTGACTACCGGACTCAATCGGTCCCGAATTGAAAAACCCCTGGCCATTTGTCTGAAATACTTTGCCTGATTCAGGAAAGCGAATTTGTGCGCCAGTGATGAGTGGGCGATATTCCTCATTCAGCGCAAAACCAACGACTGTTCCGTGACCTGTGTCTGCGTCGGAGCTGAAGAAAGCCCCAATCATGAACATGGCTATGGCCGCGACCGGTACCAATACTGCGGCGAGGAACTTTGGGCTGGCCTGCTTTTTTTTGAGTGTGTACTGACGTCCATTTACGCTGATGTCGTCGTCATCATGCAGTTCCTGTTCGCCCAGTATCTGAATAAAATTCCTGTAGAAATACGCAATACCACGTGCACGCTTAGCCATCTTTGGACGGTGTTCATCATCAAGAGCCGGCTGTTCGAGAAGAGAGCTACTGACATCCGTTGGGTCAGATTGCTTTGCCTTCTTTGGTGGCACAATGGGGGAATTGCCGAACCCCTGACCTTTCAGCGCTTTGCGTGAGTTTTGTTTGACGTCCCCATCGTCCTCAACTGAATCAAGCTTGGACATCAACTCTCGCTTCTCCCTCTCAGTCAAGAAATCTGATGATTCCTCAGTCCCCTTCATTTTGCTGGTGATTTCATTGACTCTGTCATCGGACAGTTTTTCAAGGCCTCCGCGTCCGGCGTTGTCTTGATATTCCTTGCCATCCTGCGATCCGGCATTGGCAATGATTTCCTTCTGGAATTCGTCTGATGACTCTGTCTTCTGCTGTTGAGGATGTGCTGATTCACCGATCAGTTCACTGTCTTCACTCGCTTGATGAGATCTATCATAAGAGTCGGAAGATTCCTGATTCACCAAATCACTTGGGTTTTGGATATCCAAATCATTGTCTGTTTCGCTATCTTCATGCTCTCCAAGCGGTTCCATGTCGCCGCCTGTCGCTTCGGTGGCCTCAAAACCCAAATCCTGGTCGTTGTCTGCTGAATCAGAAAAGGGATTTGTTGACAGCTTATCGGTTTGATCGTTTGTCTGATCGTTTCGACCGCGGTCTTTGGGGTTCTTGTGCGATTTCTTCAACGATACACCTCTCCTTGGGCAGTTCCTCACTTACTAAAGTATTATCGTCTGCAGCACCGAATTCTTTAAACCCCGAGCACTTTGAGACGTCATTTCAAGTGATTGTGTTGCAAGTCAATTGCAGGTCAAAATCGAGCTTGACAGGTGCTCGGCCTGCACTTTATACTTGGTGCTAAGTTTTGTCGTAGTTGGACAACGTATTTCGGGTGCTCCCGAGGAGGAAGAAATTGATGTGGAAACCTGATAGCCGCCTGCTGTTCTTTTGTACTGTTTTCGGACTGTTGGCGCTTGTTTGGGGTTGCTCTCAGACGGATGATATCAACGCTCCGGCATCTGTAACCTATTTGTACCTGGATGTCGATCAGTTACCGAATCTTCCAGCGGGAATGCAATATGAGCTGTGGGTATCGCGTGATCCTGTCACGGATACGTCAATTGTTTCTGACAAGCTTGTATCTATGGGGCGATTCTCATACATAAGAAATGATACGATCGCGAAGTTTCTGGACTCAAACGGAGTCGTGAGGACTGATTCGTGCCAGTTTACGCTCGATGGTGATATTTACGACTTTGCCTCGATATTCGTTACAATAGAGACTGAAGAGATTGATAGCATAGTCAGGCTCGGTCCGATCATGCAGATAGCTTCGATTGCAGGTAATCCCGAAGAACTTAGGTTGTATTTTCCTCTCCTGCACAATGATGGTGGGTTGAATAGTGCAACTGCTCGTTACAACATGGAATGTGTCACCGATAACAACCGCGCTTCCAACGATTTTCATGGCCTGTGGTTCTCTAGCTATCAGTACTTGCAGCAGGACATTCCGGATACATTCGATGCCTACATATCGAGCGTGCCGGACACGATACTCCCAATCACAAACGAATCCGGCGATACTATTAACGAGATCGAGCTTTCCGTATGGCACCCGGAAGCACTGTTCGTCGAAGTTGAAACTCTGCATATCGGCTTTGGAAGGGATACGGTTAGTCTGGATGTAGACTCGTTCATGCACCAACGCGTGAATGTTTTGTACTCAGACTCGGTCAAGGACTCAGTATGGCCTATCATTTATAATCACTACACGGTTGTGTATGATTCTGCTGAGACTATCCCCCCGGTACCGCCGGACACAATAGAGACGATTAATAATTTCCCTGCATACAATCCTCACAACGTGAATCTGGACTTGTTCACTCAAGATGACTTCGCACTCCCGAATTACTCCGGTTTTGGCTGGAAATATCAGGGTTGGATTCTTTCATATTACATTGATGGTACAACCATCATACCATTGGGCAAGTTTACGCCCCCGGCGTGGTACGATACCGCTAGCACAGGATATGACTGGTTCCCCGGAAGTGACGGTGGTCTGCTCACGACTGGGAAATTCAGTCGGATTGACGATCCTGACGACAGTGATCCGTTCATAGTAAGAAGTTGGCTGGATACAGCGTCAAATCCGATACTGGACTCCCTTACGAAGCGCCCCATGGTACCGGGAGAGGATTTCCTGGCAGGGCAGGCAATGTTTGATGCAGGCATAATAGCTGACCCGAGCCACCCTGTAGATTTGCTGCCATATGGCAACCCCTGGACTTACGGCTGTGTGTTTATAAGTCTTGAACCTGCCAACAAGATTTCCGACACGACTAATTTCCCTCTTATACCATTTTGGGCAAGCTTTCCTTATACTAGGGATGGTGCTAACAGTCCTGGAGACGCTTATCACATGAACATGCGAACGGCTACAAGTGGAGATCAGGGACTGCCGAGAATGGTAATCAAGCTGAAGAGAATGTAGAGCTTACTTGAAATTTTCCAGGGCCGGTGTTGCTACTGCTACACCGGCCTTTTTCTTTGCTCAGGGAATACTTCCCTGTTTCACCGCACCTGAAGTCTTTATGGTCTTTACACTTACATCAGCATGCCCGAGCAAGACACAATCATTATGCATACCGTTGCACATATTCGTACGTCTCTGCATCATGTGGAATCCTCAGCATTTACGAAGTGATTGATTGGAATTGTCTTTTCCCTTGCAAGACAAGGGGAATAGTGTATTATTATATAAGTGTAATTTGGTCCCGTCGGCCTCTGTCCTTCGGCACAGTTGTTGCTTTTTATTCATACTGCAAGAGATTATCTGTTCTTGCACTAACTGATTAGGGAGTGGTGTGTGCTGGACCTCCAGCCACCTGACGTTAGAGTCGGGCATCCCCCCTCCGCCACTCCCTACTTCTTTTCATTCTTTTTAAAATCTCAGATCATATCTAAACGTGGTCGTCCGATAATCGATACAGCGGATTGCATCGGAGAATTGGAATGGCACCACATAAACCTGGCATATTTGTACGTCTCAGTAACCTGATTGTTTTACAGGTCATATTCATTTTTGCTGCTCTTGCATTGATTTTGTTCAATCCAACTGATAGCCAACAAGTTGACCATAAAAACTCAGGGGTATTACAAACTGTGTTTCGGGCTGCGCAGATAGTTTCACTAATGGAAACAGATGATTCCCAGTCATCGGTTTCGATCCCTGAACAAAGAGTTCAACTGATAACTTCATTGGCCAGTGAACCGCAGGTTAGTTGCGTGTGGCTGATTAGATCGGGAGACTCGGCTCGTTTGGAACCAGAGCTCATATATAGCAGAGCGCGAAATGGAAGTGTGAGCTCCGAAGCAGCAGCGGTATTGCAGGAGGATTCGCAGATTCTGCGACTAGTCGGTCAGGAGGAATCAGGATTTCTGACAATGAGGAGTTCTGGGTCTGATCGCATGCGGTACTTTGTCAAGGCCAGCGATGCTGGAGATCGGGCACCTTCTATACTCGTGGTAGATATGGAGAATAGGATATCCGAAGCGGCCAATTCACAATTACAGTATGTGATTTTCCTGCTCTTTCTCTTTTCTGTGCTGATATCTCTGCTAACCGTCTATCTGTTCAGCAAGCGGTTCAGACAGCCGTTTGACAGATTGATCAGGGGTTTGGAAAAGACGGCCGAAGGGGAACTGTACTATCTCGTCCCGGCTGACGCGGACAAAGAGTTCAACAGGTTGGCTTCCGCATTCAACAGCATGACCAGGAGGTTATGGGAAGGCCGGAAGCAGTTGAACCGATACAACGCCAAACTAAAGAAGTCCAACCAGTCGATGATGGAAACTCAGATGTTTCTGGCCATGTTGATTGACAAGTCACCGTCTGCGATCCTGGTCACCGAGAGTAACGGTAGCATCATGATATTCAATCAAGCGGCTTCGGATGTCTTCGGATGTTCAGCCGAAGACGTGACAGGATCATCGGTATCTTCCATGTTCGATCGGTTGCCGTCGCTGAGGGAAGGCTGTGAGGAGTCTTCAGCGAAAGGTCAGGAAGTAGTTTGTCGGCGGACTGATGGCGAGACTTTTCCTGCATACGTGATCGTTTGTCCCATCGCTGTTCATCAGGATCAACCCAGCGGAACACTGCTGTTTGTCAAAGACATCTCTGAGAGTAAGAATTTCCAGGAGATGATGATACGTCTTGACCGCTACTACAGTCGTGGAGAGATGGCCGGTGAAATCGCTCACGAGATCAACAACTATCTGGCCGTCCTTATGGGAAATCTGGAATTGCTGCCCATTGTTCTGCGAAAGGGCGATCAGGACAAGGCGGACAAGAAACTAGATCTGATGAAAACCACCGTAGACCGGATAGCCCGATTTGCCAATGGGCTCATGGATCGACCCCAGGAGGACACTCGCCTGGAGACCATATCCCTCAATCAAACGGTTGAGAACATCATTGCTTTTCTCAAACCGCAGAACAAGTTCAATGCGATCAATATTGCAGTGGATCTGTCTGTGGATCTGCCCTTGATTCAGCTTGACCAGGGGCAAATGCAGCAGTTGATTGTCAATCTGGTGTACAACGCAGGTGACGCTATCAAGTCTATTGAGGGTGAGAAGATCATTCGCGTCACGACTCGGGCCATAGAAATCGACAGTGTCAGGTATGCTGAGATAGAAATTCGTGACAACGGTGCCGGGGTTCCGCCGGACAAAGCAGAATCACTGTTTGAGACCCGGTTCACCACCAAGCGAAAGGGACACGGAATCGGTTTGATTACGTGCCGAAAGATTGTTGCAAATCACGGTGGGGATATCACCTATCGAACGGATGGCGGCGCGGTCTTCACATTTCGGATTCCGGTGGAGCCGTCGCACATACCTGAGACATCCTCGGAAGTTGAGTCATCCGTCGCTCCAGCATAAAGTGCCGGATTTTTGTTGCCCATCTTTTGCTGTGCCAATAGCTTAGGGCGATGAAAGGATTGCCCGTTTCTCACCCAGGCAGATTTGACTATCGACTGCTATCAATCATCGCAGTCGTTCTTACGGTTGTCGTATTCGCAATTACCTGGGTTTCGACTCGTCAGAGTCGAGCCAGCAGCTTCGAGTTGCTTGTAGCCCAGGGTACTGCGTTTACTGAGTCACTTGCGCAAGCTGCCGACAATGCCATTACTGCCGAAGCTTTCTATGACGAGCTGGTTGAATTCCGTTACCATGATCTCGTGACGACTTTGTTGGAGCGGGATATCGCCGGTCTCTCTGAGCAGGACTGGATGACATTTGCACTTTCTCACGATCTGCTCGGTGCATACATTTTCGATGGACATACTGAGACGGTGACCGGTATTACTGTTCGAGGAGGAGACCGGGGTCTTCCAGATTTCGTGGAACAGGAGATGGGAGAACTGATCAGGGCCCCGGAATCTAATTATGTGTTACTGCTTGACGAAAGTGGAATTCATGGCGAGATGGTTCACTACTACTTGGAAGTCACCAATCAGCTTGACCGCGTCATTGCTCTTGCCACGGATGCCCTGTATTACGGCGAGGCATTACGACAGACCGGGATTGGCTACCTGTCACAGCGAATGGCACGTGAGAAGGGTGTCGAATACATTATTTATCAATCCGATGAGGGTATTATTTTCGCCTCGTGCAAGCCGGGTAATTTGTTGGCTATAGAGTCTGATCCCTTTCTCACTGACGCTCAGGATTCCGATACAATTGTAAGTCGCATCTTTGAGTTTCAGGGCAAGAACGTACTTGAACTCGTGCGTCCGTTCTCGTCACCTCAGTTCAAATTCGGGTTGTTTCGTGTTGGTCTTTCACTCGACGGTTACTACTCTGTCAGTCGCGGGTTTGATCATCAGATGATCATATTCTCCAGTGTACTGTTTGTCTTGCTGATAGTCGCCCTGGCCTATTTGCGTGGACGACGCAAGCGTTGGGAACTTATGGAGAAGTACGAACAGCAGGCGCGACGCAAAGAACGACTTTCTGAGATGGGGAATCTGGCGGCGGGAGTCGCACATGAGATCCGCAACCCCCTCAATACGATCTCGATTGCCGCGCAGCGTTTGCAGGCAGAGTTTTCGCCTGAACAGGACCACGAGCAGTACAACTCTTTCACTAAACAGATACGATCCGAGACAACGCGCCTTAATGATATCATTACCCGCTTTCTGGCACTGGCTCGCCAGGAAACCACACAGCGCGGGGAGATTCGGCTGGATTCTCTTCTGACGGAGATTGGCGATCTGTTAAGAGTGGAAGGGGAGAAGCTGGAGCTTGACGTAAGTATCAAATGTGAGCCGGGCCTGACTGTACGCGCCGACCCAAATCAACTCAAACAGGTCTTTCTGAATTTGTTCAACAATACCAAGGAAGCTCTGGCCGGGGCAACGGGGAAGTTCCGTGTCTCGGCTGTCCGTGACGGCAGTAAGGTAGTGATTGCGATTGCCGATGACGGTCCCGGCGTACCTGCGGATTCGCGCGACAAACTGTTTGCACCCTATTACACCACGAAAGAAGCCGGCACGGGTCTGGGCCTTGCGACTATTCAGAAGATTGTTTCAGACATGGACGGCGATGTGCAGTTGGACGAGCAGTATGCAAATGGTGCGAGATTTGTAATCACGCTGCCAAAAGTTTGATATACCAAGCGTCACAATTGAAAAGGCGGCCCTGAAAGCAGAGCCGCCTTGTTGTATTCGCTGATGCGAAATCGACTACTTCTTCACCTGGGTCTTCAGCCACTTGGTGCTGACTGATTTCGGCCGTGTGATCGGCGTACCCAGCGCACGGTTGAGGACCTGCTGCGAGAGCATGCCCATCGCACGCGAGACTGAGAACAGCACAGTGTAGTACTCGAACTGAGTCAGGCCGTAGTAGTACAGGAGGGCGCCAGAACCGGCGTCAACATTCGGCCACGGGTTGGCAGCCTTGCCATGAGCTTTGAGTACCTTCGGCACAACCTTGAAAACGCGATCGACTGTCTGGAAGACCGGGTCTTTCTTCAAGTACTTCTTGCCAAACTGGTTGAATGCCGTGAAGCGCGGATCGGTCACGCGGAGGACAGCGTGTCCGTAGCCCGGAATTACCTTGTGGGCGTTGAGCGTTTCCCAGGCATAGTCTTCGATTTCTTTCTCAGACGGGGCGCCACCGAATTTCTCCATTGTCTGGAGAACCCAGTTGAGGCATTCCTGGTTGGCCAGGCCGTGCAGAGGACCTGCCAAGCCGTTCAGACCTGCCGAGACCGCATAGAACGGATCGGAGAGGGCAGAACCGACAGTGTGACAGGTGTTAGCAGAAACGTTGCCACCTTCGTGGTCACAGTGCAGCGTGAGGTAAAGGCGCATCATTTCAGCGGTCTGACCCTTGTGGGGTTTGAGACCAAGCATCTTGGCGTAGTCAGCACCCATGTCAAGCTTCTTCGACGGGGCAATCAGGTCACCCTTGAAATACTTGATGCGGTAGACGCCGGCTGCAATAACGTGGATCGTACCCAGAATGCGCATAGCGTCTTCGAGCGTGGGAATCCAGTATTCCGTCTTGGGAATACCTTTGGAATACTCGCGGCGGAACGCTGATTCATTTTCCATCGCTAGGATAGCCGTGTCGAGCATGGCCATCGGATGCGAGGATTTCGGCATCGCCTTGAGAACTTTCCAGACATAGTTCGGAACTTCGCCGTTGGCTTTCAGCTCCTTCTGAAACTGTGCCAACTCATCCTTGGACGGGAAGTCGCCGGTGATCAGGTTCCAGAAGATCTCCTCAGGGAGGCGGTCTTTGAGTTTCAGGATAGATTGTCCGCGGACAAACAATCCCTTGTCAGGCTCGACAACCGAAGTGTCACATACCATACTTTTGACACCGCGCATGCCACCGATCGCCTGAGCGACCGTGCATTGCGAGATCACATGAGTACCGTGACCCTTGATGAGTTTGACGCGTTCATCCCTCAACTTCGGGATCATTCCGTCGAGTTTCTCCCTCAGTGTTTTTGCCATGATGGTCTCCTTTGGCTTCTTGTATATGTGTTTTCAGTTAGCATTTCTTGCATTGTCACGATGTGAAAACTTCCACATTGTCGGCAATAATATATTGTTAGATCAGTTCTGTCAACACTTACACGAACGATATTGTCCGATTTTTCAATGAGGGAGAATTTTGTCAGGGTTCAGGAGCCCGTGAGGATCGAAGACGGACTTGATTTTCATCATAGCTCCCAGTGTGGAGGAGTCGAATTCGAGGTCCAGGTAAGCACGCTTGGCCAGCCCGATCCCGTGCTCGCCGGTAAGCGTGCCATCCAACTCAACTGTCCTGCGCATGAGTTTCTCAACCCAACGGTCGATCTCGGCCATGTTCTCAGGTGAGTCGGAACCAGCCATGAAATTGACATGAAGGTTGCCGTCACCGGCGTGACCATAGGAGTTGATCCTCAGACTGCTCTGAGCGTTCATTTGGGCTACTAAGTCAACCAGTGCGGGGAAATGGCTGTTGGGTACGGCCACATCCTCGGAGATGCGGTATGCGGCGGCATCTTTGGTGGCCAAAGAGAGGTTACGTCGAATCTGCCAGAGGGCTTCGGCGCGAGCCGGATCGGACTCGATTCGCAGGTAGGAGCAATTATTATCCTGGCACAACCGTCCTATCTGAGCGGTTTGCAATTCGGTTTCGACATCTGAAGTCTCGAAAAGTAATATGGCTGCGGCATTGTCCAAACCTTCGGTCTGCTCATATTGATTGGAACACTCAACAGCGTCACCGTCCATAAACTCCATTACGGTCGGGATTATGCCTGCGGCATTGATGTCTGCCACTGTCTGGGCGGCGTTATGAGGCTGATCGAAAGCTACAAGGATTGTCGTGTCTTGGCCCGGTAAAGGGATCAACCGAACGGCGATTCTGGTTATAATCGCCAGAGTCCCCTCGCTGGCGATCAGGATATCGCCAATAGAGAATCCGCGGTTTCTACAGAATCGGCCGCATTTGAGAAGCGAACCGTCGGCCAGAACAGCTTCCAGACCAAGGATATAGTCCTTGGTTACGCCGAATCTGTTACAGCTCAAACCACCTGCGCCTTCGGCCACGTTGCCACCAAGAGTAGACTCCTCGTAGCTGGCGGGATCAGGAGGGTAGGCAAGGCCGTACGCCGCGGCAGCGTCCTGCAGTTCCTTAGTGATGACGCCGGGGCCGCAGACGGCAGACCTGTCGGAAGGATCGATCTGAAGATCACGAAGCTTTTCTGTGGACAGCAGCAGGGCGCCTTCAGAAGCAACACACCCTCCTGACAACCCGGTGCCGGCACCACGAGGTGTGATCGGAACGTTGTGCTGACCGCAGAAATCTACCGTCGTTACGATGTCCGATACCGACTCCGCCAAGAGAAGTGAAATCGGAGTTTCTGAAAAGTAGGTGGCATCCGTCAGATAGCTCTGATGTTCACGTAGGTCGGTGATCAGAGAATCGGGAGCGCCGAGGAGTTTTCTAAGCTTGGATACTCTCTCAGGACACATAATATCACCGATCTGTGGTACCTAACTACCGCTTGATGAGCTCTTCTTATCGCTCGATTTCGGAGACGAGCCACTGCTGGGTTTTGATGACTTGGAGTGGGATGAACTTGAGGATGCAGTCGAAGAGGCAGATTTCTCCTTGCGAGCGCTATCAAGGTAGGCCTTGCTTCTGTGGTCCGTTTGGTAGAATCCAGTACCTTTCAACAGGAAGCCGGCACCGCCGGAGATCAACCTATGCACCTTGCCGTTGCAGGAAGGGCAGACCTCAATCGGGTCTTCTGTAATCGACTGAAACTCCTCGAATTCGTATTTGCACTCAGTGCACCGGTACTGGTATGTAGGCATATTTCAAATAGACTCCACATCCGTGTTAATTATCACACGGATGCGTCCAATTCCTTCACGATTTAGGGGCCGTCTTCAGCCGCGAGATTATTTCCCGCTCAGATCCGGTCCGGCCTGAATTATCTCCGGCGGGCAGCCGTCTTGGAACTTCTTGAAGTTCTCGATAAACAGCGAGGCCAACTGGATGTATTTCTCCTCGTATGCCTGGGGGTCTTCCCAGGTTTCCTTCGGCATTAGCACCTTAGCCGGGACGCCTTCACAGCTTTTGGGTACTTCGAATCTGAAATACGGGTCGATTCGGTACTCAACGTCCATGAGTGCTCCTGAGAGAGCAGCGTCGAGTAAGGTACGTGTGTGGTGAATGCTCATCCGTTTGCCGATACCGTAAGGTCCGCCGCTCCAGCCGGTATTGACCAGCCAGCACTGAGCTTCTTGTTTGAGCATCTTGTTTTTGAGCATTTCCGCGTACTTGTACGGGTGGTGCACCATGAAGGGAGCTCCGAAACAAGCACTGAAAGTCTGCTCAGGTTCTTTACCCAGGTCGATTTCCGTTCCGGCAACTTTCGAGGTGTAGCCGGAGATGAAGTGGTACATAGCCTGCTCAGGGGTGAGCCTCGCAATCGGTGGCATTACACCAGAGGCATCACAGGTCAACATGATGATGTTCTTCGGGTGTCCGGCCATTTTATCAGGGACGGCATTGTCGATGTAGTGTAACGGATAGGCGGCCCGGGTGTTCTCCGTCAGGACCTCGTCGTCAAGGTCGAGTTGACGTGTGACACGATCAAAGACAACATTCTCAAGCACGGTGCCGAACTTGCGTGTGCAGGCATATATTTCCGGCTCGGAGGTAGGAGAAAGTGCGATAACCTTGGCATAGCAGCCACCTTCGAAGTTAAATAAACCTTCGTCGCTCCAGCCGTGCTCGTCATCACCGATCAGTTTGCGTCTCGGATCAGCCGAGAGGGTAGTCTTGCCGGTTCCGGACAATCCGAAGAACAGGGCAGAATCGCCTGCTTTGCCGACATTGGCAGAGCAGTGCATACTCAGGACACCCCTGAGCGGTAATAGGTAGTTGAGGACGGTGAAGACAGCTTTTTTGATCTCGCCGCCGTAACCCGAGCCACCGATAATGCAAACGCGCTGATCGAAATTGAGCAGGATAAAAGTAGGGGAGAGGGTGCCGTCGATTTCAGGCTGTGCCCGGAAAGACGGAATGGAGATAATTGTGAAGTCGGGAACAAAGTGACGCAGTTCGTCGTTTGTTTTCGGCTCGATGAGCATATTTCGGACGAACAAAGAGTGCCAGGCGTCTTCGGTGATGATCCGAACCGGCAGACGGTAGTTCGGATCAGCTCCGGCATAGCAGTCACGTACGAATAGATCGTGTCCCTGGAGATACCCCAAGAGCCGCTGATAGACGGAATTGAACCTGTCAACGCTAAACGGTCGGTTGTACTCACCCCACCAGACGTGTTCCTCACTGCCGGGTTCACGGACAACGAATTTGTCATTGGCTGCTCGTGCCGTGTGCTTTCCGGTGTTGACGACCACCGGTCCCATGTGGGAGATGGAGCCTTCGGAACGGAAAACGACTTCCTCGTAGAGAGATTCGGCGGGCAGGTTCCAGTAGACATTGTGCAGGTTGCGAAAACCGTGGTTTGACAGGCTGAAGTCGGATTTGAGCGATTGTGCTTCGCCGTGAGCGGGAGTTTTGATATCGATTATGTATTGGTTCATTTCCAGTCTCTCCTCATCTTGCGGTCACCGATGTAGATTTCATTCGGTGACTCAGGATCAAGCGCCCATTTGATGCGCCGGATGCCCTCGGTGATTTCCTTTATTGTGCCGCAGTAGCTAAGTCTCAGGTGACCTTCCATCCCGAATTCAACACCGGGCACCGTCACCACCAGCGCCTTCTCCAGTAAGAACCGGCAGAGTTCTATCGAATTCTTGCTGTAGGCTCTGAAGTCCGGCAAACAATAGAAAGTGCCGCCGGGATTAACACAGCGAACGCCGGTAAAGGCGCCTAACTCTTTCATCATGACGTTGCGGTTGTTCTCTAAGGTCAGTCGCAGGCTTTCGACGCCGGTTTGAATGCCTTCAAGAGCACCGGTTGCGGCTGCCTGCAATACTACTGATGGGCAGGATGTATTCTGCGCGGCTACATTGATCAACGTTTTGGTGACTTTGGTATTGGCGATTGACCAGCCAATACGAAAACCGGTCATGGCGTACATCTTGGAGACACCGTTGAGGACGATCAGGCGGGAGTTGTCCGAGTCATCTTTTACATAGTCATAGCATGAGACCGGACGGCGACCATCGAAGATCAACTTTTGGTAGATGTCATCCATTATGAGATAGATCTGTTTCTGCTCACAGAACTCTACCATTTCCTGAATGAACTCAGCTGTATATACTTCGCCGGAAGGATTGTTCGGGCTGTTGAGGATAATTGCCTTGGTATACGACCCGACAACTTCTTTGATATCCTGAGCGCGGGGCTGGAATCGACCATCCTCCGGTTGGACAACAACCGGTACTCCATAGAGCATCTTAATGATTTCAGGATAGCTCACCCAGTACGGGGCCGGAATAATAACTTCATCCTGCGGGTTCAGGATAGTCATCAGGATGTTGTAAACGGCTTGTTTGGCTCCCGCGTGAGCGCAGACATTCTCCGGAGCCACTGCTTTACCGTAGGCTTCCTCGGTGTATTTGATGATTGCTTTTGTCAGCGCGGGGATACCTTCAGTTGGCGTGTACCGGATATCAGCCGTTTTCAGTTTGGCGGAACAGGCCAAAATAGCGTCGAGTGGTACTTTGGACTTTGGTTCACCGGAGCCAAGATGAATCACCGGCTCCCCTTTATCCCGAAGGCGGGCGGCCTCTTCATTCAGCCGAAGAGTCGGGGACTCTTTGACTTCTCTTGCAAGTTGACTGATACTCATATCCTTATCCTTTTAACAGCGTCGCAATTGCGGTCACATCAACAATGTCTTGTACGGAACATCCACGCGAAAGGTCATTCGCCGGACTGGCCAGGCCCTGAATGATCGGGCCGGTAGCTGTGGCGTTGGCCAGTCTTTGTACCAGTTTATAGGCAATGTTGCCGGAATCCAGGTCGGGGAACACGAGAACGTTGGCGTCACCACCTATGGGAGAGTCCGGCGCTTTCTTGTTGGCTACTTCCGGCACGATAGCGGCATCGACCTGAAGTTCCCCGTCCACTTTCAGGTCAGGGTGATCGCTCCGGAGTATCTCCAGGGCAGAAAGCACTTTGTCAACGTCACTGTGTTTTGCCGATCCTTTCGTAGAGAAAGACAGCATGGCTACTTTAGGTTCTTCACCGGTGAGGAACTTCATCGTTTCAGCCGTGGAAACAGCGATCGATGCCAGTTGTGCGGGGCTCGGGTTAGGAATAACAGCACAGTCGGCGAACATCAGGACCTTGTCTTTCACTCCACGGTATTCCGG
>Ga0164310_10000120_pt1 | contig 38480 bp, 62 predicted proteins | sample GuaBasSedimGuay1_FD_121795 | JGI IMG/M metagenome (GOLD analysis project Ga0164310, IMG submission 121795) | Subseafloor sediment microbial communities from Guaymas Basin, Gulf of California, Mexico - Guay1, Core 4569-9, 0-3 cm | ecosystem: Environmental > Aquatic > Marine > Hydrothermal vents... | reverse complement strand
TAATTTTGTTTTTGCACTATCCTCTTCATCTTGATCTTCATAGTCAAAATGAACCAAAGCTTGCAATGAGTCAATGATCCCTAGTCTATATTGCAACCAACCATGAAATCTTTTGAAGGACTCTGAGTTTTGAGGTGGGCTAATCAAAAAAGTATAAGGCAAATCAAACTGAGGTACCTTATTTTCTTCTGCACTGATGGTAAAAATGTTTTCCTGCTCATCAACTACAAACCATGTGACGTATTCTTTACTAACAACTGGCTTACCAAAGGTCTCAACCATCTTAACATAAGTTGTTTCAATAGTAGGACCTTCCTTTTGTCGTCTTGACATTTGAAGTTCCTTTCGAATTAAAAGATTTAATCCACTATTGATTAATTTGATTGTTTTTGATTAGTTTTGATCTTTATCTTTGTCTTCATCCTCGTCATCATCCCAAAGCTTCTCAACATCTTCGAGAAAATCGGGGAAGTTAGTGTCAGAAGATGAAGAAAGAGACGAAGGAGGAGGAGAAGAGGAAGGAGGTGAGGAAGAGGATGGTGGAGACGAATCAGGACTGAGAGGAGGAGTTTCATCGTCGCTTCTATTAATTGTAGAGCTCACTAAGCCCTGTACAAGCATATGAAGAGTTTTCATAATTGCTTGAATCATAGCCAAACGAATGTCAGCATCTTGTCCATTCTCAATAATATTTTTTTCAATAGGAAGGATCATCCCTCCAAAAGGAATTAAATATCCTCCACAAAAAGAACAAGGACAAACAACCACAGGAGAGATGGGAAAGACAGGAGATATAATAGTTTCCTTACAATGAGGGCATTCATTTATTGTTTCACCGTGGTGTGCGACATGTAGTGCATGATATAAACTTATCAATATGCGTTCTCTTGGGGTAAGATCATTATCCATTATCTTCTGTATTTCTAGAATAGGTAGGCAAACTATATTCATTAATGGCAGACACCTCATTATCTTCACTTACTTCGATCACCATTTTTCTTGGATATTGTACTAATAGAGCTCTGTGGATTTCATCAGCTATGTCTTCGCAACTTTTACGACCTAGATCTTTAATCTGATCATCTCCATATAGCTCTTTGATTATATCATTAATGGCCATCTGTAAAACAAAAAACTCAACTTCGCGATCATTATGAAAGACATCCATCTTAACAGAAACGTAAAATGTGTGACGATGAGGATCACGAAGAAATGCTACCTCCTCGATAGGACACTCTGGCCAACAGTGAAGTCCCTTAAAGGATGTTTTTACCTTAACTGATCGTTTAACGAACATTAGGATCTCCTTTGCATGCCATATGCCAATGACAGATGTTTGACAGGATGTAACCACGAGCTACCTCAAGGCGCCCTTTAGTTCTCTCATTCTCATTCTCAAGATCAGGCTTCTCGAGAATAATATCATTGATCTTACCTTCATCATCAAACTCTTGCAAATCTGCACCATACCATACAGCACATGATGAATCGTTACTGCGGATCCACGGATAACGACTCTGTTGTTTCATTTCCCAAGCGGTCCAATTATCTCCTCCAAGGAGATGAACCTGTACAACTCCGCCATTATCACATTCTCTATAGAGTCTTGTGAGTGGCGAAAATAGGGCTCCGTAGCAGCTCTCTTTCTTTATTAAATCGTCAATTCGACTCTGAATCTTCTCTGTACATTTCAGACGAGCTTGAGCACAATTCCCTGAACTTTCTCTTTCTCCTAAAAAAGACATAGGAATTGAAAGCTTTGAAAAACCAATAACATCTACTTCTGGAATCCAAAGTAGCTGTATTAGACAATCAAACCACTCTTCTTCAGTTTTGCCTTGGACTACTGCCATTACTTTATATTTACCAATGAGATTCCGTGCCTTCATTGCTTTAATAAAGTTCTTTGTACTCCATACGGTAGCCGCTCCTTCAAATAGAACATCAGTAGCAATTACTTCGGAAGGACAAATGACTTCAGCTGCATCAAGGACTAAATTGGGATCAAGTCCTTTTCCTCGCTGCTCTAACTCAAAAGCACTATTATCAAGTATAACATATCTACCTTTTTCTGATTGCTTTTGATAGTAGCGAGAATAATCGTTACAGCCACCATTCTCTAAGACAAGATGAGATAAAGACATATCTATCTCGCCAAGATGTGAAAAGTCTTCAAGATGACTGATGGGGGAGATTACGCAAATCTTGATACTCATTTTTTTTCTTTCTAAAACAGAAGCAATAAACAACATATACCAAACAGAAAAGATAATCCAAGAGCTATGTGTGCATTTCTTACTAACACTTTTGTATTCTGTGTAAGCATCTTAACTTGACTCTCAAGGACAGCTGCATTTGTTCTAAGATCTGTTAATTCTGAAGAGGCCAAAATAAACTGCTCTTTATCAACAAGAACAACATTATCTGGAATAGGCTGAAGCTGAGGCTGTTGAAACTCTTCACCACAATTCACTTCTTCTCTACCCTCGTTTGGCTTTGAATCATCATTTATTTTTTCCAACCGCTCTTGTAAGTCAACATAAATGCGAACAGAATTAACAATACGCAACTTAACTTGTTTTTCTTCTTCCTTATCGTCTACTACTATTTGAAACGATACTACATTTAATTGCTTTACCTCAACCTCTTTGACTTCTGAATGGAGCTTCAAGAGGTCCATAAGCTTATCAGATATGTCATCTGGAGATTCAACATATAAAAGAAGAGAGTTTTTATAATTAAAAATACTAATCTTCATTCTTTTCATCTCTATCTCTCACTGAGACTTGAACAAACTGACAATCTTCACCATAAAAAGGGCATTCAAAAGGAGTACAAAGACAATTGCGAATGTCATTGTAATATCCACCACCCTTTCCATCCTTCAGATGAACAACATTAAAAGGAATCGAGTGTTCGATATTTTCTTCAGAAGACATTTCTTCCCCATTGACACTAAGCTCTTGAGAATTCTCTTCTTCCAACTCTGCTCCCTCTTCAAGAAGAGAGAGCCCAAATTGTTCAAATTCCTCTCCAAACTTTGTATCAAGAAATTCTATCATATGATTAACAACATTTCCTAATGTCTCAAGCTCAGCTTGATGTCCATTTGTCTTTGATAGAAGATTTTCAAAGAGCTCTTTGTAAAGTTGGTCATCCATCTTTTTTTCCTTAAGAGGTTTCATCCTCATCTTGAGCAAAAACGAGACAATCATTTGTAACATCAACCATTGTTTTAATCTGACAGAAATCCTTAAATGAACCCCGCAGAATTTCTTCTGAGAGCGGATTCTCAATGTACTTTTCAATAGCTCTACGCAGAGGACGTGCACCAAATGCTTGATCATATCCCTTTTCTACTAAGAACGCCAAGGCCTCATCTGTCATTTTAATTGTTAAACCCTGCTCTGCAAGATTTTCATAAACCTCTGTAAGCTCGATCTTAACAATCTCACCAATATCTTCTTTTGTCAGAGGCTTAAAAACAACTGTATCATCAAGCCTATTGAGGAACTCGGGCTTAAACATAGCTTCTACTGCTTCACCAAGAGTAGCTTTCATAGCATCAAACGTTGAATCAACACCCTCTGTTGTAAATCCAAGACCACCCTTTTGTTTAATCAAATCACTTCCAACATTAGAGGTCATAATAATAATGGTATTACGGAAACTTGTGTGACGGCCAAAATTATCTGTCAGGCGACCCTCTTCCATAATCTGAAGAAGCATATTAAAAACGTCTGGGTGTGCTTTCTCAATCTCATCAAACAGTACAATTGAATAGGGCTTACGACGAATCTTCTCTGTGAGCTGGCCACCTTCTTCATATCCTACATAACCAGGAGGTGCTCCAACAAGGCGAGATGCATTATGCTTCTCCATGTATTCTGACATATCAAGGTGAACCAAAGAATCTTCTGTACCAAATAGGAACTTTGATAGGACTTTACACAACAAGGTCTTACCAACACCTGTGGGGCCCACGAACAAGAAGGAACCCATTGGTCTCTTGGATGACTTAAGTCCAGCTCGAGAGCGTCGAATTGCTTGAGCAATACGAACAATTGCTTCATCTTGTGAAATGACTTTCTTATGAAGTTCTTCTTCAATTTGAAGAAGTCTTGAACTCTCTTCCTCACTCATTTGAGAAACAGGAACATTAGTCATTTTTGATACAATCATAGAGACGATATTTTCATCAATGACCCTACTTGCCTCTTCACTTGAAGTCTTCCATATTTCAATTAGCTCTTCAATCTCTTTGCGAAAATCCGTCTTACGATCACGGATTGAAGCTGCTTCCTCGAAATCTTGAGCAGAAACAGCTCTATCTTGCTCTCTATCTAAATCTTCTAATTCATTTTCTTTATCTACAATATGCTGGGGCTTGAAGGTGCTCGACATTTTAACACGAGATCCTGCTTCATCAATAATGTCAATTGCCTTATCAGGGAAAAATCTTCCATTGACATATTTTTCTGCCAAATCAACAGTCGTATGTAAGGCCAAATCAGTATAAGATACGCCGTGAAACTTTTCATACGTTTCCTGAAGACCTCTAAGGATATCAAGAGTCTCTTTGGGAGTTGAAGGTTCAACAATAATCGGCTGGAAACGGCGCTCGAGAGCTCCATCTTTCTCAATATGCTTACGATATTCATCAAACGTTGTAGCTCCAATGCACTGAAGTAGTCCTCGAGACAAAGCTGGCTTAAGAATATTACTTGCATCCATTCCACCTTCTGAACCACCAGCGCCAACCATGGTGTGAATCTCATCAATGAAAAGGATTACATCATCGTTGTCTTCTACTTCTTTCATCACTTGCTTAATGCGCTCTTCAAATTGACCTCTATATTTTGTACCAGCAACCATTGCTGCGAGATCAAGAGCAAATAATCGTCGCCCCTTGAGAGCATCGGGAACATTACCAGCTATAATATCAAGTGCAATTCCTTCTACAACCTTACTTTTGCCAACCCCTGGCTCGCCAATTAATACTGGATTGTTCTTTGTCTTTCGACCCAGTACCTGCATGACTCGTTCGCGCTCTGCATGACGACCAATGATAGGATCGATCTTTCCTTGAGCTGCCATTTCTGTCATATCAATACCAAACTGATCAAGATTGGGTGACTCACTCTTTTGCTTTTGTTTACGCATCTTCTTAGCCTTTTTGGCTTCAACAGAAAGCTGCTGCTCCTTAAGTACATCGAGCTGATTCTCATCAACTTCTGTGTTACCTAGTATACTTGCAATCTCTTTTACAACATTATCACGCGTCAATCCAAGCTGCTCTAAAATTTTATACGCTGTTGTATTGGAAACTCCAAGAAGTCCAAGAAGCAGATGTTCTGTTCCTGTGACCGAGCTCTTTAGGTGTCGATGTTGAGAGATGGCTTCTTTAAAAACTTCTTTAGCGTCATTCGAAAAAGGAACCTTTTCAGAAGGAGCAGCGGCTGGGTTCTGTTCTTTTTTTTCTAACTGTGAAGCAAAAGCATCGCCTATTGTAATATCAGTAACATCTAAGTTCTTTAGGACATTACAAGCTACACCATCTTGTTCATTCCAAATGGCAATTAGAATATACTCAGTATCGATCGACGGAGAGCCACTTTGCAAGGCAATAGTTCTTGCAGTACGAAGAACATTGCGAGCCCGATTACTGAAGCTGTTAAAAATGTTCATATTTTTCCCTTTCTTCTTCAATCCTTATGATATTTTTTTAATCTTTTGTCATTCCTGTTATTCACTTAATCCAATTAGTCCTGATTGTATAAGTAGCTTAACTAAGCGCTGCTTTTTTCTCGCCTTTGACTTATGTAGCATTTTCATTATGCTATTTTCTATTTTTTTGAGAAAATAAGCAGGTTCATCTTTACAAGTAAAACCGAATGACTGTGCGAGATCTTCTACAATTTCTTCTGGAGTAAGTCCATCCACCTTGGACAATTTAAGTACTCTTACTTTTCCTTCTAATGAAAGGCCTCTTGACATCTTCTTTTTCCTCCTAAGAACAAAGATAAAGGCAGACCCGATATAAATCGAGCCCGCCTTGAAGGAGATTGGGATAAATGGTTCCAGCTTCGAAACCAAAAATACCTAAATACTGATTTATTTATGTGACAATAACCAACTTTGTCAGCAAATCTTATAAATTCTCTTCTTCTTTATCAGACTCAATAGCACTGGGGTCAAAGATGTCGTGTTGCTTTCCTTTAACATACCATCTCACCTTACCAGTCTGCTCAGAAATTGTAAACGTTGCTATGATATCATCTCTTGTTGAAGCAGAAGCGGCAGTCAAGTGACGAGTTGAACACTCATCATCAACAGTTAAATCTGCATGGTCAACAGAGACATAAACCCTTGCGGCCAACATTTGGCCAGACTGATCTACGATCAGGGCACCATCATAACTAAACAACTCTTTCAAAGCTTCTTTAGTATCTTTTTCTGTTATGCGTGCTACCCTACCTTCAAGAGGATTAGTCTGAATTTGCTTCATTCCTACAATCTTGTAGTCTGTCTTTGCAAAAACACCTAAAACCACAAGGGCACCTAAAAGCTTTTTCTTCCCACTCTGTTCATCTGCAATTTCTTTTAGCATATCAAACATTTTCTTCTGTAAAATCTGATTTCGTTTAGCTAAAAGAGCTTGGGGACCTAAATCAAGTTCAATTGTAACTCTATCGTTCATGTTCGTACTCCAAAACCTTTTCTTCTTCATGACGAAGATCAAGTATCCCTATTTCACAATTACTAATTGTAAAATATACTGTTTTAATACCTCTTTGTTTAAGATATTTAATACAATATTTGCATGGTCGTGCTAATCCCAATGTACCATCCGGTCGTCGCCGAGCAACATATGCAGTAGCTCGGCGTAAACTCCTCTCTGGAACATTAAACAATGCATCAAACTCAGCATGTGGAAACGGATAATCATATAAATCACCTGCTCCAGGATGAGTTTTATTCATCTTATTTATACCTGTGGATACAGGTGCACCGCCACCACCATTAAAAATCACACACCCCATGTGTACCTTTTGGCAATTACATGCTCGAACCTCATCGGCAAGCTTAATTGCCTGTAGTACTCTTTTAATGTGCGTCTTAGTAAGAGCCATGAAAGCCTTTCAATGATGTGGTTTATTTCTCTTTATGTCAAAAATCTATTTTAGTTTTTGTCCTTTATATTTTTTCTCTTTGAAGGAACATAAACTACCTTGCCCTTAAACCTGTATGGTCCGAAGCAATCTCTGAAGGAATAAAAAACCCTTGTCAAATGCTCAACTGTTTGTTCTTCTTCTTGTTCAAACAACTTAGCAAGCACTTCTTTTCCTTCAATATTATCTATTGTTGTTGATGCCCAGCTACTCATTGGGTGAGCTACAATGTGAATACATTCGTGTAGGATAGCCATATCAACAACATCTTCTGGCTCTTTGACAAAAGTATATTCATCTTTATATACTTCTACTATATTATTTTTGAGCACTATCTCTGCGGTCCGTGTCGTTGTGTCCATGACAACACAAGCGGAATAGAGATGCTCTTCTTCTGGATCACTCTTCTTGGGGGCATCAATAATTCTAAAGGTGATTGTATCAACGAAGGAGTCAAGAGATAAGATAGAGGCCCAAAAATTCAACGATTGTTGAATCAAAGGTTTCAACCATTGTTTTGTTCTTATCTTCTTTAAAGTTTCTTTATCCATGATTTTTCTTCCAACACCACTAGCCAAAGATATTTACTTTATATCTATATATAAATATCAATACTTATTCATCTTCAGCTATACACTCATCTGGTCGCTTATCTTCTCTAAAGCCACGCCACACAGGCTGTAACAATTTTCCAGACTCATTGCGTTCTGCGTATTGAACAATGCCAACACGAGGAAAGGTAAGGTCGAGATACTCTAAGCGATTTTGCGAAGTTAGAGCAGATCCCACATTACATACTCTAACAATCTCTCCATCTACATATTGTTCACAGGTAAGAGAGCCTACAGCATCAGAGATTCCATTATTACCATATTCAAAACCTGTAATAATGACATCTGCAAACCTCTGTGGCTTCACTTTCCACCACGTTTCACGCGGACGCTGAGCTTTTCCATAAGAGCCCTTATAGGCATATGTGCTGTCAAGATTTTTTATTACATATCCTTCGAACTCTCGCTCTTCAGCTTCTTTACGAAGCTCTTCAATTGTTTGATCAAGCAAGGAAGTTTCTACTTTTTCAACCCAAAGCATGTTAGGATTAATTTCAAAGAGCATATCAAGAAGAGCGAGGCGCTGTTGCAGAGGGAGATTATAAACAGGCTCTCCTCGGAAATATACAACATCAAATACCATCCAGGTCATATGGCCATTCTCTTGTTGAAATCTAACACATCTTTCATCGTGCCCATTAGTTGCTGAGTGGATATCATTGAATGTCTCGAGCTCACCTCCGCGAAAACTAACAAGTTCTCCATCGAGAATCGTTCCAACAGGAAGAGACCACGCACTCAACTCTTCTACAATATGAGGAAGTTTACGAGTGTAAGATATGCGATTACCACTTACAGAGACATTCCGGGACCACATTTGTGGACCCTTGTCAGTTATCATACATGTTGCTCTTGCTCCGTCGTACTTTCTTTGGACTATTAGTCTATCTTTGAGGTTTTTGAGCTCGTGAGGCTTTGGAGCACTTGTCAGTGGCTTGATTGGATCAATCGGTCGAAGGGTCATTAGATACATCTTCTTTCAAGGATCCTGAGAATATTAACGACTTGTGGAGCTTTTTGCTGAAGCTCTTCATCTGTCCATCCTTCTGTCTTCTTGTCAAGTATTTCTTTTACTTCCTTCTCCGAAAGCTCTCTTGTTTGATCCATAACTATCAAATGATATCCCAATATAGTACCATTATAATGCATGGCATGCAGTGCTTGATCTATTGTGATGATTGAACTACTCATATTTCCTACATGTATGGGAAGAACATCGTCTACATCCATTGCTGTTTCAACAGCAGCATACCATTCATCTTTTCTGTTTAGCCCCATAAGATGAGCAAGTTGCAGAGTCTCTGCAAGAGATTGCTCTTCCATTGTCTTGTCAAGAAACTTACCTACAGGTCCAAAGCATTCCTCTACTAACTCTAATTTTGTGTTCATATCAAAAATAAGATAATAGACAAAGTGCTGAATAGCACCAATGTAGATTGCTTCTATCAGAGATTTTGCAATTCTCTCAGAAATTTCTTGTACATATCTAACTATTGCATTGGGAGTATCTGCGTTGATCTTACCGATAAGTAGGCTAGTGGCGTAGAATTTTTCAAGCGTAGATAATTTAATGCTCGGCGTCTTTGGATTGCAATATTTTTCTACTTCACCATAGACAACATCAGTCCATACTATCTCATCCAGCTCATTATCGAAGTCATGTCCATGTGTCTTATAGAAGAGACGAAACAAGGATGCCCACTGATCTATCTCAGCAGCCTCAATTTCTTCTATTAGAACATCAATGGGAGACATATTTTTCTTTCCAAAAAAAAGACCGACCGGAACAAGTCCGGCCGGTCCGAGAGAAAGGAGAGGAGGTGTATCTTCTTGTTAATTATTCATCTTTTAGTTTTTAATTAGTTTTACCATATCTCTTGGGATCCAAAACCTTTTCAGCAACTACCCAACTATCTATATCGTAATCACATAAGCGAAGAAAGGCACGGACAATCTTTTCGTCTTCTGTTCCAACAAGTCGCTCAAGCGACTGCTCTATCAATTTACGAACTCGTTGTTCAGCAGTAATCATTTTCTCTCCTCAGTGATTTGTTTCTTAATTATTAATTTATTAGTTTTTAATTAGTTTTAATTATCTGCACGAAAACCAATCCATAATTTCAAGATAGATCTCCATAGTGACTATACTCGAATCTTCATTCTCCTCTTCAATCCGCTGAACAGCATTCTTGTAGCTCTGTTTTAAAGTCTTTGTTGCTTCTGTCTCTCTACTTTGCAACCCTGTTGGATCTATTATTGAGCTGACTTGTTGTAAAAATTGTCTCAGCTCTAGTAAATTTGCTGGCTGCTTGAGTTTCCTAAATTCATTAAGATTCATCTAATTCCTTCTTCTTTTATTTTTCTCTTTACGCTCTCGACTTACCTCTGCAAACATCTTTTGCTCTTCTGATGTCACCACTTCAATCTGTCTACGAAACGTGTGCATATATGACTGAAGCAAAGCAACTTGATTATCAGAGAGGAATCCATTTCTATTAAACTGCTCACGGAGGTCGGGATAAGCATTAGGGCGCATACCCATATTTACTCGATCAAGTCGAGCAATTAATCCAAGAATCTCAAACATGCGAGCCTTGTCTTTAATATACTTCTGGTCAGACTCTCCTTGAAGAGAGTCAAGGTTGGTTTCTGACATGATTCGATCAATTGAATCGATCTGCTTCTGAGACATGTCCCATCCATTTTCGATTACTCTTTGTAGGGAAGACATGAAGTTAGACGGCTTGACTTCTAGGTAGGCTTTGATGAAGCTGTATCTCTCGCGGTGAGTCTGTATATTCTGGCGAACCTTATCTTCTCTCTTTGCTCTCTTAAGAGTATTACTGGTTGCCTTGTTTAATTTTACGAGCCAGTACTTGACTATTTGATCAAGAGTAGTACTCTCTTTTTCGTCTTTTCCATACTTCTTAACACATTCACTGCCTACTTCATATTCTTCTGTTGTATCATTGTCTCTTATGACAAAAACATTGTGGATCTTTTTGTTACAGGTCCCTGATTGACAACGGCGACCAGGTCCAGAATAATATACTTCAACAAGAGAGAAGTCTGCTGTTCCAGCTTGAACCTTTTTAAGGTAACTAGCTATTAAATTCTTATCAATTCGAATACCATCACAAATAGTCTTTTTTGTGACTGCCATTTTAGCTCCGTTTGCTGTAGCCGTAATCGTGAAGTAGCTCTTGTTCTTCCAGAAGATCAAAGAACTGCTCTTTTTGTAGTCCTTTTATAATCTTCACAATGTGTCCGCTGCCTTCTTTGAAGTCCATATATTTAAGATATAGACTTCCTCTGTGATCAACTGCCCACGCTTCAAGTAACTCAAAGAAATCTTCAACGTAATCAAGCAGAGGTATCAATTGATCATCTGCAAAATGAAATCGCTTCAGTTGAATCGATGCATCTTCGTGTTCTCCAACCTTCCAACCATCAATGCGAACCAAATAGTCTTCATCATCAAAGTCTGCTTTGATTTCCATGCGAAACTTCCCATCAGTAGGACTCGCACTATAAACAAACCAACTTTGATCACGTCGCTTGCCACGCTTATGTTTCTTACGAAAATCAATGAAGTTTCGATCAAACGTTTTGTATGGCAAAACTATGTCTATGTCTTTTTCAAGAATGAACACTTTGGTCATTTTCTTTTCCTCAATTGCTTGTAGGCTCTCTCACAACTCTCTATCTCAAGCTTTAAGAACACTCCGCATATCCAAAACCATAGCCACCGAAACCCAAGTCTCGTTTTCTTGCGTTTTTTGATTGTGTTCCTTAGACAATATTCGAGACTATTTTGCTTCCTCGCTATCGTCTTCATCGATTCGTTGTCTATCAATTTGCTGAACCCCTTCTGGTAATAAAGGACAATTCATTCCAACAATATGATATGTACGAAAGCCACATTCATGACACTGAGTATCATGACAAAGATCATATGAGCGCCATCTTTCTGTCGTTATCCCGTCTTTCCATTTAACCACTAGATCGAGGGCTCCGAAAGTCTGAACAACAGTTCCTCGAAGTCCTCTATTTAGTGCCTTGGAAAACTTTGGACAAGCAACAACCTCATCACCTATTTGAAAGGGGCGGAGTCGCTCTGTCATTTTTTAATCCTTTGTAAGATTGGTGCGCGCTTCTTCAATGACACGGCCTGCAACATCTTCCGATACTCCAGCTTTGACTAACTGGGTCACAGCATCACCCGAAAGATATGCAAGTGCTCGGTTAGAAGGAAGACCAGACAGTAGTTCATTAAAATCATCAATCGTTTTCATTTCGATTACTCTCTTCAGTATAGCAGACAGAGTGTTTACTCGTCTGACATAATGGTATGAAACAAATGCGGCGACCACAAGCCACGCCTGCGTTCAATCGCTGTTCATGTTCTCTCACACTAATTTGTTTCATCTGAATTCTACAGTTAAACTCTCTGTGGAGTTCCGTAAGTAGCTGCCTGAAATCAACCCTTCCTTTGGCAGTATATTCTACCAGGAGAACCTTGTTGCTCTCAATCAGTCTAACATCAATCAATTTCATCTGAAGACCACATTGATTGACCCAATATCTTACACGTTCAGTGTTGATCATTAACTTCTCTTGACTGTTACTCGCTTGTTTGGAGTACCCTTAGTAAGGAATCCTGCTGTTGGGTAGCCTTTTCCTTTAACCCAACGCTCAAAATCACCCTTTGCAATCTTAATCAGTCCAAGATCAAACAGCTCTTGAAGCTCTTCATCTTCGAGTGTTTCGAAAACAACACTAGTATCAATGCTTTCACTCTTTATTTTTGCAATTGAGCATAACACTTCGTCTGTTTTAAATTGCTCATTATCACCCATCACCTCTAAAACTGCAAGACGTCCATTATCAGAAGCCTTCTTGTATTTAGCTGCGTCCGCCTTATCTCTGTCAAACTGAATCAAAAGTTCAACAAAGTCTTCCTGAGACATTTCGTCTTCATCTGCCTCTTCTTGCGGTCGAAGCTCTAGAAGTTTCTTTTCAACCTTCTTTACTTTTTTCTTCACTCTCTTAACCACCTTAGGCTTGACTACCTTAGGCTTGACTACTACTTCAGGTTCAGACTCTACAACCCCTTCTTCTTCTGCGTGGGGAATGTCATTGAGCAGATTAAGTAATGCCATCTTCTGTTCGTTCGTTAACTCCGACATTTTCTTCCTTTCTCGAAGAACCTTTTTCTTTCTTTCTTATTTATTTTTTAGTTTTTGATTAGTTTAATCTGAAGTCTTGAAAGCAAGTACAAATTTGCCTTCTTCCTGATTAAACGAAGTAGCTTCTACTTTAAACTCATCAAATCTGTTGATTGTTAGAACATTGTCAAAGTCACTTTTACTGTCGTCGTCCTGCTTATACATAATCTCTTCGTCGAGGAGTTCATAGATTATATCACCTATGTCTTCACTCTTTTCAATCCCAAGCTGTTTCCAAACCATTTTTGCCATCATCCCATAATTATGAAGACTAAACTGAAAGACGGCTTCAGTCAATTGCTGACCAGTGATATGACTTTCTTCTCGTGTGAGGAAGTCCCTCTGAGGATCTGAAGCAAGCCAATCAAGTGTTTCAAAAATCAGCTCGTAGGCTTCAACTTGCCTTCCTGTCTTCTTATGGAGAAGAAATAAGCGCTCAAATCTTAACATCTTTTCTCCTCAATTGGGGTCATGAAAGACAGAAAGGTCATTATTGATTGCTAATCGTCCAGCATGTTCAAATGCCTTCTGTAAAGTCAGACGAGTAACAAAGCGACGATCAGTTTGTGAGAGTACTTCACTCTCTAATTCTTCTATAGGGCCTACTTTCTCAAGAATTAAGCGCACGAGAGCATCGTGATTGTCATTTTTAGTCTTCATCATCATATCTCTTTCTGCTGCTCCTATTGTGGGTCATATCTTCATACGTTCCCATCAACTCAAGTTCACTTTCGAGACCAGCTTGTACCTCAAGAGCCTTGTCAAGTTGATCACTTAAACTATTGAGCTCTGCTTGCATTTGCTCGTTACTAACTTCTTCAAACCTGAAAGGACCTTCATTGTCAGTTTCTACAAGAACAAACTTACTTTCAAAGGTAAGTTCAAAGCCATATTCATGAGCCAAGATTGTTGCATCTTCTTGAGAAACAATTGCGTACCGTTCCATCTTTTTCTTTCTGTTGAGTTTGAGTTGTTGTTATCTTATTATGAGTCTGAGTTTATCCTTTTACCTAGTCATTGGTAAGATCACCTTCCCATCGAATCCCCTTTACCTTGGGAAAACGAGGTATTCCATATTTTGAGCACTCTTGAAACTTAACTGTCGCCAATTGACCAATAAATTCGTCTCGACGAGTCCACTTTTCTCTCAATTCTTCCTCACTACCAAGTAGGGAAGCTTTGAATGTCTCTGTTGCTCCCTTATTATTAGTTGCTTCAAGAACAAATGTCTGCAACAGACCATCTTTTTTAGTTCCTGCTGTTCCAGTTTTACAACCAACAACTACATATTCAGCATCTTGAAACGTCTTGTACTTCAAAAGATCAACAGTCTTCTTATGTTGATACTCAGCAGAAGCAATGCGAATCATTGCTCCCTCATATCCCTGACCTTCCCACAGCTCTAAATAGCGATCAAGTATCTCAATCTCAAAGTTTTCAAACACTGATACAACTGGAACGAGCAGCCCCGTAAATCCAAACTTTACAAGAAGAGAAAGTCTATCCGGACTACTATTGCTGTCGTATTGTACCAAGCGCTCGCGCACCGTAGTGTAAAATCGCTCACTATACGATCCAGGAGCAATAGCATCAAATATGTGATATTGTACCCGACTGCTGCGCTCGAGGTCTTCAGGTGTTGGTTTTTTCTTTCGGCACATTGACATTAAGTCGTTAAAATCAATATCATCATGATACAATTCACCATCCCACACCTCTCCCTCTTGCATTATTCCCTTAAGAGCTTTAGCAATACGAGGAACAGCAACGATTGGCTTCTGACCACGACTGATCAAAGCAACTTCGCCATTGACCATCTGAGCAATACAGCGCATTCCATCAAGCTTTGGCTGATAGATTACCGGAGTACCTTCAGGAAGCTTATGTGCCTTATCAGCATAAGGGTGAGCAAGCATAGGTCGAGTACACGTGTTCTTCTTCTTTTTTGCTTCCTCAATCGTCTTTGCGTAGTATTTATCAAGTTGCTTTGTCCATTTGGACTCTGCTTGTGCTTGTGCTTGTTCAAGCATTGTCGTTTCATTTGCTCGACCAATGTTTTTGCCTTGTCGAACATGCTCCGTTGAGATCTGAATTTGACCTCCCATTTGTCCATGGCGGCTCTCAATCACTGCAACTTCTACATCATCAATCACATCGCAATATACCCGGATGTCCCATTGACGGATTTCACCTTTTGAACCTTGTTTGTACAGTGTTGTAAAACTCTTGTCAGTCATTTCATTCTTTCTATCAAAACTGTGAGATTCTCTTGTTGTTCTATTTTTTAGTTTTTGAAGAGTTTTTACTCACACACCTTTTCTGTTCGCTTTGACTCTTCTACATACTTACTGACAATTGCTATCAGCTTCTTCTTCTTAATCGGCTTTGCGGTATAATCGTCACAACCTATGTCAATACACTTCTGACGATCTTCCTTCATAGCATGTGCTGTTAAAGCGATAATGGGTCCAGCATAGTTATTCTCACGAAGCAGTGTCACAGCACCATATCCATCTAATACTGGCATCTGCATATCCATCAGGATACAATCATACCGTTCTCCTTCTTTGAGAATCTTATCACAAGCAATTTGACCATTAGGAGCTTGATCAAACTCAAATCCAGACTTCTTAAGAAAATGACTAACTACTCTTTGATTACCTGGACCATCTTCTACAATGAGAACGCGCCCAGTTACATACTTCTTAATGTTCATCTCTTTTTCTCTTTAAGTATCCTAAACACACATTTTATCTCTTTTGATTTATATTTTAGTTTTTGATTTGTTTTTACTTATGCCCTCAATAAAAAAGAGGCCTGATTATTAGTCAGGCTCCTTTTATCTTACATACTAACTACACTTACTACTTTTCTTACCTTTGCTACCTTTATTTTTCTTATTGTAATTTTTGCTTTTATGCTTACTCTTGTCTCTACCGTCTTTCTTGCTTTTACCTTTCTTGCCTTTGCCTTTCTTATTGTAATCTTTGTCTTTACATTTACCCTTGTCTCTCTCGTCATCTTCAGCATCATCATCCTCGAGACCATCTTTACTGTTTCCAGGATTAGATACATCAACACCATCTTTGTTGTTTCCATGTCCATTGTTGCCCTTAGATGATTCAGCAGCAAGTAGATCTTCCAGCGTTTGATTCTGTGCTGTCAGAGAGGTGACTTGAGCATCGAGACTCGTTACTTGTGCTTCAAGAGCATCGTTTATAGCTTCAAGTGTAACTACTTGTGCTTCTAGTACTACTACTTGACCTTCAAGGGTAGTCTCAGAAGCCTCTAATGTTGCTACTTGACCTTCAAGGCTAGCAATCTTTTCTTCAAGATCTGCCATTATAGCAAAAGTCTTGACTTTACAAGCTTCAAATTCAGCAACCTGTGCTGTCAGGGCTGCGTTTTCATCTTCAAGAACTTGCATCTCTGCTAAGGTCTTAATCTTACAAGCTTCAAATTCAGCAACCTGCTCAGTTAATACTTGATTCTCTGCCTCAATATCAGCACAAGGATCTACTTCTTCTGCGGGTGCAGGAGTCATCCAAGAAGGAAGAGGAGGTGCATAACCATTATAATACAGAGTTGCTGTTCCAGCACCACAATAGTTCTCAACTGCTCCTGTGAGTCCAGAACCATGAGTCATGGCAATTGAGCAAGGATGAGAAGGAAGCTCAGCAATATTCAAGTAGCCACGGTCTGCTGCAATTGTAATTTGAGTGACTCCTTCTTCTAATGCAAGGCGAAGTCCTTCTTCATTTTCAACAGTAAGTTCCTCACGAGGATGAGCCGCTCTTAGATCTGTCAATTCGGCTTCTAAGCATTGAAACTCATGTGAATTCTTTTCACAATCCGACATCCCAGTTCCCCATACACGGAGATTATCGAAGATACCATCTTGGGTTTTCCAAGCGTTAGTATCTCCACCCTTACACGCAACTCCAATTCTCCATGCTTCAGAATCGACAGTAGGAGAGTCATCGAAGAACGTATTGGTGTAAACGCATTCTTGATCGTCAGCATCAACAGCAGTTACTTTGATATCAATCCTGATACCACCGTAGTTGCCTTCATATTGAACTGTCGCCTGAATGTGATGAAGAACGTCCCATGCAGGTGTGAATCCCATATCCTGATTACGAATATGAAAACCATCGTTCCAAGGACTAATTTCATCAGAAACTCGTTCCAGTCGCAAAGCACCACCAGAATAACCCGGATGAATTACAATGTTGTAATTTCCAAACAGCAGATCAACATTGCTATTTCCTCCAGTAGGATTAGCTGGCATTCCAACTTCAGCTTCAAAAATCAAAGTACCATTAGCGGGAAGGGAGAAAGATGGGACCGATTGAAAACTGATTGCTCCTCTTTCATCGTTGGACCGATCTACATACAAACATCCGTATTCATCAATCGAAGACTCAAACAAATCTTCAGTCGGATAAATTGCATCACCACTCCAAGGACGAACGTTCTGATTACATGTTAGGACGTTGGGGATCTCAGTGGTTTCAAAAGTTTCTTCAAACAGAAGAACCCGTTCTTGCTCTTGACCATTTACTTGTGAGTAAGAAGTTGCAACAAAAATCGCCATGATAGCGAGTGTAAGAATTTTTTTCATGCGTTTCTCTTTTCGGTAACTGGGCTACCCCTATAGGGCCCCTTGTTTTGCGTCCCATGATTACTCATGGTTTGCCGTTTCGTTTAGAATCACTTACGAGTATTAACCCATTGTTGACCTTGTTCTGTCATCTCCACCTTTCTATTAATTGTAACCATTCCTTTTCGTTGTAATGAAGAATAGACACAGAGGAAAAAGCCTCCCCAACCATTTTTGAGACCACATAGAGCCTCTTGTTCAGTAGCCGTCAGACCTGTGTTGTCAGGTTTTTCGCTCTGTACCTTTTTCAAGTCTTTACCATTATCTTTAGGCCTTATCTTCTTCCACACTCCCATAAAAAAAATCCTTTCTCGAGATTTTGTCTCTAAGAAAGGATTTGTTAGTTTTTGTTTAGTTTTGGAAGAGGCCTTAAAAAAGTGGCTCTATAGCGCGCTCACGAATCTCAGCAAGCGTATAGTCTTTTACTAATGTTCCATCTCTGAACACAACCCTCAACTGCTCTGCAGCACAGCGATGTCCATGTATAAGAGGTGCTTTAACGGTCTTATATTCTCCAGTATCAAGATTCTTCACTAAAGTAAGACGGCCCTTCTTCGATACTTTACCAGGATCAGTAATCGGATCCTTAAACACTGGACGCTCTTCACCATTGACTACGATTGAGCTGCACTTCATTGCCCACTTAAAGGTGTCACGGTCGAGCTTTTGAAGGAGCCCACCGCCCATTCCAAAAGCCGTATTCTCGATTGAGTATCCATGTTGTTTCAGATTCTCGCAGATCTTTGGAATAGACTTGATTGTACAACCGTCTCCCTGAATAACCCTGATGTACGGTGGCAATACCTTGTATCCCTTGCTGTTAACTGTGGTACCAAAGTGCTTCTCAAGTCTTTGAATAACTTCAAGCACCACCTGAACAACATCTCCACTGTCAGGTCTAACTACAACTACACCGCCTGACTCTTCAATCCGCTCCTTGAAACGAGTACCCCAAGCGTCACATGCCTCATAGATGTCATATGAATCAGAAACACAAGCAACAACTTTACCTTCACCAAGGAACTGATTGAGCATATTTTCGAACGCATCGTACTCATTCTCTTGTCCCCAAGAAGTCATTGTACTGTGTTCAGAAGCTGGAATCGAAAAGCCAGCCATCTCTTCACCATAAAACTCAGCCATCGCTTCAACAGCTTCCATCGTATCAGTACCGAGGAAGTTCACTAAATGTGCCATACCTCCTAGTTGTGCACTCTCTTTGCTTGATACACCTCGTCCTCCAAAATCATGCAACTTAAAGGAGATATTGTTGTCAGGATCATCACACGTCTCTTCAAGATATCTGTAGATCACCCGGCGGACATAGTTCGAAATTGTAGCCACAGTAGTGGGATACCACGCTGCTCGAACGAGAACTGTCTCAAGATAGGAGGTAACAAATCCGCATTTTGGATCAGTGTTCTCAACGGTAGTTAAGACATTGAGGTGAGGGACATTTGTCCCCTCAGGAACTGCCTTAATCACGACAGGCATATATCCATTGTGCTTCTTCAGAACATACTCCCAACCTTCTCGGTTGAAGGGCTCACCATGAGCGGTCCATTTCTTCTCAGCTTCATCGATATCGTCCTGAGTAAATGGAGTACTTAAGTACTTTTTAAGAAAGGCTTGAAGTCCAAAGAATGTGGTGTAATTTAAATCACGAGGCATTAGTCTGATCTCATCAAACTCTTCCTCAGTCAGATCTCGACCAAGTACTTCTTCTACTGACTTGCGTAGAGCACTTTGCTTATCGAGACCACGAGATTCGATGTAAGAAAATACATACTCAGTACCAGCTGGGTACTGTAGGAATTGTGAAGCTTTGTAACTGTCAGTTGCGAGTAGTGGGTTGTAATGTGTCATGGAAATCCTCCATTAGGTTACGGTTGGGGTCTATCCCTTTACCTTGTTTTGTTTTTCTGTTGCTTTAATGAGCTCTTGCTCTACTAGGAACCAGTCTGTCTCTCCTTCAAAACCTGCCTTGTCATCCAATATTACATTGGCATAAAGTTTGACGGAGTAATCGCCAAGTTCTCCTTCTACTTCTGGGTTCTCATTTGCAAAATCAAATAGAACATCTTCTTGTTTGAGTTTTTCTACTATCTGATCTACTATGTGTTTATGTGAGCAAGTCCATAAGATCGTGCAAATATCTTTACGCTCTGTCAGCATCCGCAAAACCTTAATAGCATTAGGATAAAATTTTCCACCAATACTATCTTGTTCGTAATCTGGCTCAAGTATCACGTCGTGGACATCGATCAGCCAATAGATCTTTTCCCATCCACGGTCTTGCATTACCTGAAAGGCTCGTTGAATATTGAAAGGATTCATTATACAATCCTCGCAATCATATTACAGCCTATTGCATAGTGGTCTTCGAAGAGCTGTGACCTCATCTTAAAGAACTCACTCAAAGGAAACCATTTAGCATACGCTGCATCGTCGCCACCCTTGACCTTATACAGTCCCTCTTTCCTTGCTTCGAGAGGAAACAAGAATGCAGTAGTAATTGTCCGAGCTCGAGATGAACGCTTTGGATTATCAAATACTTCCCGATCCTTCAGTGATCCCTTGATTACTGGAACTGGACAATCAATCTTTGTTTCTTCTTTGAGTTCACGAATACACGACTCAAGGAGAGTCTCATCAACATTAATGAACCCTCCTGGGAGCGCCCATAAACCCTGACCAGGATGAGCTTTACGTTTGATTAGCAAAATATGTCCTGCTTGAATCACAACTGCATCAACTGTATTGAAGGTGGGAGGAAACGGAAGGTCTCTGTACGGAATCATATAGTCTTTGCAAACCCTAAATTCTTCCTTGAGATATGTACATCTGCTGGTTTGTTTGTACTTAAGGAGAAACTCACAAGTAGAGGGTGGTAATAGATCCGTTAGAATGGTGCCGCTATTGAAATAGACATCTCTCATATCTGTTGCATTAACAACAATTGTCTTTGGAGCTAAAATACTTTCCCATTGAGGAAATTCTTTGAGATAATATGTCGAGTTATCCTTATCATATCCTGTAATCCCAATTTTGGTTTGTCCAGGACCCACACCATAGATGGCATTAAATCCAGAAACAATCTCTTGCACTCGAGCACTCCACTTTTGATCGTTGTAAGTGAAATCCTCAAGTTCGGCAAGGATAATGCGATCCCGCTCTTCATCAGAAAAGCAGGCACGGATCATACTCATACGCTCATCAGTAGTCCAGGGATTGCGAATAGAAAAGGGTGCATCGTGAGACCCAATGAGAATAATCAGTCTACGTGCTTTGGTGAGTGCGTAGCGGATGGTCTCGAGGTGACCATTGTGGAAGGGTTGAAATCGACCAATGTAAACACCTAGGTCGAGTTTGTAATTCTTTTCCATGGAGATCCTCCAATGTGTCAAATCAAAAGGTCTATCCTCTTGATCAGGCTAATCCAGCCTTTGACTTGTAGTTAGTGTGGTTCTGCTCTATTAGAGAGCTTCACCTTCAGTATAGTATCTAAAAATAGATACTTTTTGTCATCTTTTAAATCGTAGTTTTTGATTAGTTTTTATAACTCACTCTTCACATGGTGACACTTGATGAGATGTTTTTGTTAGCAGCAGGAATGTTAATCTATCTATCTTCTTTAAAGCTTTGTGAGATCGCACTGCTCTACAAAGATGGCTGTCACCAAGATATGTCGTATGATCAAGCCACGCAGTGTAATTCCAATGCCCCTCCCCATTGAACTTCCTTATCCAATAGTACACTTGTCCCTTATAGATTAGATATAAGGCACTCTGAAATTTACGTCCCCAATGCATATCAGCATCATTGTAGCGATATAGTTCGCATCTTTGATCTTCATCCATTGACTTCACGGTGCAATTCCCTCGTCCCAATAATATGTCTCAGGACCATCTTCACCATCCATATAAGCCTTCAACCATTCATCATATTTGTCTCCAGTAATTAGACGAATGATCTGATCTAAGGCCCACTGCTTGTGGTGGGAACCATCATAACTACCATCTTCACCAGCAATCTTTAGGACCTTCTTACAAGTTTCACACTTTGCAAATTCCTCAGACATATATATTGTCCTTTCTTCCTTTACTTAACTCCGAAGCTATTTAGAAAGATCCTTATGAATCAAAGTAAATTGCATCATACTTGCGCCACGCTTATCTTTTTTTGTAGAACCCAATCCTTTATAGGTCTTACCATGTACTTCATAGTTGTCGCCATACTGCTTCACTAACCTCTTCAGAGATCGTCGTGTTCGCTCAAAATATCTCTTACCTTGTTTACGCGCTGGAAAGACAACTTCCATCATCAATGGAAGATATTCGCACTGAAGAAGTTCTTTCAAAGGAGTGCGACGCTCCTTCCAGTTGGTAAAGATATCATACTCAATAAAATCATATTCACCAATGAGCTTTTTGTTCATATTACCGCGGACAACTTTGGGTCGAAGTTCCGGAGGATACATTTTTCTCAGTACACGCTTAATTTTATTATAGGCCCTTTTATCCCATTCAATGATCGTAATATTGTAAGTAGCAAACCCAAGAGCTATCATTCGATCGATCTCTCGCACAATTCCACTCTTGGCACTTGCCGTCATAATCAGAGCCGTAGCAAATTTTGTAAAGACATAACCAGTGTTTTGAAGTAGAACACCAGACCAAGTCTGAGTCTCACTCTTTCCATAAGAATCATAGCAATCAACTAGTGTAGTCATCATAACCTTCTTTCATCAACCAAAAATTAAATCCTTTGACTACTTATATAGGATGATGACTTTAGTTTTTGCTTTTCTTTAGCTCTTAACTCCACTAAAAAAGTGCCACCCCTTGCGAGGTGGCACCAGTCTTAAGGTTCGGAGCGTTTCTACTTTTCTTCTTCCTCTTTATCTTCTTTGGACTTCTTTCTGTTGGCTTCCGGGTCAGTCACTTCGAGCATCATCTGATACAGATCGTCGTCTTTACCGAGATCTGTCATAATCTGCTTAAAGCAAGTTCCCTCTTCGCTATCTGATGCAAAGGTGATCAACACACTTTGTGCAACATCTCGCGGAATATCCTTCAAGTATCGAAGGAGGTTCTTCAGAGGTGTTCCTTTCAGCTTCTCTTCCTTCTTCAAGAGAGCAACAAGCTGAATATTACAACCATTGAGAATGTCCAGTCTAGCGTTCTTCGTATTCGCGAACGCTAAAACGTCTTGACGAATCTTTGGGTACTTATCAAGTACATCTTGTGGATTGATGCTCTCAAGTCGATCTTTCCACTGCTTGTTGATCGCCGTTGCCAAACTCTGACCAACACAACCCTTCATATATTCGAACCCAAATCGTCCAAACTCTGTGCCAGTGATATTGTTCAAAGCTTGACCCATCAACATAATTGAACGAGCATCAGGTGTCGCCTCAAATCCCAAATCAATCGTATCGAATCCAAGCACTTCAGGCATCTTCGCTACTGCGGTATGAACAGCAGTGTGAATCTTGTCCTGCGTGTATTGAATCCACTCTTCGCTCGTTGGACGAAGAACAATATGACACAAACGAGAGATGAATGCTTTATCATGAAGTTCAGTAACATCATAATCGTCACCACCAGCAGGATTAGCTGCTGCAAGGACCCATGCATCTTTAGGGAGAGTGTGAGTATGAATCGTTCCATTCAGGATGAACGAGAACATTGCGTTGATTACATACTTCGGAGCACGATTGAGCTCATCAAGGAAGTAGATATACTTCCCTTTGGCATTCTCATCATGCATCCACTCTGGACGTAACCAAACGGTACGACCAGATTTATTCTTCATTCCTTCTTCGATAGCAATCTTCTGCTCTTCAACGGTCATATTCTCACGACCAGGAAGACCAACAAGGTCACCAGGTTCTTGACTTGCAAGATGGAGAATAACCAACTCAGCGCCAATACGCTCAGCGTACTGCTCAACTGCTTCAGTCTTACCAATGCCAGTTGGTCCCCAGAGGCACACGGGAATTTGATTCCTGTGAGCGAATGGAAAGAATTGGGTAATTTCTGCGTGCTTCATTACTGCTCCTTTTGAAAACGTAAAAACCTTAAGACAAATTATTAACTCCGATGATTATTTATTTTTTAGTTTTTGAAAAGTTTTAACCTTAGCCGCTCCACTCTTCAATTCTAAAAACAAACAATCTTTTTCTCTTACTGATTTCATTTTTAAGTTTTAAAAAAGTTTTGACCACTACACGTTACATTTCATGCTGCGATAGCTCAATGTATGCATCATAATATTGCTTACACTTAACCCACTGAGCGTCAGAAACACCATACTTCACCAAAGCTGTCAACTTATCAACACCACCGACTGTCTTTATGCTGGGCGGCCTTTTTGTGTCCCAATTTAATTGTGCTACTACAGCGTCGTATTGATTTTTTAGGATTGTTCTAATGCATAAAAAATATGCATCCTTTACGTTCTTGGAAGCAATTTTATCTGGAAAGATCTTTTTAAACTTTTCTTGTTGATCTGGTTCAAGCTGCTCATATGCCTGGCGGAGTAACTCTCTTCCCGCTTTGATCAATTGTCGCTTGAGCTTAGCTTTCTCTCTTTCGAACTGTGCCTCCAAAGCATCATATTTATTCATGTGCTATCAATCCTTTTTCTTTAAAAGGCTCTGACACAACCTTACCATTGCAACAGCAAGTAAAATCCCTGCTACATTTGCTGACAGATCGAGTGTTGAATCTATCAATATCTCTGCCTTGTAGTTGCTTATGACAATATCATACCACTCTTTGATTAATCCAACAAGAATTACAAACAACCAGCATATCCCTGGTAGCCTATATTTCATGATAATGTAAATTGTCAGTAGCATTAAGACAAAAGAAAAAATGAGATGTAAGTCCTTATCGAGCAATTGATATTCCTTCTGGAAGACCTGAGTGGAGATCTTTCTTTGTGTATAGTAAAAATTCAAGAGGACTACAAACAGATCTTAGACGGTCATCATGAACAGAACTTTGTTTTTCTATCCATCTCCACTCCCACTCCTTCTTCGTCATTCCATTGACACTAATACCTGGTGTTGCTAATCGTGTCCACTTCCATCTTGTTACTGTTGCATTACTAAAAAGGGTTGATCTCGTCTCAGTAATGCAGGGGTCAAGATAAAAATCACAACACTTTTCTAAAACCACTTTAAGAAGGCGCGGCTGTTTATTTTTAGAATCAAACAACTCTTGGACCCTTCTTGCCATTTTTCTTTCAAACTCTATTGTTAGCTTTTTAGATAGGTATTTCCCTCTTTTAAGCAAACTCATTACCTCATGTCTACCGTAAGGGACAAAGTTGGCACGGAGAGGATTAATAACTAACTCTCTATTTTTAATTGCTTCAAGGAATTCAGGAGGAGTATGAAGCCCCTCTGAAGTCCATGAAGCCATATTAATAGTATAATCAAACTGTTCTATTACTGCTTCATGTCCTGCTTCTCTATCCGGATGATAAATTAACTGAACAGATTCTCCTTCTACTACACCCTCTGCGATCATCCAATTTTCTTTATCAGGATATGACTGATTACATTCTCGGAAGTTAAAGGACGAGATAGCCTTTTTAAAGGATGCCTCGTCCCAGAAGAAAATATCATAGTCTTTTGGTTGTAAGTCGAGGTGGAGGTCTCTAATCGCTCCACCCGCCACACAACACTGAACACCCGCTAGGGCAATGAGATATTCTATAAAGCCTTGTGACATTCTGTCTCCTACATTTTTCGATGCTCTTCCATATCAATAAACGTACCAAACTGAGCACATCTATCTTTCGAACCGTTACGACAGATCACCCATAGTGTGTCAAACTTCTTCGAATATCCATCATCTTCTGGATTCTCACCCCAACCGTCAGTGAAGTAAATCAATGAAGGTCGAGTATAAGACTTCATCCTAATGGGCGGATGATTAATGTTGTTTCCTTCTTCAATTCGTCCATCTCGAAGATAGTTCAATACAGGCTTAAAGCAAGTACCACCACGACCGTGACATGAAATCTCATTTTGTCCATTGTACTTCTCAACTTTAGTGATGTCTGCATCGCAATGGATTAACAAAATGTCGTGACTACGATTGAGATATGCAATCTCATTAAGGAACTCTGCTAAATCCTCTGAGCTGATCGAGCCTGAAGTATCAAACGCAACATAAATCTGAGAACTTGGCTGTCGTTTCATTCCAGGATAAAGATCGTCAATCCCCATTCCAGGAATACCATCACGGCGACGGTGTGGACGACGGTAAGTTGTCTCTTGATCTGCACTTACTTCTTCTGCAATATTCCGACGAAGTCTGTTCTGCCACCTCAGTGGCTTCTGCAACATTCTCTTGACCATCTCTTCAACAGCAGAACCAAGCGTACCACGACCGTGTGCTAATGATTCTTCATAAGCAGAGCGAATGATATCTTCCAGGTTGGACTGAGCTTCCATGTTACCATCAAGATTATCCCAACCAGAATGGTCACCTCGACCAGACTGACAAGTACATTCTTCATCGGCATCGGCATCATGTTGACCGCAGCCACCATTGCACCCTTCGTCGTCACAGGGTGTTCCGCTCTGACTCTGCTCTTGATTGCCGTTGTCTTGATTATTATTGTCATCATCGTTATTGTTGTTATCGTTATTCTGATCACCATGGACGGGACAGTTGTTCTTAGCAGACTGCTCCTCATTCTCATCTTTATAGTCTTCAACTGCTGGGTGTGAGTAGTAATACTCAGCTTCTCGACCCTTTTCACATTCTTCAGGACATACGAGACAATCTTCAGGAAGATTATCTACATACTGATTGATTGCAATGTCTGTTGCATAGTTCCATAGATCAGGCTTACGACCACTTCGACGAATGAAGTGCTCCCCAACACAGTGAAGAACCTCATGTTCGAGGACGGCTTTCAGTTGACTGAGCCCCTCTTCTGTTGTCGGATCAAGTCGCTCTACAAACTTCTGGCTATAGAGGAGTTGAATATGGTTTTGGTCAGTAGGACGAACACCCATCGTAGGAATTGCTTTACTCTCCATACGACGCATCTTTGTTAAGACTAAGCCAAAAAATGGCTTCTCGTGAATTAGTTGGACAATTCCAGTTTCAAGAGCAATGCTCAACTCGGATTCATCTAACTTTGTAATCAGAAACTCATCGTCATCTTCTTTTTTGATGACTTCTGGATCAACTGGTTTGTCATTATCGCTCATGTGAACCTCCGCAACATGTGTGAAAAAATGGTTTCTTTCTCTACATGATCATTATTTAGTTTTTAATTTGTTTTTACCTTATCTTATCATAGAAAAAAGCTTATCACCTCGTCGTTAAACGAAGATCAAAACTTCTTTCTCCTACATAATTATATTTCAGTTTTTGAAAAGTTTTAGCACTATTCCCAGACCACAGGAGTAGTTGCTTCAGAGTCTGTGATCAAACCATAAAAGCGCCCCATCCAGTATACGAACAAGTAGTCTTGAGCTGAATAAATCACATTTGTTGTCTTCGAATCAGGAGTTAAAGTAACCTTTCGGAAATAGTTTGTCTTCCAGTAGTGACTATTTATCTTCTGATTACAAATTGGCTGCACTTCATTTGAATCGTCGTCTGTCTCTAAGGGAGAGATGATAAACTTATTTGGCGGAAATAATCTCAAAGTATCAAGAGCCTCTTCATGCTCCTTTGCTTGTGGACTACTGATCACCTCATAGATGAATGTGATAAAGCTCTTTCGGGAATATTTGAGATAGTCCCATATCCCACGTAGGCCGTGTTTAACATCATGAAGAAGCTCTTCATCTTCCTCATGATTAACTCGCCCTGTCCACACATAGTCCCAGTGAGAAGCATTAATCCACCAAGCAAAAGCAGAAGTATAGATTGACTGATCATCACTGAAATGTCCAAATACATTCTGTCGCCCTGCTCGCGCATATACTTCACCTAGTGCTTCTAGGGTGGTAGCTATAACAAAGCCAGCTGTAGACTTAGCTATCTTCTTATACTCAGATGCACATTTAGCATCTCCAATTGCCATACCTGCTCTAAGCATAGCAATTAGTTGCAGACCATCAAATCCGTTATAGCTCCAGTCATTCAAATAACCAAATTCAGAACACTTGCCATCCCAATCAATAATCTGATAGTCATTATCAATTATGTAATGAGCAATATCAAGTAAGGTTTGATGAAGCAAAGAGCGAGTAGTGCGTAGAAGATCAATACTTCCTTTATTATCAAGACCAATGAGGACAGCTAAACCAAACACGGCACCATCGTAGTGACCTTTTGACGGTCCATTTCTAAACCAGTATCCATTCTGACCCTTCATCCAAAACTTTGTTGGTCGATCTTCTTTAGTGTCCATCCAAGGCAAATAAGTATCGCCGTCGTACTTCAAAACAGAACGAGCAAGTAGTCCATCAATACCCGTAGCATGAAAGTTGGAACGTAGGGCGAGGATGCTTTCATGAATAAGGTAGTTAAACTGAAGGGCAGGGTCACCTGTCTGCATATACCCCTTTTTCTCGCAAGCCATCATATAGCCTAAAGTCGCCATCCAATGACCATGCCAAGCTGGTGCATCTGCCATGTCATGTGACTTCTGGTAATTATCTCCTTCAGAAAGAGGAGTATAGGCTTCATAGAGTAAATAGCCGTCATTATTAAAATTATTTGATAAAGTATCTGCGAGAAGACCTCTCGCTTTCTCGTGGAGAGAAATAGTAGGTAAAGGATAAATGGGATCTCTGTCTGCAACTTTGGGAACTTTTACACAACCAAAGAGAGTGAGGAGAATGGTAATTGTAACTAAAGGCTTGTACATCTTGTGTCCTTTCAAAAAATAAGATATAATCCTTTCTATTTATCTGAAAGTCAAAAGATTTTGTTACTGCAGTTCGTCAAAAATAACTTCCACGACTGTTCCATCGAGGCAGCGTTTAATCGAAGAGGGACAGCCAAAGACGACCTTTGATAGTCGATAGGGACACTCCTTACATATACTATTGCCATGTATATCTAAAATATTCTCATCAAGACGCCGAAAGAATGTCCACTCGCTGACTTTTATCATCCTATTATTCTTACGGCGCACTCGACCTCGAATGCGATAGGTAGAAGTTCCTTTGCGTTTAGTGAGCCATTTAACTATAAATGCAGCAACCTTTTTTCTTTTTCCTTTACGACCTCTTGCTTCACAACTAATCACTTCACCTACAGCGCCACGAACTCGTGTATGTCCTCGTGGACAAAACACTACCTTGTCGCCTTTATGAAGCACGAAGTCCTTTTTCATAAACCCTAAGGTCCTAACAATTCAAGAGCCCTCGTAACAAGGCTAGGAAAGAAAAAGAAAACAATTCCACTAAGAAGGAGTCCAATAATCACAACCTTTGCACCAGAGCGAACAGCTCTGTAAAGAAGCCCTATCGCTATGAGAAGGATTGCGACTACAACTACTATGCCGATGGGAGTTGTGAGCCAAGATTGAAAAGTCTCAGACTCAAATCCCTGCTGAACCTGGAGGAGACTACTGTGGGCCGTCTCTTTGACTTTATCAAGTGACTCGTGACCCATTCTTACTCCTGAACATCTTCTGGAGGAAGAAGGAGTGTTTCCCCATCTTCCCCTATAACTTCAATTAATCGACCCTCCTCAACCATTTTTTGCATTAGGTCGAGCCAATAGTCTTCAGTATATTCACCAGCGGAAATCTTACTTTCAATCTCTTGGCGAACTTGTAGGCGCTCCCTACAATCTTCAACCCGGTCAGCCTGTTCAAAGAGAGACTGACGAAGATCTTCTTCAGAAGACATCTTACTTCTTTCTACTCATCCGCTGCTGCGGGAGAAGGTTCTTGCTGACCTTCCATAAATCTGCTAATACGACCAAAGAATGGATCATCGTTACCCAGCTCTTGCATCAAGAAGTGAAACGGATTCTCGCTATCACCAGTGACTGTTAGTGACTGAATGAAACGAACAAAGCCGAGTGCTTCAGTATCTGAAACCTCATTAAATGCTGCAAGCAGCTCTGTAACTACATTGCCCAACTGCTCTTCATCGCCAGCTAAGCCGTTGACACGCTCTTCGAAAGCCTTACGATCGTTAAACATCTTTTTCTCCTTTTTACTTTTTACCAACATACTTCACAGTTACAAAAGTCATTCCTGCTTGGTTGGTTACTTCAATGTCGACAGGCTGTATGCCTTCTTTGTTCACAAAACTCTCTATTTTGGTAGAGATGTTATCTTTTTCAGTTGCTTGGAAAATGAATAACTTTGCTTCTACTTTGACGTTATTACTCTTTCCAAGAACTCCTACATTTACAAGTATGAAGATGATGGCAAGGAATAAAATCACTTCATACATTCGAATCTTAAAATTTGACATTTTTCTACCCTTCATTCAACTCTATATCTATATAAAAAATACATCTTAGTTTTAAGACCAAAAAGCCCACGACTCATTCTTCTAAACCTTCTTCTAAATCTTTGAGATCTTCTTGACGATAGGTTATTTCTCCTCTAACGAGGACAAGTATCCTCATCATTATATCAATATCTCTCATTTCTGTAGGGCCATCTTTCAAAAAGCGATCGATATCATCAAGATATTGCTCTACATCTTGCCATGCGCTGTCTCGAAGTCTTTCTGCTTCTAACTTTTTCTTTTCTGAATCTGACATAAGATCTCTTTCTATCTACCAATGATATCCTTTATGTTCTTAATCATCTTTGTTAACTCATCAGTAGAGTAATCAACTGCTTCAAGAACGTTATCAGGATCTGTTCTTGTCACTCGGCTAAGCTCAAACAATATACCATCCAGTTGAGTGGCTATGTCGTCAAGCTCATCTCGCTCTTCTTCTACGATAGAAGAGGCTGCCGACTTGCCATCGATCTCTTGAATGCAGTAATCGAGAAGGCTAGTGAGGACCTCATCTATGGTTTTCTTGCTCTTTTCCTTATTTGCAGACTTAAGAATACGAGAAACATATTTTTGTCGCTCTGTTTCGTTCATATGAGCAGCACCCTTGAAGCCTTCACGAACGAGACCCCAAGTAGTTACTCTAGCTCGAGCGCCGCGATTAATCAAATCAACTGCTATGCAGTCAAACATTCCTTGCTTACGTAGGGGCTCAAGCTCAATCCAGTCATAAACCAATTTTGCAAGAGTATCAACATACTCATCATCACACTCAAGTCCTTCGAGGGAGCTGAGATTAAGACTATATTTGATGTTGTACTGAACAATGTCGCCGCGTTCCATGTTCTCTCCTTAGGCAGAAGCCCAGCCAAAAAACAACCATACCTGAAGTCCTGAGGAATTGTCAGCAAGCCTTATAGCTCCTGCGGGTCCCCACTTATCATCAACACGTTCATCACGTTCATCAATCAAATGCTCAGAAAATCTAACCTTTGATTCATCGTCTTGAAACTCTGCTGAGGGAGTAATCACAATGTAGCTATCCTTTTCAGCAAGTGATCCTGAATAACCACTATTACCATAGTTATAGCAGGCCTGATTATGTGCGTTGTCAAATGCTTCTTGAACATCTTTACCTGTTGCTCTATTCGTGAACGTTTCTCCACCCATTTCTTATTCCTCTCAAACGTTTTTCCAAGGAGCTAATCCTCTGAAGTTTTCGTAGAAGTCTCTGAATTGATCTGTTAATCGTTCCATGACCAGGACAAGCTCCCTATTGTCTGGACTCTTTTCGTCTGTTGATCGAGCAAGCTCAGCGATTCCCTCTTGTACCATCCTTGCAAAATCACCATCACCCTGATCTTTTACGCACTCTTTAACATCACCGACACTCTCTTGAAGAGATTCCAAAGAGCTAACAATAGCTTCTTTATTATCTACACTTGTTTCACGAATAGCTTCTGTAAGCAACACAAAGCCTTCGCTCATTCTTGCATTTGTATCTGCAATTGCTTCTTGCAATGCTTGAAACTCTACATCGTATCCCATTGTAAATCTCCATATATAGGTATTGAGGAAAGAATTTTGATCTTTCCTCAATAAATATCTACCTTAGTTCAATTCTTAGCCAATCAAAATGCTACGAACAAACTGACCTGCACGATTATGAACGATAATCTGATAACGACTACCAGAACGAGCTGCAATCCCACGGGCAGCACTAATTGCTTGGCCCTGAGTTCCAACAGCGCGAGCGCGCTTACAACCACGAGTTTTTACTGCAAACTTTTGATTACCATCTGGTGCAACGTGAAGAACCTTACGAGCCATGATGATTCCTTCCTTTAGAGAACTCGTTCTCTATTTCAACATTAAATTGTTTTTATTTAGTTTTTCCTTTTATCCCTACACGATCCCAATCTCATATGTTTTATTAATAATGACATATGGTAGACCAATGTTATCAACGATCCCCATCTCATGAGCCCCTTCAGCACTGAGCCAACACTCACGACTATCTAATTCTTTGAACATCTTACGGATGGCTGGATAGCCTCCTTTAATTCCACAATCTTTTGCAAAAACACTCATGAAGTGCTTATTCAATCTTGCTACTTCACCGGAGCTGGCTTGTAAATCGTGAACATTACCATGAGCACCTGAGGAAGTTTCATGAATCATTACTCGACTGTGAGGTGAACAAAAACGATACTCACCATGAGCTAAGAGCATCGCCCCACCACTCATTGCCTTACCATGACAAACAGTAATGATAGGATTAGGGCAAGCATTCATTGTCTCAATCATTGAAGCTAAAGCGTCCACTGAACCTCCATAGCTGTCAATATAAACAATAATGGGACAATGGGGATCTTGCATCACCTGGGCTCTATATTGAATCCCAGCACGAAAATGCTTTGCTGCTTCTTCATCAAAGGTATTCACCCAAATCTCGTCACTCGAAAGTCGATGTCGATCTTTTACCATGTTATTAGTCCTCTCTGGAATATTGTTCCAAAACTTTTGCTATGTCTTCCATCGCCATCATTGCTGACTTGAGTGCAAGGCGCACCTTATTCCATCTGGCTTCATGGGCTTGAACGCGAAGATGAGCCTCAAGGACTTCTTTACTATAATAACCATTTGCTTGAGGCTTTGCTTCCTTGAGAAGCTTTCTATCTTTTTCAAGTCTGTCCATTTATTTCTCGCTTTCAACTTATCTTATCAACAATTCTATATCATTTGTCATTACTAAACGAGCATATTCTGAATCTTCAATAGCCCTCTTAGGGACAAAGCCTCTCATTAATGCTGTCAATCGATCAATTTTATTTACCTTTGAGGGACAATATTTGAAGCTGACCTTAAGTGACTCTTTCGTATGATTGCATCCTAAGAGGCGCCACCTCTTTATGTTACCAGTCTCTGGGTAAAAGAGACACCATATTGAATATAATCCCTCATATTTCATTATGATCTCGCCAGATGGAAGTCTCTCGTGCAATTGGTAATCCATTTGTCTTATCCTCTACAAGTCTTGTGCCGTAAGTCCAAATTCTGCCATTGCATCAAGATCGCTGACCTCTTCGTAATGCTTTGTAACAAGAGTGACATCTTGCACCTCAGTACCATACCACTCTCCCTTACCAGTACGCCAGTTAATCCACGCTTGTAGAATGTATTGAGGGATAGCTTTTTTTTCTTCTTCTCTGGTAAGATAACCAGTTACTCGAAACAGTCGTCTTCCAAACCCTGTCTTCACTACAAGCAAAGTTCCTACATGATGTTTATTATCTGGTCTTTGCCAATCATCGTTCATCTTTAATCTCCGTTTTGTATTTCAAGAGTGCCGTTAGCCTGTCAATGTATCCCAACTTACATAGAATCCAGCCCTTAAACTTTTGAGCTAATTTGTAGTTGTATCCACCTATTCTAAAATCATCTCCTCTTACTAATCCATCTCTAGAATAATCATATAAACAATAGGTCTCGCCTTTATCGTCAGAGAAGCACCAATTTATTTCATAACTATCATTCCAGTGTGGCTCTCCAAAAACCTTTTTACATTGGCTAAGCCCAATGGGCTCATCGAATCTTGTTTGCAATGACGACAGCATAGTGTCGGCTTGTTCATCAACTTTGTAGTTCATCTACCCTCTTCGTCTATCTCTCTTTGAAACTGATCCCATTGCTCTTCTGTAAACTCCAACTTATGTAACACAAGAGCCTCGAGGCGCGAACTACATCGAGTCTCTCTCAACATTCTTTTCGTTGCACATCTATCACAATGGGTTATCACCCAGCCACCTCCACGAGGTCTTGCAGGTGTTGCTCCACAGCTTTCACAAATTGAAGTACTTTTTTGCTCTGCCTCAGTAATTAAATCGCAAATTTCATCTGTTTCTGATGACATATAGAATCTCAACGCCCCATACTTCTCCTTGATCTGAACTGCATACATCAGCCTACGCTCCTCTTCTGGAAGCTTGACTAACTCAGCCTCTATATCCTTACATAACTGATAGACAAGGTTCTCCCAACCTCCAAGCCACGAGAAATCCTCACCAAGTACTCGAAGTAGATTAGGAAACTCTTTAGCCATTAGTCTATATCATCTTTCTCATCAAGAAAAGTACCCTCTCTGTTCTGTATTAGAATAAGCAGGCGCATTTCTTTAACTAACTCACGAAGTTGTGTATCTGCTTTTGTAGCGCATTGGATGCAGAGATTAAACTCTCCGCCCCTCTTTCCTTGAAAGCCAATTATGGCACTATTCTTCTCACACCAATCACATAACAGCCCTTTAACGGGCAGCTCATATACTCTACCTGTCTTGCTCATTTTATCCTTTTCCTTAATGGACTTCTTGTCTTCTGATTCATTTTTTAGTTTTTGATTTGTTTTTCCCTATCCTTCACTCTTTCTATTCTTCTTAGCCTTTTGCTTTCTTCGTGGCTTTTTTTCATGCCAGTCGTCGCCTTTTCTGTTGTTACAGTCTGTACACATTGTTTGCATGTTGCCCAGTGTGTTGCGTCCACCTTTTGCTCGCGGTCGGATGTGATCTTTTGTCATCAAAATCTCTTTGCCATCCTTATCAAGTGCATAGAGATTGAGATGATATCTTTCACTTTGTTCAGTAGAATGTCTCTCTTTTGCAAAATATACTCCTTCAATTCCACAGCTCACACACTTTGTACCCTTTGCCTTGAAGGTGCGGTAACGTAGAGACCACATTTTAACAGTATCTACTCCAAGAGTAACAATAAGCTTCTTTCCATCTTCTCCAATTAAAGGTAGGATTGTTTCGATTGGGTATGTTTCCTTCCTGATCATTATACCGGCAGACGTTCTTACATGCCTTTCTTCACTCATACCATCGCGGGCGTTTTGCTTTTGTTTAATCTCATACATCATCTTGAGACCAATCAGATGATAGAGACATCTAATGTGTGGACCCATTCCAATCTCGCAATATTGCCACCATTCTTCACCAAATAATTGCTCTCCTTTATCTTCGTGACCAAGCCATGCTACCCATTCATGTTCGTCATCAATGTCTTTTGCTTCTTCAAGAAGACATAAGGTTTCTTCTTTAGCTTCTTCTTCCATTAAATCAATCGTATTTTCATCAAAATAGCCATTAAGGTAAGCAGTCGCCTTATCACTATCCCAGCTCTTGTATCCGCGACCATTTTCACTTGCGTAACATTTAGATGCAAGGTACCCGAGGTCACAGCCTGCAAGCCAGTCAAGAGTTATTGCTTCACCAAACTGATAGACTGCATCACCAAGATCACCAGTGACAATGAGGATGTTCTTATGAACATGGTAGCGAATCAGGTTGATCCCTGTATCAGACTTATGCCACATAACCCATCCATTACCCTCTTCAGTTATTATATGGTTTTTGAAAAGTAACCTGATCCTCTTTATTTCTTCATCCCTATTCATTGCTCTTCCTTTTTGCTAATGAGCTGAGGCACTCTTTACCTCAACTTTTTTACGTCAGATCTACCATGATAGTCGAGACTTGATTTATTTGAGAATTTCAAATCCTTACATATCTCTTCACACTGATCAGCAAGCTCTTGGCTGAATTCTATTTTATGCTTCATCAGAATCTCAAGGCGCTCGCCCTCTGCAATCACCTCAAAATTCTCACTCTGCCACCAATCTTGCAACAAAATGTCAACTCTCATCTTAATTTTCTTAACGAGCCACCCTATCCTAGTAGCACTTCCGTCTCTCTCTATCTTCATCCAAGAAGGAGCAGGTGCTACAAGATAGCCTTCGACATATGTATATTTCTTGGGACAACTTATTCTTGTTACATATAAAAACTTATCGTTCTGAGGCTGATTAGATCTAGCATAACGATGCCACTCCCCCTCTTGATATATGCTTCGAAGTCCGCGGAGCTCAGCTTTTGTTCTTCCTAAAAGCTTCTTTTTTGTCTCATGTCTTTTAAGACACCTTCGTGCTTGTCTGTTGTGGTGACAATAGTCTGAATAGAGTTCTTGAGATTCTCCCTCAAGCTTATCGACTCGCTCTTGAAGCTCCTCGACACGTGAAACGGGAGACTCCATCTTCTTACTATCACAGTTGCCTTTGAGGTGGTACCTCATTCTATCCTTCTCTCTAAACCCTTTACACATGACAATCGACAAAGAAAATGTACGTATCTGGATCACCAATCAAAAACTTCTCTGCATAATCTCTTGACCACTCTTCACGATCATTAAAATCCTTATCAATCCACGTACCATCTGTTTCGAGGACAGAATGAGTGTAGAAATCATAATACCATTTTGTCTCTTTAATAAATTGATCGAGATCAAAATCGGTACGCATCCGTTGATAGTCCCCCTCCTCACTAATAACCAGATAGGAACTAAAGAGGCTCTCCCATCTCCATTCAATAGTGAGCTGATGATACGCTTCCATTTTTTCGAAACAAGGACACTTTGTTGCTGTTCCGGTTGCTGCATACATCCTATGCTCTCTGACATTGCATCCCTTCTCAAGGAGACGAATTTTTTCTGCCTTCTCATACATATCACGCTGCTCTTTATTCCCCACCTCTTCCATTGCTCCCATATTGAGCTCCTTGAGTTGACAGAAATCTACATTACCTTTTTTAGTTTTCAGTCTTTTGCTCCATCGACCTCCAAGCGAATACCAATCCCATTGACTCTTGTGATTAACCCAATACCCATAACGACCTTTTGCTATATCTCGCACTTGTCCAGCCCACTCCTTCATATAGTCCTCAAAGACAGAAAAGCGCTCTATATGAGGAACTATAACTCTTTCAAGCTCAGAAGGAGGCACAAACTGAGAGCCGCATGAAAGATCTTCTGCTCGAAATCTCTCATCGTATTGACATACTCGCTCACCATCCTCTATAACAACCATCGTCGAGGACCCTGTCTTATAGTCTTCGAGCGATTCTTCCTCTATATCTTCCCATTCTAAATACTGCTCATCACAAGAACCACAATTATTTTCTTGAAAGGGAGCAAGTGCATTAGAAAGAGCTTCTTCGGTCCCATACTTGTCTATTTCTTCTTTTTTAATCTTAACCAAGACAGTGAAGTGTGTCATGCTTATTTCCTCTTCGTCCATTTGTAGCCTACTTGATCATACAACTTAATCAGGACTCTTTCCATATTCTGTCGACCTACTGGGTTTGCTGTGACCAGAAAGATTACCTCTGGCCAGCACTGTGGATTCTGTTCAAGCCAACAGACTACTCCATAGCCAGTCTTTTTTACATCGGGATCACCAAGATCGTGATCAAGATATAAGACTTCAACCTGACCAGCATTAGCTCTAAGTGCGTCGATCCCCTCGTTATAGGTTCGACACACCAAGTCAGCTCTGATTTTTCTTACATCATCAATCAGGATCTTCACTTCATTTCTCGCATCTACCTGACTTGAATGGACAGGTAAAGATTGTAAATGAAGAAGATCAAGTCACTGAGAGTCTTTGTATTCTCAATGTGATAGCATACATTCTCGAGCCTAGCGTCAAGTTGCTCTTCTTCTTCCTTAATTACTTCAAGGAGCCCAAGAAGATCTTCTTGCCCCTCCACTAATGTCTCGTAGTCATATACACCTTCTATTGCCACTTTGCAGAATCCTACAAGCGGAGCCTCGTTAGTAGAGGAAGTAGCCATCGCTCCTTTAAGTTGGAATTTATCTGACATTTGCTCTCTTTCTCAAAGAAGTAAGGGTTTAGTAAAGACTATGTTGTTATTATATTATTTCTCAGTTTTAATAAAGTTTTTACTCTACTCCTTCTTCTTCAACTTCTTTAACTCTTGAACTGCTCGTAGGTAGGCAGACTTCCAAAACACAATAGCCTTATTGGACTGACGATATATGATCATCACTCCAAGCATTATACCAAGGCTAAATGCAGAAATTAGTGCCACAATCCAGAATGCTAATGGCATTATTGGCCTTTCTTGTTAGAGGATGTGATCATTACCTATGCTGGTTGGCAGATTAGTCGAAGCTTACTACACTCTTCATCGAAAAATGTATAAACTTTCACTGCCATCCTATGATTATCTACTAAATGGTTATAGTATTGCTCAGAAATTCTGATAATACGTTTACCAACAATCATGTAGCACTCAAGGACTTTAACATTAAGAGCCGAGAGATCTAAAGGATCTTGATCAGTCATTTTAATTTCCTTTCAACCATTTATACGCTATCTACAATCTAGTTTTTCATTAAAATTATCTCCCAGCCTTATTGTCCCTGTCATCACCCGGAGACGGCGCTGAAGTGAGAAGAAAATGGTCCAAAACGTTTTTCTTAAACAGATGAATTAACC
>Ga0164310_10000119_pt1 | contig 38548 bp, 44 predicted proteins | sample GuaBasSedimGuay1_FD_121795 | JGI IMG/M metagenome (GOLD analysis project Ga0164310, IMG submission 121795) | Subseafloor sediment microbial communities from Guaymas Basin, Gulf of California, Mexico - Guay1, Core 4569-9, 0-3 cm | ecosystem: Environmental > Aquatic > Marine > Hydrothermal vents... | reverse complement strand
AATCACAATAATACTTTTTATTTAATAAGCATTTTCTTGTGGAAATGATGTGTTTTTTCACCTCGAAAGTGTTTTTTAAGTGATAAAAAAAGGGGAAGGAGAACTTTTTTAATAACAAGTTTCAATAAAGCAAGAGGAATTATAAAAAATAATAAAAAACTATTAGGTATAATTTTGTAAATTGTAAGAAAAGAAGCTAAAACTTTTCAGAGGAATTATTATGACAAAAAAATACAAAATCGCTTTTATGCCAGGTGATGGCATTGGTAATGATGTTCTTGAAGCGGCCAGAATGGTGATCGAAGAAGGAACCGATTTCCAAGCAGAATTCATTCATGGTGACATTGGATGGGTGTTTTGGGAAAAAGAAGGAGATGCCTTGCCTGCACGAACAGTTGAAATGATGAAAGAAACAGATGCAGCATTATTCGGGGCAATCACATCAAAACCAAATGTTAAAGGATATCGTTCACCAATCGTTCGCTTACGACAGATATTTAATCTTTATAGCAACATGCGCCCGTGTAAGGCATATGAAGGAAACCCCCTCAATTACCGGGATGACATCGATTTGGTTGTTTTCCGAGAAAATACCGAAGGGCTCTATTCAGGTGTGGAATTCTATGATCTAAAAGAATTACAAAATATTGGTGTTTTTAAGAAATATGACATCAATAAGACAACCGTTTCTTGCCGTATTTTCACAGAAGAAGGGTGCAGAAGAATTATTAGGAGGGGATTTGAGTATGCACAAAAGAAAGGTTATCCCACAGTAACATTAGTTCACAAAGCAAATGTTATTCGAGCAACAGATGGAATGTTTCTAAGAATAGCCGAAGAGGTTGCTAAAGACTTCCCGAAAATCGAAGTTTGGAAACAAAACATCGATGCCATGTGTATGCAACTTGTAAAGAATCCCCAGAAATTCGGAGTCATTGTAACCACAAATATGTTTGGTGATATTGTCTCAGACCTTACAGCCCAATTAGTTGGTGGCTTGGGCTTTGCCGCATCCGCCTCGACTTCGGATTCTTACGGTTTATTTGAACCTACACATGGAAGCGCACCAAAATACGCCGGACAGTATAAAGTGAATCCTATTGCAGCCATTCTCTCTGTAAAACTAATGTTTGAGTGGCTCGGAGAGAATAAGCTCGCAGAAGCAGTGGAAAATGCAGTTAAAAGGAATATTAAAGAGGGGAAGGTAAAAACATACGACCTTGGAGGAACCTCTTCAACTCTTGATGTTGCCAAAGACATCGTCCGAATCTTAAATGAATAAAAGCTTGGCTTTTTTCATTTCTCCTTTTTTTGTAACAAAAAAGAAGCATAATTAAAAGAAAAAGATTAGGGGAAAAAGCAAAAGAAGAGTTGCAAAGCTTTTTAAATAGGCAAAAATCTTTCTTCTCGTGGTCAAAAGAAAATTTTTATACTAATGCCAAAAGCAATGATAAAAAAATGTGTGATGATAAAGTATGCCAAAATCAAAAGGTTATAGACATAGCACAAGAAAACTCTTCAAGAAATCTCCAAGACAGAAAGGATTACAGCCATTAGGTAGACTCTTAGTGAAGTACAAAGTCGGAGATCAAGTAGTCATCAAAATTGACCCTGCAGTTCAAAAAGGTATGCCTTACAGACGATATCACGGTAAATTTGGCGTTATCTCGGAAATTCGTGGCAGAGCCTATGTTGTTTCCATCAAAATGGGCAATGCAACAAAACAAATTATCGCTCGACCAGAACATGTTTATCTGGCCAAATAACATAAATAGGTTAAATCAGTATTAGTTATTTACTTGCTCAAGGTGCTTAGTGATGCCCAAAGAAATTATTTCAAAAAAACCTGTCTCGCTTCCGGAAGTTGTGACTATTTTCAATAAACGGAAGAAGACCGGCGAATTAGATTATCTACAAAAAGTGGCTTTAGATCATGCGCAAAAGTCTTCGAAATTAACCGGAAAACAAGCCCGAACGCTCATTATAAAACTTATGAAAGAATTTGAACTTAGTGAACAGATTGCTATTTACATTGTGAACTTTATGCCAGAAACAATTGACGAACTACGAGTATTTCTACAGGATGCTTCTAGAGTCTATTCTACCGATGAACTTCAAAAAATCCTCGGTTTATTAAAGAGCAAGTGAAAAACTATCAAGCATTACAACACGGCATTTGAACAATGGCCGGAAAAGATGCATTCTTATAGCGAAATAGTTTTTAAGGGAATATTTTAAATTAGATAATCCTTTAAAGTTAAACGACTCATAAATAATAGAAAGAAAAAGAAATCAAAAATGGCAATCTCAACAGTGAAGTAACAATGTCTCAGAGAATTCCTCATGACAAAGGACGCCCTTACGGCAAAAAGACTAATACCACACTGCGAAAACATAATAGCAACAAACAAAACAGCAGGACTAGTGGAGAAAAGCAGAGAAAATATGAAGAATACGCCTGGACCTTAGCATATCTTCCTGAAGGAAGCCCAACAGACCCAAACCCGTTTGGACAACGAGAACCAGTTATTCAAGCAGTGGGGGAAATTTGGTTCACGTTATTAGAACTTACACCGAAAAGAGGTATGGAAGTAGACCCCCTAGTAAGAATTGGTATTGGGAAAGACAATAGAACCATTGTTAATAGAATTAAAAGGAGAATCAGCTTTAATGACCTCTCACCAACCTCTGAAGCTGTTTTAGAAGATTGCATAAATGAAATCGTAAAAAATCAGGAATTCAGATTTGTTAATTGGTTTAACAAGGCATCCTTAGTGACTTCGAGAATGCATGCATTTAAATTATTGCCTGGAATTGGGACAACGCACTTAGAAAACTTATTAGCTGAAAGAAACAAAATTAATTTCACCTCATTCGAGGACATTGCAACACGAACCAAAGTTTCTGATCCTAAAAAATTAATTGTAGCCCGGATCCTTCGGGAACTTAGTAATCCTGATGAAAAGTATCGCCTTTTCACACGCAAGCCTTAATGGTCTTACAAAGTCTTTTTTTCTTCCTCAAATTGATCCAATATGACATTTATAATATTGATTGCTTGTGGGAAATCTAAATTTTGAGTAAGCGAAATTGTTGTTATACGTTGCTTCTCTCCCAGTACAGGGGCTAGTAGTTTTTCTAAAGATAACTGCCCCAAGCTAAAAACAAAGAAAAGCATTTCGCATGCATTCGCGTGGCGTTTTAAAAGTTCCTCCAAACCATTAAAGAAGTTAGAGGAAGGAAGGTCAAAAGGAAAAGAGGTGCCTTCTTTATGAAAAATAAAACAATGAAAACTTTTTACCTGGGCAATGAAATTATCCAAGGGTTTTTGTTGAAATCGAGCAAGCAATCCACGGTGAGGTTGAAACCATTCCTGATCAGCAAACAGTTCACTTTCGATTTTCTTTTTGACGGCGTCTTCTGCTTTCAATAAAATGGAACCTGAACTTCTCAGCTCTGGGCCAAGATAGCGGATAGTATTGCTTTGTATTGTAAAGATATGACTTTCAGGTTTCTCGATGAATATTTGAATTGTTAATTCTTCCCGCAAGGAATGGGAAAGAAAGATGGCATTTGTAATCATTCTTGCCAGAGTGCCAATTACTGGTCGTTTGGATGAGTTAGAGATGTTCAAATCGCTCTTTGTAAAATGCAATTCAGGCAATAAGAAAAGAAAAACACGTTCCATAAAGCAGACCTCGATAGGAACAATTTAGAAGAGGGAGCAGTTAGTTATCTTTTCTTACCTCGAGTGATTTTTTTAGGTGCTTTGCCATCTTGTTGCATCACCGCCGACAGATCAGGCATTGCAGGCATTTTTCCACCACGGCGACCGAATCCTTTCTTCATTCCTTTCATCATTTTCTTCATTTGATTGAATTGTCTTAATAATTGTTTTATTTCTCGGGCGTCCGTACCGGATCCTCTGGCAATCCGCTGGATTCGTGTACTTTTAATAATTTGTGGATTATCAAGCTCTTCGGCAGTCATGGATTCCATAATACACATAAATTTCTTCATATTTTCTTCAGAGGTATCTTCAAACCCTTCCGGCAACCCAGTTGAAAAGCCAGGTATGAAAGATAGGAGTTTGGATAGAGAACCCATTTTTCCCAAACTTTCCATTTGCTGGTACATATCTCGCAAAGTAAACTTGCCACTTAGAAAAGCTTTGGCTGTTTCTTCATCCGGCTGGATTTGAGCTGCTTTTACACTCTCAATTAATGCTTCTAAATCACCCATGTTTAACAGTCGGCTTACAAAGCCGGTAGGATCGAATTTTTCAAGGTCGTTTACCTTCTCTCCCACACCAATGAATTTTATGGGCGCTTTTGTTGCAGCACAAGCACTTAATGCACCACCACCTTTTGCAGAGCCATCTAATTTAGTAACAATAATACTGCCAATTTCTGTTGCTTCAGCAAATGCGAGGGCTTGTTCATATGCCTGCTGCCCAAGTGTGCCATCCAAAACAAGGATTATTTCATCGGGCTTAATTTGCTTAGCTATTTTAGCCATTTCTCGCAACATGCTTTTTTCTTCTTTATGGCGGCCGGCAGTATCAACAAGAATCACTTCATGCGTTTTTTGGAAATGACGGATACCATCACGAGCAAGTTTAACGGCATTTTTCTCATTGGGATCGCCATAAACAGGAACATGAATAGAATCACCAAGCTGCTTCAATTGTTCGTAAGCACCAGGCCGATCTGAATCTGCACACACCAGAGCAGGTTTCATGCCACGCTTGTTTAGCCAATGACCTAGTTTCGCAACGATGGTTGTTTTACCTGAACCTTGAATACCAACAAATAAGAGCACATTCACTTTCCCGGGAGTGATATTTAATTTTTGACTTTTCCCACCCAGAATTTTTACCAATTCATCATGCACAATTTTGATGATGTGTTTTTGTCGGGGGATGCCTGGAGGCAGCTCCTCTTTTAAAGCACGTTTTTCGACATAGTTAGTTAACTCTATGGCAATCTCCAGTTTAACGTCAGCTTCCAAGAGTGCTTTCAAGAGATCGTTTTTCAATTGACGAACTAAGGAGGCATCAAATGTTCCTGCACCAACTAGTTTTTTCAGCGCTTTGGTAATGGATGAGCCCAATTTGCTTAGAACCACTTTTTGCACCAACGATTTTCAGATAATTTCTTTACGAATACATTTTGTTAGGGATATGACTATTTAATCCTATCCTTATTATTGGTCTTCCTTTTCTTAACTAAAAACATTATTATAAACAAGAATTGCCAGGTAAAAGACTATTAGCTATTCTATAAAAAGTGGTTATCTTGTAAAAAGCTTTATAATTAGACTTCAAAAATTATTTTAATGAAAAAAAGAAGATAAGAGAAGTTTTTAAAAGCAATAAGAACTTTTGCGGATTTGGTTGTGATATTAACTTGTATTACGTTGCTGAAGTTCGAGATACAATTCGGGTGGAACCAAATAGATTTGGTGAAAACTTGGAAGAAGTTGTACTTGAAATTTGTAGAGAAACATTCGAAGGAACAATTAGTAAAGATCTTGGTTTCACTGTTGTCGTTATAGATATCAAAGACATTGGCCCCGGAAGACTCATCCCAGGTGATGGTGCAGCATTTTATGATGTCATTTTCACCACCCTAAGTTACTTACCCGAAGACCGTGAATTCGTCATCGGCGATGTCGTTGAAGTTACCGATTTTGGTGTCTTCCTCCGTCTAGGTTGTGTAGATGCCCTTTGTCATGTAAGCCAGGTGTCAGATGATTTCTTCTCCTATAATTCAAAACAAGGAGCCCTTATTGGTAGAGATAGCCAAAGAAGGATTAGCGTGGGAGATAGAGTACGGGCACGTATTATTTTGGTAACTATTGGAAAATCGCAGATTCGTGTCGGAGTGACAATGAGACAAGCGGGCTTAGGAGTAGAATCATGGATCGAAGAATGGAAGAAACAAAGTAAGAAAGGAGCAACAGCCACAACAACAGAAAAGAAGAAAACAGCTACAAAAAAGGCAACAACAAAGAAAACTACAACCGAGAAAAAAGATACTGCAAAAAAGAGTACTGAAAAAAAGAAGAGTAAATAAAAAGGTGTAACGAATGGCTAAAGCGTGTAAGACTTGTCACCGGATCATTGATGATAGCGAAGGGAATCAATGCCCTAATTGTAAAACCCATAATTTTTCTAAAGATTATTCTGGCGAAGTATATATTATAAATCCGGAGAAGTCTGAAATCGCTAAGAAACTTAATATTAAAAAACCAGGGCTCTATGCATTGAGAGTAAGATAAACACGCAGGGAAAAATTCAAGAGAATATGGTTGCTTTTTTTTATGAAAAACAACAAGAGAACCTATATACTCCCAGAAGAACTGCGAGAAGAACTCAAAAAGCCCCTTGGAACTTTGCTTGTTGACATGCCAACAAAAGCATTAATTGAGATTGTGGCGGAAAGCCAACCCCCTTGTGTTGTAATGGTTGGAGATTTTTGTTTTCATGAGGCAATAAAGCAAAAGTTCATCCCGACAATTGCAATTATTGACGGATTAAACTTACGGAAGCCTTACCAAGAATTCTCAATCGCAAACGCAACAATAATAAAGGCAAAAAATCCACCAGCAACTATAACAGAAGATGCTTGGCAAGCTATTAAAAAAGCTTTTAAAAGGCAACAAAAGAAAAAAAGCAGAAAAACGGAAAAAGAACTAACAGTTCTTGTGATAGATGGTGAAGAAGACTTATTAGTCCTGCCAGCAGTCATCGAAGCACCATTGAATGCGATAATTACTTACGGCCAACCTTATGAAGGTTTGGTATTAATAAAAGTAACAACAAACGTTAAATTAAAATGCAAAAAGCTTACCGAACGAATGAAGGTTGAAAAGCAATGAACATTAAAATTGTTGAAAAAAAGACTAATAAATTACTAGATCGGACAGAAGTACGTTTCATTGTAATAGCTGATGCTGAAACGCCAAAACGGCTTGATGTGAAAAGCAAACTAGCTGCTATGATCAATCATGACGAAAACCTGGTTGTTATAAAAGGATTATTTCAAAGCACCGGCTCAAAAACAAGCAAAGGCATTGCTCATGTATATAAATCAAAAGAGACCATGGAACGACTCGAGCCAGAGCACTTGCTAAAAAGAAACATGCCGAAAGCAGAAGAGAAACAATAAGAAACAGAGTAAAAAAGAGGTAAGAATAAAATGCCAAAAGAAAGAAATCAAGAAGTTTGGAAATACTACAAAGTCGATAAATCAGGGATAAAACGATTACGCAAAGAATGCCCAAGATGCAAAGGATCATTTTTAGCCGAACATAAAGATCGACGACATTGTGGCAATTGCGGGTATACAGAATTCAAAACAAAAGATCAAAAATAAGTGCAAAAAAGACTTTTTCGAGAGCAATTTTACACTTTGAGGGGTAGATAGTCTATTTACTTTTACCTCCTAGTTTTGAAAGGAGTTAATATTAATTACTATTAACGGCAACAATAGTTGAAACGTGGTCGATGAAATGGTCAATCTCACAGCCGATTTTCGTGGAGCAGAATCGAAGTTATTTAAAAAAGTGTGGTTTAACTTACCGGCAGTATTCAAGGTCCGAATTCCGAAAGCCTACCGGATCAAAGAATTAGATGATTATTTTAGAAAGCAAAGAACCATCCACGAAGCACGGCTTCTTATTAAAGCAAAGGCAGCAGGTGTTCGTGTTCCCATTATTTATGAGATCGATCTGCAAAATGCCACCTTAATTTTAGAGTTTATAAATGGAGAGATTCTTAAAACAGCTTTACCTAAAATGGCAATGAAAGAAAGAAAACGTACTTGCCACCAACTTGGTGAAGACATAGGGCGCTTGCATGCTAAGGGGATTATTCATGGAGACCTTACCACCTCAAATATCATTAAAATTGATACCAAAAAACAAATCGGCTTTATTGATTTTGGATTGGGCTTTTTTTCAGACAAAGAGGAAGATTTCGGTGTTGATTTTTATCTTTTTAAGAAAGCAATGGAAAACACACATGCAGAGTTTTTCGCGGAGGCATGGCCAGAAATTGTGGATGGCTATAAAAAAACAGCACCATTTGGGAAAACAATTGAGAAAAAAATGAAAGAAATTGCCTCACGAGGGAGATACTCAGAGCGTATTTGAACATCCACTGACCAAATTTATAAGAGAAGGCGACGATGCCAACAAACCACCATTGCCCAAGCCAGATAAGGGTCTATTGTAGAAGAAGAGATGTTTAAAATGAAACCGCCTTTTCTTGTTATTGAGAAAAGTATCTCTTCAACGTTTGAGGGATTTACAACTGTTAGAGTCCTTAATAATTGTAAGGATTTTGAAGAGTCGGTTGATTTTTGAGTGCCAAGAAGAGCACCTTCATAATCTTGTATTTCCCAAGAATTATTGGCAACTGTAAACCGGATTTCTCCCCGCAAGTTGCGTCCGAGATCATAAACTTGCCATAGCGCATCTGCACTTTTAAGGGCATTCTCTTTTCGGCTGTCAACAGAGCCGATAATTCGATTTATATCATTAAGGAAAACAAATCGAATAGGAAAGGCCTTTTTGCCCAGATATTTTGACAGGTCACGTTTTTCGATGGAAGCGATCCGAGAACCAAGCTTATTATAGACAATATAATTGAATTTTTGGGCAGTGAATTTATAATCCGATAATTTCAGGACAGGGACTAGTTTGCGCTCTGCTGTTTTTGTCTCGGTTTGAAATCGTGAACACGATGAACAAAAATAATCGTCATATATCTTAATATACTCTGCTTTTTCTTGGCAGAATTTGCAGCTAATTTTTCTTTTCTTAGAACCAAAAGTAGGCAACCAGTCTACACCTCATCTTTTTTCTCATTTTATATAACCAGTTAAGGATATTTGATAATGTTCTTCCTATGAAGCAAACTTAAACGGTACAACAACCTTAAAAAAACTAACCTTTTAACAAAACGAGTTTTTTCTTTGAAGAGATGAAAGGAAAAAAAGAAAATAAAGAAACAGCGTGATCCAACTCTGTCAGATCCTAATTTCGCTTCTTCTTTCTAATAGAGATAGTGATTAATGCAGTAGTTTCGGTTCCAAGAGCGAAATACAACCAATTTGTGAAACCGAAAAGAGAAGTTGGAATTATCTGGCTCATCGGAGGAAGTGCTAAGACAATTGAAAGTTGATAATTTCCATCACCACTTTGTTTGGCTACTGTGATATACCAATATCCTGAAACATCAACCACAAAAGCAATAGATTTTGGGAAGCCACTTACGGTGTTATTTTCTACCTCAATAAGGAGGGGCTAGCCAAGGAGAGAGTAAATTCAACGCCAGTATCTCTAACTAAATTTACAGCAAGTATGGTTGCTTTTTCAACCAATAGCTTCTGCAGTCTCACTATTAGGGACCTCAAATCATAAGTTGTGTTCCAAGAAGTAAATCAAACAATATTAAATTATGAGTCAAGTTCAAACAAAGAATTCTTAACAATGGAGGTACTTTGAGAAGCAGGGACGTTATTACCTTGAATAAAGATGAGAGAGTATTCCCGGAAGAAACTTTAGTTAGAAAAGTTATTCAATCTAAATAACCATTTAGATAAGTCCAACTTGAAGCGGTATCACTATAAGCTTTGGTTGAGAGGAGGGGATACGACTCATTCTGCGTTAAAACTTGTGCACCAATAAAAATTGGACCAAGAATCAAAGCTAAAATGTAGGAAATAAAACCATTCGCTTCAAAAAATTTACACCTCAAATATAAAATCGTTTAGATCTTTAAATTACAACACTAATAGAATTAAGTTTAATTTTGAACTTGAATTGTTTGGGGAAAGTACTTCTTATTAGAAAGAGCTCGAATAAAACAATGAAAAGGGGCATAATCCCAAGAACAAGAATTTTTAAGAGAGAAGAATAATCCTTATAAAAACAACTTTTTTAAAGCCTAAGGAAACTCAACTTTAGTTACTTGATACGTTTAAAACAGAGGAAAGCCCTATGAGTCAAGAAGACTATGACGAAGAGTTCGATGAAGAAGAAGAATGGGAATACTTTGAAGTTGAGGAAAAAGAGGCCTTCAAAGACAGGGTATCCATTTGGGACATTATTAAACTAGTACTTTTATTTGGGTTCTTTGCTCTCTTCTTTGTCTACTTTAGATTTTGGGATGTATTTGCTGGCTGGTTGGCTTTTGGCAATGAAAATCCAGAAATAGGCTATTCAAGATTAATATATTTAACATTAGTATTATTCCCTGTTGCAGCATCCTTTTTCTTGGTAGAGCTTGTGAAAGTTTCAAAAACATTGTTTATTCCAAAGAAAGAAACGGCTGACAAAGAATAAAAAGAGAAGAAAAGTGGAACTGGAAGTTTGGAGAGAGTCATTTAACCTTTTTTTCCTTAGTTCTAATCTTCGAAATGGCTTCTTCCACCAACCAAGACCAATAAGCTGCGAGGGCTTTTTCGCCCCAGTTGAAACCATTGTTGCGCAACAAATTACGAATGTAGATACCAACCCCGCCTTTTTGTTTTATACCCCACAAGTTTCCTTCAGATTCCATTAATCCTTCTACTTTTTTAATAAAGGGTTCTTCTAAGTTTTCCATTAAGAATTTGACAGCTTGTTCCCAAGTTTTTTTGTTGATCTTTTTACCATCGTCACGAGGAAGCCGGGTTTTAATCTTGGTTTTAATAACATCATTTGCTAATTCCGTGCCAATCTGTGTCAATGTAGCATACAAATTTTGGCGCATAATAGGATTATCTTCACGGGTGAGTAATTCTGCCAAAGGTTCCACAAAGCGGTCATCTCCCTTCTCACCGAGAAAGCTAAATAATTCTTCACGTTCTTTAGGGTCTTTTTGACTCAAGATTTGTTCAATCATTTTATTATATTCGAAATCACTCATGGCTAGTCCCTCAGAAGGTTTTCTCGACAAAATTAATGAGGTAATATATTGTTACTCATTTGAAGTATATAAAACATTTTCAAAAAAAAGAGTAGTTGAGAGTAACAATTCATTGTTTCTTTGAAAGATTTTTAACGCCTTTTAAAACAGCACCCAGAAATTTGGTCCCTGTAAGAATTGCATCTTTAAAGTCGGCATTTTCTAAAATTGCACCAGACAAGTCAGCGTTTTCCAAGTTAGCCTTGATAAGGCGGGCTTCCTTTAATAAAGCGTTTTTCAAAATTGCGCCGGAGAGGTTAGTTTGCCGGAGAGAGCTAAATTGCATATTACAATAAGTGAAGTCACAATTAGACAAATCGCTGTAATCAAGGTTAGCAAGTGACAATTTTGAGCCCGTGAATTTTGCTCCGTGGCCTTTTACTTCATAGAAACTACTGTTACTTAAATCACATTTTGTGAAATTTGCTCGTTCAATGATTGCATCATCTAGAACAACATCAGGCAAAAGAGCTTCTTGAAAATCGGCGTCAGAGAGATTTGCTTTGGCGAGATTTGCCTCCTCGAGTTTAGCTTTCTTTAAAGATGCTTTAATAAGTGATGCGCCTTCTAATTTTGCTGCGTCTAAACAAGCACCATCTAAAATTGCGCCGTCTAATTTTGCATTAGTTAAATCGGCATCGAAAAAGTCAACATTGGTCAGATCAGCCTTGGATAGATCTACACCTTCTAAATTTGATGAACAATATGCATGCAAGTCTTCTGCCAGCTTTGCTAAGATTTCGTCTCTTGTTGGCATTCTAATCTCCTAACGAATTTGCACGTTAAAAAAAATAATCCTCTATAAGAATGTTATTTGTTGTTTGAGTTTATTGTTTTAAAAAGAAAATTTCAGAGAAACAATATAGTAGTAACACATGGAAATAGCTGAAAAAACAAGATTAGTATGAGTGTGAAGAAATGATTCAGAAAGAACACAAACAGCAAAGAACCGTCGAGTTGACTGAAGAAGAGGTCAGGAGACTAATTAAACTAAAATTGGAAAAGAAAATTGCTCAGTTACCTTACGGCTTTTGGAGGTGTAAGAACGGCAAAGAACATGCAAAAATTGCCATTAAATATTTAATAGAAGAACATTTAAAAATCGCCGTCGTAGACATCCCAAAAAAAATCAGTGGAAAAACATTTCACGAAACAGGTCTCTTTCGAATTTTAGTTGAATTTTATGATTCTTCCTACTTCAAAGCAATTGATAATGTCTACCCTGGCCGGTTTAAACCATGGGAATTCGCCAAGGGAATGACTGGGATATGGGATGGCGAAGCAGGGAAGAAACGAGCGTTAGAAGCTATTACCTACATTATCAAAGATATGAATTTATCACAAGAGGAGATTCCAAAACGGGTTACTTATCAGGCCTTTATTGACTATGGATTAGGAGGAATGCTTCAAACATTGTTCAACAGCTCACCCTACTTGGCAATAAATGCTTTATTTCCCGGCAAATACAAACCTTGGGAGTTTAGCGTGAAAAAGTTCTGGCGAACAGCTTCACTGGAAACGGCTCGAGAAGCAACGAAATGGCTTGTAAAAGAAAAACTTGGTTTAGATAAAAGTCAGCTAAAGCAAGTCATGCGAAAGCATTTTCTGCAATACAACCTGGGCTTAATGTTGAAACATTTTTATAATAACTCTTACAAATTGGCTTTAGAGGACTTTCGCAATCGTTTTTAATGATGATACAAAAGTTTTCATATAGAACCCTCAGAATAAATAATAGTAATATTAAAGTCGAATGGAGAATAAAATGTGAAGGAAAGATTACTTGACATCCTAGCATGCCCCTATGACCAACACTGGCCCTTAGAGCTTTTTACTTTTGAAAAACGAGAATTGAAAAATAGCAAGGTCCCGAAAAAAAATGAGAAAACAGGTGTAGTCTGTTCGTTTTATTGTGCACGGAAAAAAACAATGTTGGGAGAAGAAAAATCTTCTCAAGCTGGAGAAGAGCAACCTAACTATGAAATAGATTGTCAAGAGTGTTTCTCCGAGGAAATAACTGCTGGAATACTCAAGTGCCCAAAATGTGAACAATATTACCCCATAATAAGTGAAATTGCGGTTATGGTGGCTCCAGAGCTACGAAAGGCAGAGGTTGAAAAGGAATTTACGGAAAAATGGGCTGAAAAAATAAAGAAAGCTCTTGAAGCACAAAAAGATGGGTAAAAAGAGAAGGGTTTTTAAGAAAATGCCACCAACAAAACATTATAATTATAAATCTTTTAGTTAAATGTATGATGGAACAATGGTATTAAGCGAATACAATGCGGGTGTAGGCAAAGGTGAACAGCGACTTATCCCAGAGAGATCCATTGGTAATCTTTCGATGCAAAAATAAACAATGTAAACACATCTTCACTCCATCAACAATCTTAATAGTTGAAGAGCAGAAATTGTTCTTCGAATGCCCCCTCTGTGGCTCGCGCTACGAAGCAAACTACATTCAAATCGCAGATAAACTCGACCACGAAATAATCATGCTTCGTGAATGGCCACGACTAATCCATTTAGGAACGAGGATCGCAAGTTCCTAACAAGGCTAATATGAGGTCAAAAAATATGGCAGTAAAGAAAAGAACGGAATCGTCGTTTATTTTCAAAGTATTATTAATAGGTGAAGCAGCCGTTGGAAAGACAAGTCTGACACTAAAATTTGTCCACGGAAAATTCAAGTCCGATTATCTCCTTACTGTTGGAATGGAGCCATATAGTAAATATTTGAAAATTGGGAAAGACGTTGCGACATTATCCATATGGGACATTGCCGGGCAACAACGATTCGATGTATTTCGTACCATGTTTTTCAAAGGAGCAAAGGCAGCGCTTCTTGTGTTTGACTTGACAAGGCCTCAAACATTAAACAAACTTGACGATTGGCATGAAGACTTGATTAAGAATGCAGGCAAAGATGTTCTGAAAATTCTCGTGGGTAATAAAAACGACCTAGTTGATCTTAGAAGTGTCCCAAAAAAAGATGCAGTAGCTTTTGCAAAGAAAATCAATGCAATGGCCTATATCGAGACAAGTGCAAAAACAGGTGAGAATGTGAATGAATCATTCCACCAAATAACTACAAAGCTGATTGAGCGAGCGAAAAAATGAATTGAAATTCATTTCTCCTTGTTCTAAGCTTCCTAGATGGGCAGGAGCCCTTAATTTCGCAACTCTAAACTTTTAAGGAGAGAAGGATAGTGGTAACGCATGACAGAGGTGAATGACAAACCACTCAACATCCTTGCTGTTTTTGCCCATCCAGATGATGAAGCTGGAGTAATTGGCACCTTAGCAAATCACGTTCAATGTGGTGACAATGTGCACGTCATTTTCTTAACGCAGGGTGAAAACTCCTCAGCTTTGTGCTGTTCACCAGAAGAGATAAAGGAAATACGTGCAGGCCATGTAAGAAAAATAGAGAAAATCCTCGGTGCAAAATATCGTCTCCTAAATTTCCCAGACTCGGCGGTACATCCCTCCGTTGAGAGTGCCAAGATTTTATCCGCCCATTTTAAAGAGTTAAAGCCCGATATAGTTATCACGTGGTCACAATCAGATCAACTCGGCACCGGGCATCCTGACCATCGGTCTACTTTTACTATCACACTGGATGCACTTTCTTATTGCCGCTATAGGAATCCAGGCGATAAATATGAGCCACATCGCAAATTAGTAGCATTATTTACAAACTATTTCCCAAATAGTAGAAGGACGGAAAGCCCTTATTTCGTTGATGTTACGAAACAATTTGATATAATAATGGATGTCCTTGATATTTATGCTGAAGCGTACGGGGAATGGCGGGTGAAAGAATACATCACCTCTCAGCTAATAATGTATGGGAGAATGGCTGGGGTCAAATATGCAGAAGCATTCAACAAAATCATCTGGAGAACCGCATTGCCTTACCTCTTTTGATTCTAAGCTCACCTACTTTGTCCTACAATCGACTTTCCATAACGGTGAAAGTGGCAAAAACTTTTGTTCTGTGGGGATAAACGACATGAATTATTGAACCTATCGTAATTACATCACAAGATTTAATATTAACAAATAAGACAATAAAGCTAATTTTGAGTTAAAAATGGATTTTCAAAGGAGCCAAGAAAATGACTAAAATATTAGCGGAATTTTCGTACAAAAGGCAGGAAGTCAGGAAAGGTTATACGGACAAATACTTGCACATTAACCTTTCGATTTATTCTATTGAGGAAAAACCAATTCCCGAGAAAGTTAAAGATGTGTTTATTGGCGGCAAAGGCTATGATTTGTGGCTCATGTGGGAATATTTGCCAAGAGACAGAATTGTCAAATGGGATGAACCAGAGAATCCCCTCTGTATTTCGTCCGGCCCTCTTGGGGGGGTAATGGGCTATCCGGGCGCTGGAAAATCAATTGTAACAGCTATTTCACCTTTAACTGATATCATAATAGATTCTAATGTTGGAGGATTTTTTGGCCCGTGGATGAAATTTGCAGGATTTGATGCTCTACGCATCGTTGGAAAAGCAAAAGAACCTGTGGTAATTGTAATTGATGGCCTTAAAGAGAAAGTCTGGATTGAATTGGCAGAAGAATTACCAACTGAAACCCACCTATTAGCTGACATGCTTAATGAGAAATACATGAATGTAGATAAAGAAACAGGGAAAAATGACCGCCTATATGTTTCTGTTGTTTCGTCTGGACCCGCTGCAGATCACACTTACTTTGGTTGCTTAAACTTTTCATGGTGGGACAATCGACGAAAAGTGAATCATGTTAAACAAGCAGGCAGAGGTGGCACAGGAACAGTTTTTAGAAACAAGAATCTCGTTGCACTTGTGGCGCACTCACCACCTATAAAACTCGAATCAGTTGGCCCCGATGACAGAGACACTTTACGTAAGGTAGGCCGAGAACACTCGAGTGAAATCCTTAAATTAGACTCACAACAGAATCGCATGCGAGTAATAGGTACGGCACATTTGCCATCTATTATGAGTGAATTTGATTTATTGCCAACATACAACTTCAAGTATGGGAGAGATGACAATGGAAAAGATAAAACCTTGTGGGGTGATCACTATGAAAAGATCTTCACCAACACAGGGAAAGGTTGGGATGGTTGTTGGCGTGGATGTGCAATTAATTGCGCGCATTGTGTAGAAGGATACGAATTGAAAACAGGCCCATTCAAAGGACAAAAAGTACTGGTAGATGGACCAGAATACGAAACAATTGCCGGCTGTGGAAGCAATATTGGTATTTTTGACCCACTTCAAGTCGTCGAAATCAATTTCTATTGTGACACATACGGAATTGACACTATTAGTTTCGGCACAGCAACAGCTTTTATCATGGAATGTTATATGGCTGGTATTCTCAATAAAGAACGAACTGATGGCTTGGAACTCAAATGGGGCAACTTTGAAGCTGTGACAGAATTACTGCATCGAATGGCGCGAGGAGAAGGACAATTCCCACTCATTTTCGCTAAAGGCATTAAGAAAATGCAAGAATATTTCAGAGCAAATTACAATCTGACAAAAGAACAAGAGCGATTCATTCAAGACATAGGCATGGCACATAAAGGGCTCGAGTATAGTGAATATGTCACTAAAGAATCTTTGGCGCAACAAGGAGGATATGGATTAACTCTTAAAGGCCCACAACATGACGAAGCATGGCTAATATTTCTTGACATGGTCCATAATTACATGCCTACCTTTGAAAATAAAGCAGATGCACTAACATGGTTCCCCTATTGGCGGACCTGGTTTTCCTTGAATGGGCTATGCAAGTTGCCTTGGAATGATGTAGTCCCAGCGGACAACAAAGAAACAGATGAACCTCACAAAGTTCCAAAACATATTCAATTCTATGCTGATTTCTTTGAAAGTGTGACAGGTCGACACATGGGCGATTCGCCTAAGGAACGTGAAGCCAATCTCATTCTTATGAGCGAACGGGTCTATCAATTCCAGCGAGTATTTAATGTACGTCTCGGGCATGGACGACGAGAAGATGACAGCAATCCTCCCTATCGATCAGTTGGCCCAGTAACATTGGAAGAGTACAATAGCCGACTTGATAGGTATGACAAGCAATTAGCAGAAGAACTTGGAAAGACACTCGAAGAAATAAGAAAAATGCCTGTGGGAGAACGACACGCTTTGACGCGAAAGATACGTGAAGAACGTTATCGAAAACTTCAAGATACAGTCTACGAAAAGCGAGGTTGGAATCATAAATCCGGTGTTATTAAAATCTCCAAGGCTAAAGAGATTTGGCCGGAATGGTTAGTAAAAGAGGTTCTTCCATTCATCAAGGATCTGCAAGATTAAATTGATTCACACCATTGATTTGGTGTTCTTTTTCTTTTTTTTTAAGAAAACATTCTTTTTTCTTGTTATTAAAGGAAAAAAAATAAAAAAATGTGAGAAAGTTATTTTTACAGGCCATAATATTTCGCCAGCATCGTATAATTGAAAGTATCTGGAAAAATACGCCGAATCAAAGAGATCAAGAATTTTTGTTCAAAACTTCCTGCTTGATAACTAATCTTAGGGTTCTTTCTTCGTAGAATCTTGGCGATTTTTCGTGAAACAACTAAAGGAGGAGGTGAAACAATCAAGTTCTGAACAATTACCTTCCAAACTCTCTTAGCGAAAGCGTAGTGTCGTGAGTTCTTTTCTATTGGCGGATTGGCGAGCATCTTCTCCAAATCGATTGAGGTCAACGACTCATTAGTTTCTTTTGTGAGTTTATAGGTATTAATGTTAAAAGAAGTATTTATATCGCTGGGTAATAAAGCAGAAACTTTGATGTTAAACGATTTTAACTCCATATTTAACCCTTCCGAGAGAATTTTCACAGCAGCTTTTGCAGCAGAATAATGAGTTTGATAGGGGATGGCAACAAATCCACCTAGGGAACTGGTGTTAATGATTTGACCTGACCCACGAGCAAACATAAAGGGAAGAATAGCTCGAATAACACGAAGCATTCCAAAGAAATTAATGTCAAAAGTTTGTTTCCATTCTTCCATTGATAAGTCTTCAACGCTTCCAAAAAATCCAATGCCGGCATTGTTAATCAAAATATCAATACCATGATTATTAATTGCTTTTGCCTTTTCTTCCATCTCACTTATTGCTTCTTTAACAGAGCTGTCGGAAGTAACATCCATCTTAAAATAAGTGATTTTTGCAATAAGAGTATCCAGTTGATTCAGCAGTTCTTTCGGAGCCAGAATCTTTCCTGCTTTTACTTTAGTTTTTTCTTTGTTCACAAATTTCCACTGTGTATGATCTTGCAAGAAGAGTTGCTTTAAAAGGTCCTTATCAAGAGTCTCCTTTCGACTCGTACCAAAAACGGTATAGCCCTTATACGTGAGAAATATAGCATGAGATAGGCCCAACCCAGAGGAGGCACCTGTAATAACTACCACTTTGTTCATTTAACTATCTCCAAATATTTTAGACTATTTACAAATAACCCTTTTTATCCTTTTTCCAACTTTTGTTGAAGTGAGTAATTTTTCATTTTGTTCCAACACAAACCAAAAATTATTATCTTTCCAAAGAGAAGATGTGTTTACTTTGACTGAAATGGTTGTTGATAGACTAAAAATGATTAAGCTTGTTACATTAGATTTCGATGGAACAACAGCAGATACGATGCCAACTCTAGAGGAAATAGCTGTTAAATTGATAACAAAATATTATCTTTTGTCTCAGGAGGAAGCAAAAACAAAATACCGATTAACAACGGGCCTGCCGTTCCTGCAGCAAATTGAACAGCTCTTTCCAGGGCACCCGGCAAATAACGAAGTAATACAACAATTCGAAGAAGAAAAAAAGAACAATATTTTCTCTTTGCCACTTTTTGATGATACAAAAGAGACAATTAAGTCATTAAAAAACATGGGTTTTATCGTTGCAATTTCAAGTTCCACTACACAACCAACAATTGAAGAATATTGTAGGAAGAAAGGGCTTTTCGTAGATCAAATATTGGGTTTTCGGGAAGGTTTTGAAAAGGGGAAAGATCATTTTGATTTTTTAATGAAGAAATTTCATCTTACCACAAAGGAAATTCTTTATGTCGGTGATTCCTTGAAAGATTGTGAACGTGCCCAAGCTGCGAATATTTTATTCATTGGAAAAATCGGTTTGTTTACAAAGGAAGATTTCGATAGAATTTCCCAATCTAAATTAGTGATTACCAAACTTAGCGAGTTAACGGAACTCCTAAAAACCTTTAGAGAGAAAGAGAACAAGTGATAGAAAAATTGAAGATACGAGCATCAATAGGGACAGCAGCCGTTCTTGGGCTAGAAAAAATCCTCATAACTGTCCCTCCCACAACAGCATATTTTATGTTGTATACTGAGGGTCATTGTCTCAGCAATTGCAGTTTTTGTCCTCAAGCATATAGCAGCCTGAGCAAAAGCAACAGCCTATCGCGAGTGCTATGGCCAGTTTATGATCTGGAACAAATAATCACAGGTCTAAAAAAAACAGCCAGAAAGAGCCTTAAACGAATTTGTATACAAACCATCAATTTTCCAGGTGCGAGAGAACAAATCTTATCTTTGTTAACTGAATTTCGAAAAAGTAAAATTTCACTACCAATTAGTATTTGCAGTTTTCCCGTTGACCGGGCTTTTTTGTCACAGATGAAAGAACATGGAGTTACCCGAATAGGGATCGCCTTTGACTGTGCAACACCAACGATTTTCAATTTAGTTAAGGGGATTAGCCGCGGGCCCACCCTCTCGTGGGCTCTTTTAGAGGAAGCGCTTGAAGATGCTATCGATATTTTTGGCAATCATTTTGTGAGTACACATCTGATAATTGGTCTGGGAGAAACTGAAAAGGAGGCAGTAGAATTCATTCAGAAATTCCATGATAAAGGAATAACCATAGGGTTGTTTGCTTTTACACCGGTCCGAGGGACAGCTTTGGAGCATCATCCCAAACCTTCGCTAGTTTCTTATAGGAGGGTACAACTCGCCAGATTTTTGATAACGAAAAACCTTTCTTCTATTCAAAACATGTCTTTTAATGCTGAAGAAAAGATTCAAACATTTGGCGTCGAAAAAAAGCAACTTAATGAGGTAATTGCTTCAGGGAAACCTTTTCTGACAAGTGGTTGCCCTCATTGTAACAGACCATTTTATAATGAATCTCCCGGCAAGCCGCTATACAATTTTCCGAGAAGGCCAACAGAATCTGAACTTGAGGAAATTAGATTAATGCTATACACAGACTTAAAACGATAAGCAGATTTTTTAAGAAGATGTAAAAATAATAAGTAAAGCAATTATACACTCTCTGTGAGAAATTTTAGAAAGTTGAAAAGAGCTTTGGAGAAATACAGTCTTGTCCGAAGAAGAATCAAAATTTATGATCTGCCCAAATTGTGGGGCAATTTTAGAAAAAGGAGTTCAATTTTGTGGTTATTGTGGCGTAAATATTGAAGAGGCAAAAGCAAAAGAGCAAGAGACTATTAGGGGGCAACAATTTTATCAGACAACACAAGCACAACCACAAACATATGGTAGCAGCTACCGATCCACTTATGGCACAACAACTCTAGGCGCTGCTGGGGACCTTAGAAAACAAGCAATGGCCGAATCAAAAATAAACCTTGCGTATCTCCTCTCGTGGCTCGCTTTTTGTTTTATGGGGGCAATTGGACTTGTCATTGCAATTGTTTCGCTTGTTTTTGTAGGGCAAGCTAAAAAACTCGTGGGAAATGACCCGCGTTTAACGCAAGCATTTGTTTTAGCCATTATTGCAATAATTGGAAGTTTAATCTCAATTGGAATTATGATCTTCTTATTTACGTCTGGGAATATGTTCCCCTATTTTTAGAAACAGAAATGAAAAGAACTATAGAAGGCTTGCAAATGGCTCGAGAAGAATGGCGGCTTATTTGGGAAGAAAAAGCAAACAACTGCTATTATAATATGGGCTTGGATAGAGCAATTTTAAATGCAGTCTCTAAGAAGAAAGCGCAAAACACCATTCGATTTTATCGTTGGCAACCCTCTGCAGTATCAATTGGTTATTTTCAATCCATGAAAAAGGTTGTTGATATTGACAAATGCAAAGAACTGGGAGTTGACTATGTCCGAAGAATTACTGGTGGAGGAGCAGTTTACCATGATTTTGAGGGCGAATTAACTTATTCCGTTAATTGCCTCGAGGAGAATAAGAAACTACCACAAGAAATAATGAAAATCTATGAGAAAATCTGTGCAGGGATAATTGTTGGGATGCAAAAACTAGGCATCCAAGCCGAGTTCAAGCCGATTAACGACATTGTCTTAAAAAGCTCGCAAAAGAAGATTTCGGGGAATGCATTAACAAGAAGAGAAGGAGTGGTATTACAACATGGGACTATCCTTCGAAAAGTAAATCTCGAAAAAATGTTCTTCGTGTTAAAAATTCCTGATGAAAAATACAAAACGAAAATGATTTCTTCGGCAAAAGAACGTGTCTCGAGCCTCGAGTTGGAACTTGGAACAGCCCCCTCTTTTAGAGAAATTAGGGAAGCGTTAAAAGCAGGTTTTGAAGAAACATTCGAGATAGATTTAGTACAAGAGAAAATTACTCCCGAAGAGTTAAAAGAAGCCGAAGAAATAGCAAATAATGTTTTTCAAAATGAGGAATGGCTCTTTAAACGATAGGAAAAGCAATAAAGAAATGAAAGCTACTTATAAATAAAGAAAGGTTAGTCTTTTTGAGTGCAAATAAGAAAAAATTGTACAAGGCTATTGAAGAACGTAGTGATTGAGATATCTGGAGCGAAAAACGGTTGAGCCATAAACGAGTTAGAGATCCAAGATTTTACATTGAATACGAATATGATGCAGAAACGAAAGATAAAATCGAAGATTTATTAACTTTATATTCTACACTTGAAGAGATTCTAACAAAAGCAATTGCATTATTGCATGAACAGCATTTTGGTTCAATCACAAAACGAACTTTGCCACCGGCCTTTTCACGAACCTTTTCCGCAACCGATGCGATTGCGGACAAGAAATTAGATGAACTTTACCGATTTATCCAAGAAATGAAAGAACAGTTCCCAAAAGTTGTCCAAGCAAGTAACCAGAAAGAAGTTGACGCTTCAGAGCAAAAGCAGCTAATCCAATTCTCAGAAGAAGCGAATAAGAGGATCATGAAAAAAATCGACGAGTTAGGAATGCGTTTTAGTAAGATCATCTCAGAGGCAGACCAATCAACAGGAAAGAAAGCAGTCACGGCTGAAATGAGCAAAGAAGAAGTGTTACAATTAATAAAACGAATTGACAAATTAGAATCAAAACTAACAAAAGCTATTTCTCAGTCTAGAGTAGCAGGACCAATAAGAGGGACTAGCAGAGGACCTTTACGAGATCTGGGCGAACCACCAAAAATCGCCGAAATTAAAAAGATTGAAGGACGACCACCAGAGCCGGAGGAACGACCACTTTTAGATGATGTCCTTGATACGGTAATAGTTTCTGTTGAAAGTAATAAGACTAATTAAAAGAGCGACTCGAGTTCAGGCCAGTAAGAAGCATAGGCTTTATCATTTAACAAACTCTTTTTCAATGATTCTGCTATTTTGTGATCAACATCATAAAGAATACGACAAATAGCAATGCATGCTTCAATATGATTTTCTTTTTTCAGCTTTCGAAAAGCATCACGTAAAACATTTCCGGCAGTTTTTTTGTTTAAAATTTTTGACAAAGCCCAGGCAGCATCCTTTGTTTCATCAGGCTTTAGGAGGGCCTTCTTCAAGAGCGGAGCTGCTGATGCTGCTTGTAAGCAACCCAAGGCATAGGCAGCATTTTTTCGAACCGCTAAATGAGGATCTGTTAGAGCTTCTTGTAGAGGAGCAATAGCTCTCTTATCATGGATCTCACCTAATGCCCAAGCGGCCATTTCTCGAGTATTGTAGTTTTCGTCACGCAAAAGAGCATCGATGAGTGGTCGAACAGCTTTCCTTCGCCGGCTTTTTCCGAGGGCGAATGCAGCATTTTGCCGCACGAGATAATGATCGTCTGCTAATGCCTCAATTAAAGGGAGTATATCGAAATTGAATTTTGTAAGAAAAGCCAAAGCATAGGCAGCTTCTGCACGAACTTCAGGGCTAGGGTCTTTCCTTAATACTTTCAAAAGTGGGGGAATACTCCTGCGATTTTTAATCTCTTTTAAAGCACCGGCAGCAGCACGACGCAAATTTTCATCCTTTGAAGATAAAACATTAATTAAAGGGGTCACAGCCCGGTCGTTTCCCCATTCACCAAGAATAGTAGCTGCTTGAATGCGGATTTTGGGGTCCTCAGATTGAAGATCACGGATATACTCTGACAAACTTTTTTCAAATTGAGTCATAAAACCCCACCTGACCATGTTAATAAATTAGTAACTACTTAACTTGAGAAATATAAAGCTATAAGAGTTTTCCTAATATGGAAAACTCATGAACCATCAATCATATTAACGCTTTGCTTGAAATCGAATGCGAACTATTAAAATTACACTCAAGAGCATAAAAACAACAAGGATTACAACATAAGCAACCCAGTGTCTTTCAATCGGAAAGCTGTTTGGATCTAGAGGATCAGTGTGATTTAATATCTCCTCGCCATCCGAGTAGCCATCTCCATCTGTATCTGGATTTAAAGGATCCGTTCCCATCTTAATTTCCTGATAATCAGACAGAGTATCATAATCACTATCAGGATTATTGGGGTCAGTGTGATAGTAGATTTCTTCTCCATCTTCAAGTAAATCATTATCGGTATCTGCTAACAAAATGCTTGTGAAATAGACTGTTAACTCTTCAATATCATTTAAGTTATCTAAGTCATTATCTAAACCGGAAATGCTTAAGTCAAAATAACCCTCGTTATAAACAACTGCAAGTGAATAGTTGATTATACAAACAGCTGTTAAAGAACTGTGAGTATCATAGTCGGCAATAAAATGAATACTACCATCCGATTTTATTTGGTGAATTTCTATCTCAGACATGTGGATAACAATGAAATAATTTAGATTAAGAACTGTAAGCAGTACAGGAAAAAGGTAATAGACTGTGTGTATAATACTAGGAGATGCTGGGACACTGAAATCAAAATAATAAATGGTTGTGTCACTTAGTGCAAAGCCGCTTGTTCCGATGGTTTCAATTTGCTTAATTTCGAATCTCTGTATAGTCGACACAAGTTCGCCAAACTGCCATTCAATGCTATCTGGATTAATATTAATAAGAACAATTCCCATAGTTGGTGAAGCAACAAAAGCAAATTCTTCGCTAAGAGAGACCGTCGTTACCCTTGGTATCGACTTTGATGTGTTAAGAAGCTCAAAAGGAGCACTTTTATTAGAAACATCAAGGATTTCAAGACTATCATTACCATCTGCAACAAAAGCAAGCTCATCACGGACACAGACATCTAAGGCTTCTCCCCCGTCATAAAATGTTCCTACTAGTGATGCTTTTGCCAAATTTGAGACATCATAAATCTTAATGCCTTGAGTGGAACAGGCCAGATACAAATAATTTTCAGCTACACAAAAGCTGCTTATGTTGGCATCAAATATTGAAGCAATCTTTTGAAAAGAGTTGGTTTTTGTATCAAATCCCAATATTACAATCCTTTGGTTAGCCTCTCGTAAGAAAATTAAGCCATTCTTATATTGAATTTGCTCGAAATCCTTTGGCCCTATAGAATTAAAGAGAAACGGTGAAAACTTATTTGAATTGTCAATTAACCACAAACCATTTTCAGCCAAGACATAACTGAAATTATTGAAAACGGTCAAGTCCACTAAGAAATCGTCCAGGACTAAAAAACTCTCACGAGTAAGATTATAACCTTGGATATTATAAATTTCATATTCATCTGTGCTATTAATATTATACAAATAGTTCTGCTGGATGAAAATTTCATTAAAATTAATATTAGTTATATTTGCTTCTAAAACGGGTTTTGTTTTATCACTAACATTAAAGATGAATAAACTACCAAGAGAATCAACAACAAAAGCTGTTTCATTTTCCACTATAATTTTTGTAAAATAATGTCCATTACTATAACAAGTCCCCACCAGCTGAGGATTAGTAGGGGTTGAGATGTTATAGATTTCCAAACCATCTTTGCTACTCGCAAGGAACAGATAATTATCTCGAATAAAACAACCATAGGAGCCGCTATTATTCGTACGTAAACTTGTGACAAGCACCGGCGAATCTTTTTCACTTATATCATAAACAGACAAGTCATAATAACTCCCGGTGGTATAAAGATAGTTATTGTAAACGACAAGGTCTCGAGCTGCAATTATCGCATGATTATCAAATATAGGGACGGGATTGTAAGGATTCGAAACATCAATTATCTCAATATATGAAAGCCCATACGCAACGACAACAGTTTGCTCATCAATTACGGCAATTGCATAAACCGTTGAGGGGTCGCCATAAACACTTAGGACCTCGAGTCGTGTAGGGTCAGACAAATTAACTATAGCTAAAAGACAATTGCCACCACCAACATATGCAAGAGAACCTGTAACAAGTACTTTATCAGCTTCACGGAAATTCTCCCGCCATAAAGTTTGATTCAAAAAATAAGGAAATGTTGATACACTTGCAGAACTAGTTGAATCACTTTGTTCCGAGGTAAAAGTAGGCGCGTCTTTCCAAGTGGCATTCAAAAGAATAACACCAATTATCATGAGAGTAAAGAAACCCACTTTTGCGTAACACTTAGGCTTGAATTGTCCCATTATTAACCCATTAAAAAAAAGCTCAATCGCCTTTAAAACATTTCCAAATCAAAAAAAAGAAACTGTAGTTATGGCACTGACGCTTCCCCATTCGCCGAGAATGACTAATATATAGAAAAAATAGAAAAAAGAAAGCTTATTCAAGCTTTCAATATTTCATCAATATCTTTCTGACTTAGAATCTGAACTTTGCCATCCTTTGTTTCCACGATGGCCATTTCAACAGTAATGGAATTTTGATCCTCTTCAAATGAGGATTTCAAGGCGTCAATAGCTAATTTCATCGCGGCTTTCTTCGCAAGTGATTTCTTGTATCCTTTCTTTAAGACTTCCTTTGCTGCGCCTTCATTAGCACCTATGGCCGTCGCCAAACAGCTGAAAATCGCCCCTCCTGGATCGATGAAATAGAGAGAGGTTTCTTTTTCATAGACACTTCCAAACAGAACAGCGATACCAAAAGGTCGCACTCCACCATATTGCGTGAACGATTGTAAATAGTCGCCAATTTTTTCCGAAAGCACTTCTGGATCAATTACTTCTCCGTAAGTAATCCGTTCGATTTGTGCTTCTATACGTGCTCGTTGTAGAAGTGCCCGCCCATCAGCAGAATAGCCCGAAAAGGTAGAAGCAATGTGGTCATCGATTTTGAAGACTTTATCAGCAGATTCTATTAACTCAAAGGAACGTTTTTGCCCTGCTAAGATAACACATGTTTCAGTTTTAAGACCGACAGCGGTGCTACCCATTTTTACGGCTTCTCGCGCATATTCGACTTGAATGATTCGTCCATCAGGCGAGAAAATAACAGTCGCTTTATCATATCCAAATTGACTTGGTTGTGAAAACATCTTATAATGCGCCTCCAGCTTCGATGATTTGTTCTTTTGTTAATTCCCGGAACCCTTTCTTGTCGATAACGACTGCACGAATTCCGTCACCTGTTGCAGTATCACGTTTAATTGCAGCTTTCAAAGCTTGCAAGGCTAATCTCAGCCCTTCTTTTTCGCTCATGTCTTTTTCATACATTGCTTCCAGAACGCCAAAAGCCACCGGGGAGCCAGAGCCAGTTGCAAACCAGTCATCCTCTGACAAGGAACCTGCCATGTCGAAGGAGAAGATGTGTGGTCCGTTTTGGTCATATCCTCCTACTATTAATTGAACATAATAGGGGAAATATGCACGATACTGGCCATAAAGCATGTTCTTTACTAAATTCGCAATCATAGAGATCTTTGGTCGTCGTTTACGGTCAAGCTCAAACAAACGAATTTGAGCTTGCATAATATCAATAATATATTGAGCGTCTGAAACCAGACCAGCAATTGTTATCGCAGAGAAATCATTTAGTTGGTGAACCTTTTTAGCGTGGTCGGAAGCAACCAAAGTACCCATACTAGCACGCATGTCTGCAACTAGAATCGCACAATCTTTGCATTTCACAGCTACAGTTGTGGTGCCTTTTGTTAATTGACTTTCGATATTATTCATTGGTTGCATTCTTTCAACCTCGATTCATTTTCTAATACAACAGTTCCCCCTTAATATATAAAATGACTAACTTTCTCTTTCTGAGGTCGTTTCAAGAAGAAGAAAAACAACCAGAGGTGAGGAAGTTCTCGAAGAACTGCCAACTAGTTTTCTGAAAGAAAACTTTTTGCTGAATTCAACCACGAAAGTAATTTTTGTTGATATTCAATTTTAGAGACGGAACTTTTTCTCCATCCCTGGTATTCCGTCGTTGGGGTGACTCCTAACGATTTCAGAAAAGTAGTGATATATTGCGAAAGAGAGTCTAGGGCTTGCTCATACGGCAATTTTTGTTTGTCATTTTTCTCCGGAATGATCGTCAAGATCAATTCATTTTTGTAGATTTCTAAGGAAGCAATTGAACGGCTGTCCACTAGCTGCCAACGAATGATGAAATTTTTCCCCTCAGTATGAGATAAGTAACGAAAAGCGCCAAACCATTTTCCCACTAAAAAGGATGAAAAGTCATCGAGAGGAATGTTAGAATCGAAAACAACGATTTGCTGTAAAAATTCCGTTGAACTTTGGTGAAGGTCAATAGCATTTTGAACCTTTACTATTTCTGAGAGAATCGCCAACCCTTTTTGCGAAAGAGAATAATGATTTTTGTTTTTATATAGCAATTCTTTTGTTAACAATCGATTAACGGCTTTAGTTATTTTTTGCTGATGCTTACCAAGTTGTCGTTTAATCCCTGAAAAAGAAAATAAAGTAAGGCCTTCTGCTAACATCTCAGTAGTTGCTAAGAGGAACAATACTTCCAGCTCATCGCGTGTTAGGTAGGAGTATTCTTCAGTATATAATAAACTGGGGCGAATGTTGATTTCTACTGCCGGAAAGGCACTTCCATTTCGATAAGCATCAGTATAGATGTCCATAGACTCGTCCCTTATATATGATAATAAGCGTTTATCAATTATTTAATGACTTGCTTTTAGTTTGTAAATTGTTAAGCACTTTTTCTTTAATATTATGGATAAATTTTACGATAAGCTTAATTATTGAGCCAAAGAGAGGTTTTAGCAAGTAAATTTACCTCTGGAAAGCAGGGATAACCAATAGTAAAAATAATTGAATGATGAATAATATCATTGATATGGTGATAATTGAATGAACAAACAAAAAGAGGCGGCACTAAAAAAACTTTATACTCAAAAATTAAAAGCCGCGGGGTATAAGACTGTCCCTGAATTAGTGAAAATTCTTCCACCAACAATTCAGAGCATTACAGGGGCAAGCCTTGCTACAGCTGAAAAAATCTTTGTCGCCGCATTAAAAAGTCAGATGCGAAATGTTCAGCTTAAATTCAATGGTGAACCATCGGAAGGAATTTCTGACATACTAACAAATATGGGATTTCGAACCATACAAGAAATAGCGGATGCCAATCCTGCGATCCTCGCTAAAACATTAAACATAAGCCTTGCAAGTGCAGGGGATATTGTATTATTTGCCATGGAATTATTGGTGCGAAAGGAGAAAGCGAAAGTTTCAGTGGGGGATGACTTTCTTGAGGAAATTGATAGAGAAATCTCTCATTATTTGGGGAAATTATCTCGCGTAGAAAAAGAGAGTGAGTTACAATCGATCATCGGTGAAACTGTGGAGAAAATTCAAGAAACAATTAAACTTCCAGCAGAAGAACCAATAATAGACAAAAGCCAAAAAGAACGCATTAGAGAAGTTTTAACAGAATTTACGACCGTTTTCCCGGGATGCGTTGGTTTTGCATTATTTAATCGCAAAGGGCTGGGTGTTTTTAGCTTTTACAAAGATAACGACGCAAAAACAAACCTAGCAAAAATAAATGAAACGTTCAGTGAAACATTTTGGAAAATTAGTTTACTCTTAGAAAACAAGAATGAATATGGCTGGATTACTGCTTCTCCCCATCTTATTTGGCTTGAGGCCATCCGGGACAAGGTTCAGAAAAGACTGTTGGCATTTGTTGGGCTATTCCTTTTTGAGGAGAATGCTGACGGAGTTGGAGCTGCAACTCCCACAATCAAGGGAATAATGAAAGAAATAGAAAGGATAATTTTTTCACCCGAAAGTTAAGGTGACCCCCGCCTTTTTTATTTTGATCCTTTTTTCAAGGTGTCATCTAGATCGGTTTCCTCTCGTCCACGACGTTTCACTTTTATAACCGGTTCCTTGCCTGTTAATTCCCGTTCTATTCGCATCAAGTCAATTTTAGTTAACTTGCGCTCGATCATATTCTTATACATGAGCATAATAATCGTATCTTTAATTGTTTGAGCAATTGCAGGATTGTTTTTTGAAAGCCAATTCATATAGACTATTGCATCTGGTTCTAACACACTATTAACAATACGAGTAGCACGTATTTGTCGCTCTTTTGCTTTTGCTAGCTCTTCCTCTCGTTTTTTTTGCGCCAGTTCTTTCTTGAGAGATTGGGCTAAGAGCTCTCGTCGACGTTTTTCACGCAAACTATCTAATTCTGGATCGCCCATTTCATACCACCATCAATCTTCATACTTTTGGTAGTTATTCATAAGTATTTGTGTAGTGCCCACTTTATTCAATATTGGCATGTCGGCCCTTCATTTCAGTTTCTGTTATTCCTTTATGAATTGCAAGTTGAGCAATAATGCTTTCAATAACTATCGCAACAGCAAATTCAAATTGCGTTTCGATAAAGGGTTTGTCCTCTGAGAGACGGTTGTACCAACTTTCAGGGTCAAGTCGCCCCGGGACTTTAATTAAGACATCAATTTTTGAAGCAAACTCGGACTTGACATTCGAAGTAAAACCAATAGTAAAAATCCTCTTCTTTTTCGCTTCGGAAACAAAACCATTGGTAAACGGCGTACTACCACTCCCACTTATGGCAACTAAAATATCGTTTCTTTTACGAAAACGCCAATCATCTTGTAAATGGATGTTAAAACCTAAATGCTGAAACCGCATTGCATGCATCGAAGCTATAATGCCACTTAAACCTGCACCAACCCAAAAAACTTTCTTAGTTGATAACGGACTTAAATTCACAAATACCTCGAGAACCTTAATGATGTTTTCCTGGGTTTTTTTGTTTTTTACTATTTCTTGAACTGCTTTTTCAGCATTACTAATAACAGTATCTAATGTACTTTGGAATGAACGAACCGGCTCCTTTTCTCCACGAAGCATCCCAATTAAACTAATAGAGATTAGCAATGCAGATAATTCAAAAAGGGTGCCCATTGGAGAGAGAGAGCTACGCATTTCTTCAGGGATCTGACTTAAGGCCAAAACATATTCTTTGTCTGTTTCTATAGCAACAGGCTCTTCTATTAATTTCTTTGATTTTGGTACTAACAAACAAATGTCTGCAAGACGTCCTAATCGAGATTTTTCATTCTGGGTGAGAGCGACAATTGTTGCTCCGCCATCAACACAAACGCCCACATTAGCAATGGTAGTGGATGTTTTGCCTGAACCAGAAAAAGCGACAACCACATCATCTACTGTTACCGGTAAAGCAAGTGTCCGGCCGATAATGGAAACATGAAAACCAAGATCTTTTAACATCTCAGCAAAAAATTCAACTGCACGCCCACTTCGGCCCATTCCGGTTACATGAACAACTTTGTGTTTTTTCTTTGTTTCAAGCATCAAATTATAAAAAGCAATTAATTTATCCGCTTGATTTAACATTACCTTTCTAGTTCGGTTTGCTTGCGTCAAGAAAATATTACTCGCGCGAATTAGACCAGTTAAATCATGTAAGTTTAAAGCTTGAGTTTGTTGTTTTTTTTCTTGTTTCACCATAAAAATCACTTCAGGACTTTTCCCGCAGCTATTTCTAAGGGAATTAAACTTTCAGAGGAAAGTGTTAATAGTTCAATGTTGATTCTTTATGTACCCATTACCTTCAAGGGAATTAAAAGGTATTTCGATTGGAAAAGGATAAAAGGATTTTTAGGTGTAACTGTCATTTTTAAAATCTAAAAGCAAGATTAAAGAAGGGCGGGCTAGTTTTTAGTTACACTTAATGAATGAGGCTTTTAAATGGACGAACCTTTTCTCGGAACGTTCGCAGTGTCAGAAATTGAAAGCGCTGTAGACGTAGATGCCATTCTTTTTGGAGTGCCATTCGAGGACAACATTCCTTTTTACCCCACAGGTTGCAGCTCCGCCCCCCAGCAAATACGGACAGTTTCAAATTTATTTTCTGGCCAAGGGTTAAGGCAAGAAAACATTCACACTAGAAATTTTCTCGATTTCGGTGATATTGATACGAAAGATAAAACATATGAGCAGATTGTTGAAAGTGTGAAAAACCGTGTCAAACAAATCCTCGATAAAAAAGCCATCCCTCTTATTCTGGGTGGAGACCACTCTATTGCTTTAGGTACGGCACAAGGGTTTTTAGAAAAACATCCAGATAAAAAGAAAATTGTTTGGATAGATGCCCACCTTGATTTAATGGATAAATATCCACCTGGGCAAAAAAAGACACGCGCAACAGTCTTAAGACGCATTTTAGAACTTGAACACATCAGGCCTGAAGATGTCTATTTTATTGGCAGCAGGGGGTACAACCTTGGAATAGAAGAAGTTGAGTTTTTGAAAAAACATACTATGCACCTACTTCAATCACAAGATTTTGAAAACAAAAAGACTGTTAATGATTTTCTAAAAAAAATGTTAGCAGAAAAGGTTCCCCTCTATGTTTCATTAGATTTGGATGTTCTTGACCCTAGTTATGCACCTGGTGTAAGTGTCCCTGAACCAGCGGGATTAACACCAAGAGAGTTATCTTTCATCCTTCAAAAACTTGCAAATAGCATCAGCTGTTTTGAAATCGTAGAGCTAAATCCCCTCCGAGATTATAATGACTTCACTGCGATGGTCGTTTGTAGGACGATCTTTTCCTTAGCCGAGAACCTCGAAAAAAAAGAAAATAAGGTATAGAAAAGTCTTAAAATAATTGTTTTAGTAAAATGATAGGAATTTGAATCAATTTATTTAAAATACACAAAGAATAATTAAAGTGGGTAAAAAAAATGAAGCCGTTATTACCTGTTGAAACACTTCAGAAACGATTGAAGACATATCTTTTAGAAACAGGTAAATTATGGCTATTAATCCCAAAAAATAGCAAACTCCTCCAAATTAAAACGCCAGAACGAATTCAATCAGGCATGTCAAATAAAGTCTACTTTCTGGATTTGATGTTTGACCTTGATGGAAACGAGATTAGAAAGAGTGTTGTCTTGCGCATTTATCCTGAAAAACACGACCCCTTAAAACCTCAACGTGAATTTAGAAAGCTTGGAAGATTGCAGGGAGCACCAATCCCTGTACCAAAACCGTATGTTCTCGAAATGAACCCTCAGATTCTCGGCTATCCCTTTTCTATCATTGAACGGATCCCAGGCGACACTTTGGAAAAGGCAATTAAAAAGTATTCCAAACTCGATTTTGAGAAATTCATTTCGGGTTTTGCACAGTACCTTGTTAATTTACATAATTTTCGATTCAAAAATTTTGGTGTTGAAACCCCCAAGGGGATTATTAAAGAAGAAATTCCATATGATAAATATATTCTGAATGACATTACAAGATCGTTAGAGTTTCTTAGAAAAGCAGGTTATTATGTTGAACCTCTTGGGAAATGGTTTTTCTCGTTCAAAAAGCAATTGAAACTTGATCGTTTTTCGCTCTTACATGGAGACCCCCAACCACGGAACATCATGGTACAAGGACCAAAGATAACCGGCTTGATAGATTGGGAATATTCACGATTGGGCGACCCCGCTTTAGATGCGGGATGGGCACTATTCTTTTTTTCACTTTATCCTGAATTAGACCACCAAAGACATAATTTCTATAATCAATACATTACTAAAGTAAAATTACCAGAAATTGGCAACCGGATTTTCTTCTATGAAGTGTATACCGCAACCAGAATGATGGCCTTTGCTGTTAGTGCGCGAGACTATTCAACAGAAAAGTTCAAAGAAAGTGGCGTCTTTCTCAGTAGAATTCAGGAAGCATTTTTCAATTATGAAGAGAAAATTAGGAATATCATTTCAACCCGTTAGAGCTAGCTGCTAATGATATTGAAATAATACAAAAGTATTTTTTGACTTGTAAGACGTTCTTTGCTAGAAGGTAAGCAGGAATGTTACTAAATGAATGGATCCCTTTTAGCATGTCAACAAATGGTCCCTTTGATTTAAAACGGACAATTGAATCTGGTCAAAGCTCTTTTCCAACGCCACAAAGCGACAAACTCGGAAGGTATTATTTGGTCCTCGATTTAGAGTCAAAAGGAAAAAAAGTCATCACAAGATTTTATCAAAAAGGAGCGAAATTGCACGGCGAAATGGTTTCTCCTATGGAAGAGCTGACAGAAGCCCAGATAAAAGAAGCAAAGAAGAAAATCAGACTAACATTGGGCTTGCAGTTCAATTTACGAGAATTTTATGCAACCTTTAAAGATGACCCCATCGCGCCGGCTTTCCAGTTTTGCACAGGCTTGAAATTAACTCGAGCATATGACTTATTTGAAAGTTTAATTTCCTCTATTTTAACACAAAACAGTTCTGTTTGGAAATGGGTAGGACAAGTAAGAAAGTTAAAGGAGTTAGCCGGCGAAAAATTCCCTATGGAACATTTTATGGTTTATTCTTTTCCATCACCACAAAACCTCTTTCGATTGAAATATCGTATTAAAGAAGCAAAATTGGGGTATCGAGAGGAATATGTGCTTAAAGCAATCGAAGAAATTGCCACATATCAAATTAGACTTGATAAATTGCGCACTTTGTCAACAGATAAAGCCAGGAAGATTCTCCTTAAAATAAAAGGTATTGGTCCAAAAGTTGCAGATATGTTTCTTTTATATGGCTTGGGAAAAATCGATGCCCCTCCAATAGACATCTGGATCCAGCGAGGGGTTTCTGCCATTTTCTTCAAAGGAAAAGAAGTTTCTTTGGATGTTTGTCGAACGAAATTGGTCGAGCACTATGGGAAATGGGCAGGACTGGCACAATTGTATATTTATGATTGGATCAGGCAGAAAAAGTCCATTAGCTAATTTGACATTATAGTAATGTCACAAAAAGCTTCTTCTTCGATTGTATAAGACCTGACATCTAACCTGTAGAGCATTTTTGTCTCGGCAGTTTCTAGGACAATCTCTGAATAACTGATAGCCATGGGGTCTTGTTCTGGTGATAGGAGATTTTCATACATTAGTCCGGATAAACTTACAAGACTTTTAGCTATTTTATAGAGAGTTATCTTCTCCTCTTTGCTCATCAACAGCTGGTTAAAGGATTCAATAGCTCTCTCACCCAAATCATAAAATAGCTCCTCAATTCGAATCTTACCATTATAAAGTACATTTGTAAACTCAAATTTCGAACCAAAATCGTTTGAGGCTTGAGTTAACGACCAACTGGCAACTAACGACTGGAATTTCGTGTCAACTTCTTCTAACATCGTAGCTACATCTTTGATCAGCGAAAAGTTCTGAAGATAGGGAATGTCTGAAATATCCCGGCCACTAGCTTGTAATCGATTGTAAATATTTTCGACAATAGAATCCAGGAAAGCTTTTTCAAACTCACTCATTTGATTCGTAATCATATGAGAATAAAAGACACTTTGTAAGCTTAAACCGCGATAAGATGAACAATGAATGACATAATCAGGAACATTTTCAACCGGTTCTTCGGAAGTTATGGGAGGATGAAAATTTATTCTAACGATAGACAATTTCTCATTGTTAAATTTGATATGCTCTTGATCAAAGAACGTAGAAATAGCATATAAACTACTGGTAAGAAGCATAATGGTATCTTCGTTTAAAATACCCCCTACTTCAGGTACTTGAAAGAGGTAAACGCCTTCACTTGAGAGCCATCTTGTTGCTTGGTAAATCATCATTCTTTGTTCCTTTTTTGAATTCTTCTTTGTGTATTTCCTAGAAGGCTTTTTTTAAATCCTTCTTTATTGAAATGAAATACTATTATAAGATTAATTATTACGGAAAATGGAAGAATCAATCATGGCTTTCTGCAGATGCTTCAGCCTTAATAATTTCTGCAAACTTTTCCTTCCAGCCGTTATTTATTGATAATGTGATTATTGATACAAGCATTATCACAATTCCGATGGATTGTAAAATGATATCTAATATTGAATAACCACTTGTTGGTGCCCATTCTTGGAAGATAATAATACCAGCTAGAACGGGGATAATAACTTGTATTGCGGCCCAAATTGGTAAAATAATTACTCCTTGTCCTTTTTGATAGGAAATGTTCAATAAGATAATCCCAATGACACTTACAAAGAAATAAAGAAGGACAAATGTCCAAGTAAAAAGCCACCTTTCACCAAAAAAAGCTTCAATAAATCCCACATCGCGAATCGCCGTTGCCACTGCTTTTGTGAAGAGATTTTGGGTTGCAGTCCATATGGCTGATGAAATTACCAAAAAAACCAAAGAAATCGTTTTTTTCGTTTTTTCGCTGACAAGGTAACTAAGAAGGGCAATTGAGAGGAAAACGGAGAAAAAGATAATGCCATTTCGACTTGTAAATAAGGTAATTAAAGTAAGATAACTTATTTGCTCCAAAGGTTTTGCAGTAATACCAATAACAACTATTCCGACTATGCCAAAAAAAACACCGACAATATCCAATCGATTAATTTTCTCTTTAAGATAAAAATGAATGAAAATAACAAGAACAATGAGACCAAAACCATACAAAGGTTGTAATACTGTAATTGAGGCGAGGGCAAAAGCTCCGGCGGCGAATAAGGTGCTGGAACTATTAAGAAGAAAACCAAAGATCCATGCTTTATTTGTTATCATGTTTTTTAAGGAAGCCAAAATGCCTGCTTCTTTTACGATTAAAGGAAGTTCTGTAGCGGCTTTTTTTTGGATGGTCATGCCTATGAAATTAACCGAAGCGGCAATCAATTGCAACACAATTGCCAGGACAAGAATCGAGATTGACGCCAAAGCCATAATGACTCTATTTTAATTTTGAACTCAAAAAGGTTTAGGGAAGTAAGAAAATAGCACTAGAGAAATTCCTATTAACCTAAAAGAAAACAAGAAGGATAGATGGGAAAATGGTCGAAATTAGGCTCTTATCTAAAACCGATTGGCAAGGGCTTTACGACATTATAAGTGAAGTAGATAAAGAGCTTGTTGGAATGTTCAGTGAAACTGAGGAATTGGTGGAAGATTGGATTAATTCAATTGAGCTTGGGGTTTGGGAAGTGTATGTAGCCACGCTTCCTCAACATGAAATTGAAAGAGAATTAAACCGCTTAAAATGGAAGTTACGGTTTTGGCACCGGTATAAAAGAAACCAGAATAATATTGTTGGGTTGGTTACATTATATGGTGATTGGGAGGAAGACGAAGAGATACAAAAGGGCGAATTTGATATTGGAATAACTGTGGCAAAACCCTTTCAAAAGAAAGGTATTGGAAAAGAATTATTACACTTTGTTTGTAATAGAGGAGAAAAACTCGGCTATTTACGTGCTACGCTCTGGACTAGGATTGATAACCTCCCAATGATTAAACTTGCAAAGAAAGTCGGCTTTAAGGAAGGAAAAACAAGAACAAGATTTGGTTATCAGTGGATCCAATTTACAAAAGAATTGAGAAAAAAAGAGGAAAAAGAATAAAAGCCATTATGGCAGTTATTCTGATACCCCAATAATTTCATAAGCTTTTTTGCGATTGCTTTCAACTTTCTGAGAAACTTCTTTGAAAAGATTGTTCCCATGAGTATCAATAGCAACCGTCAATGGACCAAATTCTTCAACTTCAAATATCCAGAGAGCTTCAGGGGTTCCTAAGTCTAACCATTCAACACCTTTAACTTTCTTAACGGCTTTTGCTGCAAGAACAGCTGCACCTCCGGTGAAAGCACCATAGACTGCACCAACCTTTTTCATTGCTGCGGTAGTTCGTTCAAACATTCCGCCTTTACCAATGACCACCCGAACTTTGAATTGTTCAATATATTTATCTTCGAAAATTTCCATTCGTGAAGATGTTGTTGGTCCTGCTGCAACTACATGCCATTCGCCCTTTTCATCTTGTTTAACTATGGGGCCACAATGGAACAATGCCAACCCCTCAAAATCCAATGGTAGCTTTTTACCTTCCTTTGCATATTCCAAAGCTCGAAGGTGGGCTTCGTCTCGTGAGAGATAGACGGTTCCGGAGATATAGATAATATCACCGACTTTCACTTTACGAACATCTTCTTCTGAAATAGGGGTTTGTAATTTTACTATAGCCATTTTCCTTCCTTACTCCTTAATATTGTGATGTAAATAAGTAACTTTGCCATCAGGCGCAATCTCTGCTCCTGATTGTCGTGCAGCCCAGCATTGGACTGCAATTCCCAACGGAAGAGAGGCAGGATGTCTATAAGCATAATCCATATGGACTGCCAAACAAGTGGTATTTCCTCCCAAACCCATTGGCCCAATCCCGGTGGTATTTATCGCTTCCTTTAATTTTCTCTCGATTTCAGCAATATTTTTATCAGGATGGGGTTGACCAACAGGGCGCATCAACTGCTTTTTAGCTAATTTTATTGCGATGTCTGCCCCACCACCAATTGCAACACCTACAACAGTTGGTGGGCAAGGTTGGCCAGCTGCATGGATCATCCAATCGAGGACTTCTTTCATCACTCCTTTGATGCCCACGCCAGGTTTGAGCATTTTCACAGTGCTCATGTTCTCACTTCCTCCACCTTTTGGGAAAGCAACAATTTTCAATTTATCCCCAGGCACTACTTCCCAATTGATCCAAGGGATAAACCGGCCCGTGTTGTCGCCGGAGTTGCTCCCAAAGGGGTCGACAGCATTTGGTCGCATTGGAACTTCTTTGGTGGCACGTCGAGAAGCATTAATAAGTGCGTCTTTGATTTTCCCAAGGTCATCAATCGGGCAATCGGCGCCAACTTCGACATAATAAATATGTATCCCGGTATCTTGACACATTGGAATGCAAAACTTTGCGCCGGTTTCGAAGTTCTTAATGATGGCTTCTAATTGACTCTTCGCCACGGAATTTGACTCGTACTTGTACGCGTCTTTCAACGCCTTAACGGCGCTATCAGGCAAAACAGTTGCTGCATATTTCATTAAATTAAAAGCAACCTTTTCAACAATTGGTGCGTATTCCATTGTTTTATTGTCCCTTCATTAAATAATTACTATTATTTGGAAATGCAGTAAAGTTATCTATTTTAAAAGCTTGTTT